>Ga0307471_100002109_pt1 | contig 11303 bp, 6 predicted proteins | sample atmos_gasesAM3C__2_FD_204566 | JGI IMG/M metagenome (GOLD analysis project Ga0307471, IMG submission 204566) | Hardwood forest soil microbial communities from Morgan-Monroe State Forest, Indiana, United States - atmos_gasesAM3C_515 | ecosystem: Environmental > Terrestrial > Soil > Temperate... | reverse complement strand
CTGCGAGTTCGCGGGGGTGGGGAACAGCGGATCGTGCAGTCTGATCAACGACGATTACGACTCCGATGGCGTCCCGGACGCGGCGGACGACTGCCCCACCGTCTACAATCCGGCGATCATCCCCGGGACGTTCCACCAGCTCGATACCGACAACAACGGCTTGGGGGACGCCTGCGACCCGCCGGGCGTCAAGCAGGACGGCGACAACAACGGAATCCCGGACGACGTCATCACGTTCACGACGTCCATCAACTGCAAGAAGGTGGCGCTGCCGTCGCTCACCGTCCTGTCTTCCAAGATCCAGGACGTGAACGGCGACTGCGACCCGTTCGGAGACGCCGGGGAGATCGTCCGGATGACGGTCAACCTCAAGAATACCGGGACCGTTCCGCTGAGCAGCGTCCACCTGATCCTGACGTCGGCCGACCCGAACATCTCCTGCATCACGAAAGGAACGATCGACCTCCCGACTCCTCTGCCGGTCGGCGCGACCATCGACACCTCGACGCTCGGCGGGACTTTCGATCCAACCTGCCCGCAGCCGCCGCCGCCTGTCGGAGCCGGCCAGTTCGAGTACGTCGTCTCCCCGACCGCCGCCTCGACCAACCCGGCGAGCCCGTACACGGCGCGGTTCGTCCTGACCGTGGAGAGCAAGGAGGCGGTCGGCACGAAGAGCACCGTCAACATCGACACGCACCTCGGCCTCAACCTGCCGCAGGGCACGCCCCCGGCGCTCGAGCTCGGCCCGGACGGTCAACCCAACACGTCTGATGATGGCCAGATCGTCGAGAGCTTCGATGTCGACAGGAACGGGAGCGGCTTCATCAGCCTCAGCAACCTGTTCGCCGGGACGCCGGGCGTCGACAACGACACGATCGGCGTCACCGTGGGCACGGCGCCCGGAGGGATCAATGTTCTCGCCGGGGTCGGCTGCAGCGGCTTCCAGGTTCCGCCGCAGGATCCCGCGTGCACCATCGCCTCGGCCAACCCGATGGACTGGCACCTCCATTGTCCCCAGTCTCCAGTTGGCTCGCCCCCTTGCAGCCCTGCGCTAAAGGGATACATCACGCCCCTCGGGAAGGGAGGGAACGCCGCTCACTCGGGCCCGAACTCGCTGCACTGGGGTTACCACTACAGCACGACCGACTACACACACGACAGCACGCGGTTCCGTCAGCTGGCCGCCTTCATGACCCGGCCGATCAACCTGACGCCGTTCCCGCGGGCGAACACGCTCGACCTGACCCTGTCGTTCTTCCAGATCGCGGCGATGATGGACAACAACTTCTTCAACGCCCTGAAGGGCCAGGCGGTCGATTTCGGCGACGTGCAGATCCAGGTGGACCAGAACATCGATCCGAACACCGGCGCGTTCGGGCCGGACAACTGGGGTCCCTGGGACAAGCTGGTGCCGTTCCAGAACGTCTACGATCACATCGCCTACATCTGGTCTACCTTCGGCACCGCGCCGACCTACTGCAACCTGACCCCGGCCGACACCGGGACCGCTCCACCCGCGCCGCGCGGGGTGCACGAGACCCTGTGCTTCCCGAACGGCGTCTGGTCGCACTGCGGCAGCCAGGTCGACGCTTTCAATCCCTACCAGTGCGATCCGGCGAACGGGACGGCCACTCAAGGCTCGTCGGTGCCCAACCTGGCGCAGATCTGGGAGGAGACCAAGTTCAGCCTGGCGAACTACCTGGGCCAGCGGGTCCGCATCCGCTGGATCGCGCAGTCGTGGGAGTTCGACCAGACCGCAATTTCGTACGACACCATCGCCTCCTGGTCCGGGACGCTCGGTGACGAAGGGTGGTGGATCGACGACATCACGATCGGCGGGGCCCTGCAGGCCCAGTTCACGCCGACGCTCGATCACAAAGCGGCGGCCAACGGGTCCTGCCCCGTCAAGGCCTGCAACAACACCGTGGGAGACAACGGCTTCAACGTCAACCTGCAGCTCCTGAACAAGTCCGGGGGCGTGATCACGGGCGCCGTGGCCGGCGAGCAGGTGATCGCCTCGGCAGCGGGCACGACGGCGCCGGGCGGCTGCGTCAATGGCGGAACCCAGTACCGCTTCTTCAGGAACGGGGTCCTCGTGCAGGATTGGTCCGAGCTCCCGCAATTCATCGACAACCCGTCCACGGATACCGTCTACCGCGTGCAGGTGCGCTGCAGCCTCGATCCAACCTGCATCAGCACGGCGACCTCCACGGCTTCGAATCAGTCGATCGGCATCTACACGGGCGACGGCACCGACATCCAGCTGGCGCTGACGCATACTCCGCCGGGGACCACCGGCACGACGACGATCTCCTGGCCGTCGCGCTTCCAGCCGCCTCTGGTGAATGGCTACAGCCTGTACTCCGGGACGATCAACAGCAGCGGTGATTCGACGCTCAACACCCTCTCCGGCATAACCTGCCTGGCCGGGACGCTCGCGCAGCCGGCCGGCGCCCCCGGTCCGCTCGTCTCGGCGACGGATACGGTCGCGCCCGCGCTCGGCAAGGCCACGTACTACCTGGCCGGGCACAAACCGGTTGCGGCGGGCGGCCAGCCGGCGCTGGGCAGGCGCGGCGACGGCTCGCTCAGGCCGCTGCCGCCGGCCTGTCCGTAGAGTCGGTCCCCGCCGCGGCGGGGAGACCCTGGTAGGCTGCCGGGGCACCATACGGGGGGTCCCCCTCGCGGGACCCCCCGTTTTTTTGTCATAATGAGGCCACCGTGCGCGCAGCGCCTCTGTCGCGCGGCTTGGCCCTGGCCGCCCTGCTTCTTTCTGGCTGCTCCGGAAGCGGGAAAGCGGGCGGCGAGGGTGCCGCCGCTCCCCCTTCCCTCCTCCCAGCCGGCCGTTCTCCGGCGCGCCGGGTCGTGACCGAGGGGTACGCCGATCCCGCCGTCTGCGGCGGGTGCCACCGGACGATCGCCGAGAGCTACAGCCAGGTGGCGATGTCCCGCTCGTTCAGCCTCCCCGCCATCGACAACGTGATCGAGGACTACTCGCGTAAGAACCGCCTCGAGCACGACGCCTCGGGCTTCACCTACGAGATGCGCCAGGACGGAGGGCGCTTCTTCCAGAAACGCTTCGAGGTCGACGCCTCGGGCCGGAAGGACAAGAGCTTCGAGCGCGAGGTCACCTTCATCATCGGCTCGGGCCGCCACGCTAGGAGCTACTTGAACCGCGGGCCGGGAGGGGAGATGACGATGCTCCCGGTCACCTGGTACACGCAGGAGAAGAAGTGGGGGATGAGCCCCGGCTTCGACCGTCGGGATCACTTCGACTTCTTCCGGCCGGTGAACTATTTCTGCATCTTCTGCCATACCGGTTACCCTGCGGTCCCCGCCGACTCCGACCCGGCGACGGCCCTGTCCGTCTTTCCGGCCACGATGCCGACCGGCATCGATTGCCAGCGCTGCCACGGCCCGGGGGCGCGTCACGCGGCTCTGGCCGGCCGCTCCGACAGCTCCTTCCAGGAGGTCCGCGCCGCCATCGTCAATCCGCGGCGGCTCCCGCCCGAGCGCCAGATGGACGTGTGCATGCAGTGCCACCTGGAGACCACGAGCGACGGCAACTGGAGCGCCCTCATCGTCTTCGGCCGCGGGGTCTTCTCGTTCCGCCCGGGCGAGGATCTCTCGGGATACAGGATCCACTTCGACGAGGCGCCAGGGACGGGTCACGACGACAAGTTCGAGATAGCCCACCAGGCCTACCGCCTGCGGCAGGCCCGCTGCTTCCGGGAGAGCGCGGGGCGGCTGACCTGCCTGACCTGCCACGATCCACACCGGAGGCCCGAGGATCCCAAGGCCTTCTTTTCCTCGAAGTGCCTCGGCTGCCACAAACCGGATGACTGCGGTCCGACGCGCCTGGCGGCCGCGCGCGGGGGGGCCGGTCCCTGCGTCGTCTGCCACATGCCGCAGCGCCGCACCGACGACGTGGTGCACGTGACGATGACCGATCACCGCATCGGGGTCCATCCCTCCCCGGATCTCCTGCTGGCCCCGAAAGCCGAAGCGCAGGGCCCCTATCGCGGGGCGATCGTCTACTACCGCCCCGAGGAGACGCCGAAGGGGCCGGAGAAGGACCTCTACCTGGGGATCGCCAACGTGCTGGACGGGGTCAACCTCCCGGGCGGCGGGCCGATGCTGATGAAGGCGGTGGCGAGCCTCCGTCCCCGGGCCCCCGAGCCGTATCTGGCGCTCGGCATCGCTCTCATGTCCCGCCACCGCTTCAAGGAGGCGATCCAGAGCCTGGGCGAGGCCGCCCGCCTGGACCCGCGGAACCCGAGGATCCTCATGACGCTCGGCAACGCCCTGGCGGCCGGCGGCCAGCTCGAGGGCGCGCTGCGGCGCTACGACGAGGCGCTCGTCGCCTGGCCGGCCTATTCCGAAGCCGAAACCAACGCTGGAAATCTCCTCTTCCAGTCCGGGAGGATCGACGAGGCGCTGGGGCGCTACGATCGGGCGATCGCACTGCGGCCGGACAACGCGGAGGCCTATAGCAATCGGGGCGCCGTCCTGGTCTCCCTCGGACGGCTGGACGAGGCGATCGAGGCGCTGCGGGAGGCCCTGCGCATCGACCCGCGGCACGCGGAGGGGTACGAGAATCTGGGGGTCGCGCTGGAGCGCTCGGGGAGGAGCGACGAGGCGCTGCGCGTCCTGCGGGACGGGCACAGGGAGGCGCCCAAGGACGCGGGTGTCCTGGCGCGGCTGGCCTTCATCCTCGCGACGACGGCGCGTGCCTCGCTTCGGAACGGCCGGGAGGCGACGAACCTGGCCGAAGAGGCGGTGCGCCTCACCGGGCGCCAGGATGCCCGCTCTCTGGACGCCCTGGCGGCCGCCCTCGCCGAATCGGGCGATCCGGCACGGGCGGTCGGGGTGGCCGACGAGGCGGAGCGCCTGGCCTCCACTTCGGGGCAGGCGGACCTCCAGGCGGCGATCCGCGAGCGCCGGCAGATCTACGCGCGCGGGGCGCCCTATCGCGAAAAGTGAGGGATCTTCAGAACAGAGGGAGGCTGACCGCCTCGTTGAACGTCCAGTTGTAGGTGTAGAGCGGCGTGACGACCGGCACCGTGTAGTTCGCGCGGATGTCGATGTGGCTCGAGGTGCGCTCGACGGTGACGTTCTTGGGGTTGACCGGAAGCTCGAGCTCCTTCGCCTTCTGGAGGACGTTCCGCTTCACCAGCTCGTCGTCATGGTGCGGCAGGCCGGCGAAGCGGGCCTCCTCGTCGAGATAGTCGCGGAAGGCGTAGGCGTTGATCATCACCGGGACGAACTTGAAGCCGAGGTAGACCGCGACCGCCAGCACGGTCAGCGCGATGAACGTCCCGGTCCGGCCCTCCCCTTCCTCACCGTAGAGAAGACGCCTCATCTGTCTCCCGCTCCCACGCGATTCTCCGCCTGTCGAATATAGGAACGGCGTGCGCGGGCGTCAAGCAAGGGAAGAACGGTTTCGTAATCGTGATCGGTTTCGGTGCCGGCCGGACGTCAGCGGGGCAGGCCGGGCGTGGCGAGGATGGCCATGCCGGCGTGCCGGACCACGGCCCGGAACTCTTCTGAGGCGAGGAAGGCGACCTCGCGCTCGCGTCCCTCGAGGTAGGTATCGCCAGAGGAGCGCAACGCCGCGTCGACGCGCCCCGGGTGGACGACGAACTCGTAGGTCCGGCCAGGCCGTGCCCGGGAGAGCACGGAGCGCAGCAGACGCAACGTCGGTTGGCGCATGAACGCGGTCCCGAACCCGTGCCCCGACACGGGGCACCCGGAGTCGGCCCGGAGCGCCCGGCGCGTCGCCAGGGAGAGGAGGAGGCTCTTCGGGTGGGGCCAGGGCCCGTGCCCTTCGACGGGACCGTCCATCACCCTGACCCCGAGGCCGTCCTGCCGGGCGAGCGGGGACATCGCCCGTGCAAAGATGCGCGGCAGCAGATGGACGTGCTGGTGGCTGTCGAGATGCGTGACCCGCACGCCCGCCGCGCGGACCGTCGCGATCTGGGCCCGCCACTCGTCCCGGATCTGGTGCAGCCGGACCCGGCCGGCAAAGAAGCGCGTCATGAAGAGCCGCAGCGAGGGGAAGGTCCCCGACGAGGTGACGAGGCTCGGGACCCGCTCCGGCGGCAGGATCGGACGGCCCTGTGTCAGGTTCAGGTGGACGCCGTAGTCGAACTGGGGGTGCTGCGAGGCCCACAGGAGCGCCTCCTCGGCGTGCGGCCCCCCCAGGAGAATCGAGGTGCTGGTGACGGTCCCGGCCTGCAGGCTCTCCTGGATGGCGCGGTTGACGCCGGGCGCCAGGCCGAAATCGTCGGCATGCACGACGAGTCCGGCCGTCTGGGCCTCGGCCGGCACGTCCCTGTAGTCGCCCCTCAGAGAGCGGTATCGGATCAGCACCAGGTCCCGGAGCATGCGGGCCGAGTCGCCGATGAACTGGACGGTGCTCGGCTCGCTGTCGTAGCGGAACGACACCGGGATCTCCACGATGCGGGCGTCCCGGTCTTCGAGGGCGCGCAGGAGCTCCACGTCGAAGGAGAAGCCGTCCATCGACAGGTGACCGAGCAGCGGGCGGACCACCTCGGTGCGGAACCCCTTGAGTCCGGCCTGCGTGTCCAGGATCCCGGGGACCGTGAGGGTGCGGCAGATGAGGTTGAAGAGGCGGCCCATGAGATGCCTCGTGTAGAGGTACGAGAAGAACGAGGGGCTCATCATGTAGGTGCTCGCCGGCAGCACCCGGCAGGCGATGGCGGCGTCCGCCCCGCCATCCAGCGCCGCCAGGAGCCGGGCGGCGTTCTCGACCGGGTAGGCGAGATCGCAGTCGGTGAAAACGGAATACGCGCCGCGCGCCAGGCCGAGCCCGACGCGCGTCGCGAACCCCTTGCCGCGATTCTCCGAGAAGCGCACGCGCGCGATCGCCTCGCCGGGACGATCGTTCACGAAGCCGTCGAGGATGAGGGCGGTGGCGTCGGTCGAGGCGTCGTCGACCACGATCAGCTCCCACGGCTCAGGCCGGGCGACGAGCCACGCCCGGATCGTCGTGAGGTTGGCGCGCAGGAACGGCGCCGCGTTGTAGACCGGCAGGATGAACGAGCGCGCCGGGTCGTGGCTGCGATCGAGGCTCACGTTCCTTCCCTCCGAGAGGAGCGCATTCTACACGGGCCGCCCCGGCGGCTACCGGATGACATGTCCGGTGCGCTCCCACCGGGTGTCACGGAAGATGGCCCCGGCGCTCCGGACGAGGCGATCGACGCCCGACGCGTGAGCGCGCGAGGCGGCCCGGGCTCCCTCCTCGCCGTCGCCGCGGAACGACCAGTAGACGAGGAGGCCCCGCCCGATGATGTCGGGGCGCGGCACGAAACCCCACTCCCGGCTGTCGAGGCTGTTGTCCCGATTGTCGCCCATCACGAAGTACTCGCCCTGGGGAACGGTCACCGGGCCGAAATTGTCGAGCCCGGGCGGGACGCCCCCGGGGTCCTTGTGGACGCTGTACGGCTCCAGCAGCGCCGCGTACCCCTCGTCCCCCGACTTCTTCACGTAGACCACCTTGTCGACGATCTTGAGCGTCTCACCGGGCAGCCCGATGATCCGCTTGACGTAGTCCTGACGCTCGTCCTTGGGATAGCGGAAGACCACGACATCACCCCGCGAGACCTCGGCGATCGGCAGGAGCAGGCGCTCGACAGGATAGGAAAGAGGGGACAGGCTGAACTTGTTCACGAGGATGTGGTCCCCGACCAGGAGCGAGTCCTCCATCGATGGGCTCGGAATCTGGAACGGCTGGAACAGGAACGTCCGGACGAAGAGGGCGAACATGAAGGCGATGATCGCCGCCTGCGTGTATTCGAAGAGAAATCGCCTCGGCCGGACCGGAACGCTCATTCGAACCCCGCTCGCATCGGCCGCGCCGCTCTCCTGAGCCGGCGGGAACGCGGCTCTGATTCAGACACCGCGCTCGGCCGCACCGTCTTCTGGTGCCAGCTGCAACGCGCTTCTAGCCAAGGCACCGCGTTCAGCTGCACCGCTCTCTGATGTCAGCTGCAACGCGGAACCTTACAATAATTATGGATCTGGACCCCCTCCCGCGCCACCGCCTCACTCGACCTTGAGAAGGGCCAGGAAGGCCTCCTGAGGGATGTCGACCTGCCCGACCTTCTTCATCCGCTTCTTCCCCTCCTTCTGCTTCTCGAGGAGCTTCCGCTTGCGGGTGATGTCCCCTCCGTAGCACTTGGCGAGGACGTTCTTGCGCATGGCCGCCACGTTCTCCCGGGCGATGATCTTGCCCCCGATGGCGGCCTGGATCGCGACCTCGAAGAGCTGCCGTGGGATCACCTGGCGCAGCTTCTGGGCCAACCCCCGCCCCTTCTGCTGGGCCCGGTCGCGGTGGATGATGATCGACAGGGCGTCCACGGGCTCCCCGTTCACCAGGATGTCGAGCCTGACGAGGTCGGACTCCCACCAGCCCGAGTGGTGGTAGTCGAGCGACGCGTAGCCGCGCGACAGCGTCTTGAGCCGATCGTAGAAGTCCATCACCACCTCGCTGAACGGGAGCTCGTAGCTGATCAGGACGCGGCTCGTCGTGACGTACTTGATCTCCTTCTGGATGCCCCGCTTCTCCTGGCAAAGGGCGAGGATCCCTCCGACGTGCTCCGGAGGCGTCAGGATGAGGGCGGTGATGACCGGCTCCTCCCACATCCTGATCTTCTGGGGTGGCGGGAGCCGGGCCGGGTTGCTCACCTCGATCCGCTCGTCGTCGGTCGTGGTGATCCGGAAGCGGACCGAGGGGGCCGTCGTGATGAGCGTGAGACCGAAGTGGCGCTCGAGCCGCTGCTGGACGATCTCCATGTGCAGGAGGCCTAGAAAACCGCAACGGAAGCCGAAGCCGAGGGCGTCGGAGGTCTCGGGCTCGACCGAGAACGACGCATCGTTGAGCCGCAGCTTGTCGAGGGCGTCGCGCAGGCCGTCGTAGGTCGTCTCCCCGGTCGGGAAGAGCCCCGCGAACACCATCGGCTTCATCTCCTGGAAGCCGGGGAACGGCTGCGAGCTCGGGTGACGGGCATCGGTGATCGTGTCGCCGATCTTGACCTCGGCCGCGTTCTTGATGTTCGCGATGACGAGGCCGACCTCGCCGACGGAGAGCGATTCGACCTGGGCCAGCTTCGGTGTGAGCAGGCCTATCTGGTCGATTTCGTATGCCTGCCCGGTCGCCATGAGGACGATCTTCATCTTCGTCCGCAGCGTGCCGTCGATCACCCGCACCAGGATCATGACTCCGCGATAGGGGTCGAACCAGGAGTCGAAGATGAGGGCGCGGAGCGCCGCCGCCGCGTCGCCGCGCGGCGGCGGCACCTCGCGCACCACCGCCTCCAGGATCTCCCGCACGCCCGTCCCCTCCTTGGCGGAGCTGAGGATCGCCGACTCGGCGGAGATGCCGATGATGTTCTCGATCTGCTCCTTCACCCGCGGGGGGTCCGCGGACGGGAGGTCGATCTTGTTGATCACCGGCAGGATGGTCAGATGGTGGTCCACCGCCATGTAGGAGTTCGCGAGCGTCTGGGCCTCCACCCCCTGGGCCGCGTCGACGACCAGGACGGCCCCCTCGCAGGCCGAGAGGGACCGCGAGACCTCGTAGGCGAAGTCGACGTGTCCGGGCGTGTCGATCAGGTTCAGGCGGTAGGTCGCGCCGTCCAGGGCCCGGTAGTCGAGGGCGACCGAGTGGGCCTTGATGGTGATGCCGCGTTCACGCTCGAGGTCCATGCCGTCGAGCACCTGATCCTCCATCTCGCGTGAGGGCAAAGCACCGCACAGCTCCAGGATGCGGTCCGACAGGGTCGTCTTTCCGTGGTCGATGTGGGCGATGATGCAGAAGTTCCGGATCGAGCGGGGCTCCATCGCTGCGGCTCAGAGCTCGAGCCCGGGCTCGGCGTTCTCCGCCAGGTCGGCGACCTCGCCCCGCCGGAGACGTCGCGCGCCGACGAAGGCGATCATCGCGGCGTTGTCGACGGCCAGGGCGGGGCTCACGACGAAGCTCGAGAGGCCGGCGGCCTCCGCCTCCGCGGCGACCCGGGCCCTGAGGAGCGAGTTGCAGGCGACGCCGCCGGAAAGACACAGCGATCGCACCCGCTCGCGCCGCGCCACGGTCATCAGCCGATCGATCATGAACTCGACGACCGCCGTCTGGAATGACGCGATGAGATCGCGCGTCGCCTGGTCGGGCTCCCCGGCCGGGTAGGCCCGCTTCAGGTCATGGGCCTGCGCGTGGCGCAGGACCGCGGTCTTGAAGCCGCTGAACGAGAAGTCCAGGCTGCCGTCGCTCATGCGGGGCGGGGAGAGCCGCACCGCCCCCGGGTTGCCGGTAGGCGCCAGGCGGTCGACGAGCGGCCCGCCGGGATACCCGAGGCCGAGGAGCTTGGCGACCTTGTCGAACGCCTCCCCCGCCGCGTCGTCCCGCGTGCGCGCGACCGGGACGATCGTGTCCTCGGACGGCGAGAGATAGAGCGAGGTGTGGCCGCCGGAAGCCACCAGGCTCAATGCCGGCGTCGGGATCTCGCCGTGCTCGAGCCAGACCGAGCGCAGGTGCCCCTCGAGATGATTGACCGCGAGCAGGGGAACGCGGCGCACGTAGGCGATCGCCTTGGCGGTCTGCAGGCCGACGAGAAGCGATCCGACCAGGCCGGGTCCGCGGGTGACGGCGACGGCGTCGATCTCCTCCAGGCCGACCGCGGCGCGCCCGAGCGCCAGGTCGATGACCCGATCGATCGTCTCGAGGTGGTGGCGGGACGCCAGCTCCGGGACCACGCCGCCGTACTCGCGATGCACGTCGATCTGGGAGGCGATGACGCTGCTCAGGATGGTGCGGCCCCGCAGGACGGCCGCCGCGGTCTCGTCACAGGAGCTCTCGATGCCGAGGATGAGGGGGTCGGCCATCGCACGCTCAACCGTGCGAGGGAGCGTGGACCGCGTCGCCGCAGAGCGCCGGCAGGCTCTCGTCGTACGGCGGCCGCGCGACGCCGCGCTCGGTGATGATGCCGCTCACCAGGCGGTGCGGTGTCACATCGAAGGCCGGGTGGAGGACGGGCACGCCGCTCGGGACGATCCTCCGGCCGGCGATGTGGGTGACCTCCTCCGCGGGGCGCTCTTCGATCGGAATCGACTCGCCGCTCGGCAGGCTCAGATCGATCGTCGACGTCGGCGCGGCGACGTAGAAAGGCACCCCGTGGGCGTCCGCCAGGACGGCGACGGTGAAGGTGCCGATCTTGTTCGCGACGTCTCCGTTCCTCGCGATGCGGTCGGCGCCGACGAGACAGACGTCGATCGTTTTCTTCTGGAACAGG
>Ga0307471_100002108_pt1 | contig 11306 bp, 10 predicted proteins | sample atmos_gasesAM3C__2_FD_204566 | JGI IMG/M metagenome (GOLD analysis project Ga0307471, IMG submission 204566) | Hardwood forest soil microbial communities from Morgan-Monroe State Forest, Indiana, United States - atmos_gasesAM3C_515 | ecosystem: Environmental > Terrestrial > Soil > Temperate... | reverse complement strand
ACGAGAAAAGCCGATCGCGTTAGGCCAGCAGATCGCGCCAAACGGTCAATCTTCCCAATCTGGATCTCCGGAGCAGTTATGTTAATTCGGATTGTTCGTTCTGAACGGGCCGGGACGAGAAACGCACGGCGCCCTTAATGGCAGGGTAACCCGCCACGTCATCAATGGTTGATGGTTTGGGAATCTTCTCGCCATCCTCAATCATCCCAGCTATATGAAAGCTCAAGGCTTCTGCCGCTCTGCGCCGCACTTGTTCCAGAGTTCTTCCAGCGGTAATGCGCCCAGGAAAATCTGGGAAGCTCACGCCAAAATCCGATTTACGATCCTCATGAAGATATGCGATGTAATCCATCAATCATCTCAACCTAATGCCCGCCTGCTTTTCGATGCTTCTCAGCGTGCCAATCGCTATATCTCTAACAGGATGTGGCACAGTGACCCGTCCCGACTTCACTGGATGCTTGAACTGCTTGTGGCTCCCAACATGAGCAACCTCATACCAGCCGTCCTGTTTCAAGCGTTGTATGACTTCTGGGAATCCTGGCGTCTCGCGTTCCCTATCAGAATGTACAAGCGAAAGCTCAGGAAAAAATGGAGGCGCGGGCGGGAATCGAACCCGCGAGTAGCAGCTTTGCAGGCTGCCGCCTTACCACTTGGCCACCGCGCCTTGCCTCACTGGGTATACCCAAATCTATACCCAAAACTGTACCCAAACTACCCGTCTAACGCCTAATTAGGCCGTTCGTTCCCTTCGTAACCTATTGAAACCACGTAGGGCGCGTTGGGTGGCGGGTTTTGCAGACCTTTGCCTTACCACTTGGCTACTGCGCCCCGAACGGACAGGAACACCCACCCGCCAGCAATGCTCGCAACTCGTTCTTAGTTCGCGCCCGCCGCCTTGGCGGACTGCACCGTCTCGTTCACTACCGGTGCGCCGATCAGGTTACCCCATTCGGTCCACGATCCATCGTAATTTTTTACGTTGTCGTAACCCAGCAAATACTTCAGCACAAACCACGTATGCGAGCTGCGCTCGCCGATGCGGCAGTAGGCGATCACCTCGTCGACGCCGGCTCCGGTAACGCCCTTGCCCTGATATAGCGCCGCAAGCGCGTCGGCGGACTTGAACGTGCCGTCCTCGGCGGCGGCTTGCGACCACGGAACATTTGCCGCTGTAGGAATGTGCCCGGCGCGTTGTGCGGTTTCGGTCATGCCAGGAGGCGCGATGATCTTGCCCGTGAATTCGTCCACCGAACGGACATCGACCAACTGGCCCTTGCGCCGGCCTTCGACAACGGCACTCACATCATCGCGATACGCGCGAACCGACTCGTTTCGCTCGCCGGCTTTGTAGGTCGTCGGCGTCACTTTGGGGGCTTCGGTGCTGAGCGGGCGCTTCTCTTCCAGCCACTTCTTGCGCCCGCCGTTGACCAGCCGCACGTCCCGGTGCCCGTAGTATTTCAACTGCCAGAACGCATAAGCCGCAAACCAGTTGTTGTTGTCGCCGTAGAGCAAAATCGTGGTGTCGTTTGCGATACCGGACTGGCCGAGCAGCGACTCCAGCGCCGCGCGGTCGATCAGGTCACGTCGCACGTTGTCCTGCAGTTGCGTTTGCCAGTTCCAGCCGACCGCGCCTGGAATGTGGCCTTGATCGTAAGCGCTTGTGTCCACATCCACTTCGACTAGCCGCGCATTCGGCGCATCCAGGTTTTGTGCCACCCATTCGGTGGTCACCAGCACTTCGGGATGTTTGTAATCGGCCATTTCGTTCTCCTGTTGCGACCTACGGGGTCGCATTTTTCAGCCCTAAAAACAGAAAACCCACCTGCCGGTGCCATGCTGGCGGTGGGTTCGATTCGGTGAGCTAAACTTGGTCTACAGATTCAGCTTCCCAGCGCCAGCAGACACGCGCAAACAACAGAGACAGCAACTGTGCATTTGCGACGTCTTGTGGGCGTAAGCTAACACCAAAAAAGTATACCTGCGGGCGTGGACATGCGCAAGACCAGGAGGCAGCTGTCGGGGGCCCCGACTGGTCTGCTCTGGTCTTTCGACGCGGCACGTGGATCCATTCCTTTCCTCCGCCGGCGGCCTGCGTCTAAACCGCCGTCGTCCTAAATTACGGTTCGGGTAGCCAAGCGGTCGACAAGATTCTGAAGGAGCCAGGCATGACAAAACCTAGCGTACTTTGCGTATTCGTGTTTCTCACATTCGCGTCCGCCGCTCCGGGCAAATCACCAGTGCCACGCAAGCCCGCGGCCAGGTTGTCGCCGCTGGCGGAGGCCATCGATCGAGAAATCAGCAGCCTAGAAAAACAATTCGTTGCTGTGGCCGAGGCCATGCCGCCTGAGAAATTTGATGTAACCCCGGAAAGCATGGGGTTGAACGGAGCCGCTTTCAAGGGAGTGCGCTCCTTTGGAGCACAGGCAAAGCATGTGGCCGCGGACAACTTCGCGATTTGGGCTCCGGTCGGCGGTGAGCCAGAAAAAGCGGGGATCAACGCGCCAAATGGCCCCACGGAGATGAAAAGTCGCGAAGAGATACTGAAATTCCTCAAAGATTCGTTTGAATACAGTCACAAGGCCGTGGCCGGTCTGACGAGCGAGAATCAACTGGGGCCGGTGAAGTTCCGCGGTCGCGAGGTTACGCGAATGTCCCTGGTGATCCTCGCGCTTACGCACGCGACCGATCACTATGGACAGCTGATTGAGTATCTACGCATGAATGGAGTCATTCCGCCTGGAAGCCGCTGACGGCTGGCTCCTACCTCGGATTCCGCTCATCGACCCACCGATTGTCCCACCGTGCGTGCCGGCTATCGAAAACGAGCCGCTAGCGAAGCTGATTGTCGATCCGCCGCTGCATGCGCTTTCGCGATAACGCAATGGATACTTGACCCGTCATACGCGCAGGCGCACTATCGGGACTAGCGGAGGGACTATGAGCCAAAGACTCTGGGCCTTGATCCTTTTCGTTGGACTCGCCACCATTGCGACTGCGTTACCGCGCGGCACGGTGCCCAAGTCCGCCGTTACTCAATATCGCGCTCATGCGGAGAGAAACGGAGTCGGCGTCGGCGCCACGCTTCTGACTCCCGACCAGGTGCACAAAGCATTCGCTGCGAACGTCAATCGCTGCTGCTTCGTGGTCGAAGTCGCGCTCTATCCCAAGCAGGATTCCCCGCTCGATCTGTCGCTCGACGATCTGACCATGCGCGTGACCGGCGATGCGGTGGTTGTGCGGCCGTACAGTGCACGGGCGGTTGCCGCCACAATTCAGGAAAAAGTGGAGCAGGGGCGTAATGTGACCACTTCGACCAGCGTCGGTGTGGGATACGAGTCGGGAACCTACATCGATCCCGTCACCGGTCAACCGACCAAGGTCAAGGGCGTGACCACTTCCACCGGTGTCGGCGTTGCGGTCGGACCTCCAGGATCGCAGCCGGGCGCGACGAATCAGACTCGCGATTCGATCGAGATTGAATTAGCCGAACAGGCGCTCCCGGAAGGTTCGATGGCGGCTCCGGTATCAGGCTATCTTTATTTCCCGAAGGCGTCGCTGAAGAAAAAGAAGGATACGCCGCTTCAGCTGCACTACCAGTTGAAAGACCAGACGGTCATTCTTTCGTTGCCTGAGAAATAGTCCGGCCCTACTTCTCGCTTCACTTCGCGTCGCTTACCGCCGCAGCGATCGCTTCTCCCAGTTCTTTCGTGCTGGAGTTGCCGCCAATATCGGGCGTGCGCGCCTTTCTCCCTGCCAAGACTTGCTCGATCGCGCTTTCCACCGCGTCCGCAGCCTGCTGTTCGCCGAATTGCCGCAGCATCAACGCTCCCGACCAAATCTGGCCGATTGGATTGGCAATTCCCTTTCCGGCAATGTCCGGCGCCGATCCATGCACCGGCTCGAACATCGAAGGAAATTCGCGCTCGGGGTTCAGGTTGGCGGATGGCGCGATTCCGATTGACCCCACCACTGCGGGACCCAAATCCGAGAGGATGTCGCCAAAAAGGTTCGACCCGACTACCACATCGAACCAATCGGGATGCCGCACAAAATGCGCGGTGAGAATGTCGATGTGATATTGATCGGTGCGGACGTCCGGATATTCCGCGGCAATTTCCTTGAGGCATTCGTCCCAGAACGGCATGGTGAAAATGATGCCATTTGATTTTGTCGCCGACGTGAGGTGTTTCTTGCTGGTGCGTGCCAGCTCAAAGGCGTAACGAATAGCCCGGCTAACGCCGCGACGCGTGAACACCGTCTGCTGCACGGCCATTTCCTGTTCCGTGCCCTGATAAATGCGTCCGCCGATGTTCGAGTATTCGCCTTCCACATTCTCGCGAACGATCTGAAAGCTGATATCGCCGGGCTTCCACCCTTTCAGCGGGCTCTCGATGCCATCGAACAACCGGACCGGACGGAGATTGACGTACTGCTGAAAGCTGCGGCGAATGGGGATAAGTAGTCCCCACAGCGAGATGTGATCGGGCACATCGGGATGCCCAACCGCTCCGAGAAAGATCGCGTCGAACGACTTGAGCTGCGCGATGCCATCCTCCGGCATCATGCGGCCGGTTTTGACGTACCGCTCGCAGCTCCAGTCGAAATCGTGCCAGTCGAAGGCGAAGCCGAAACGCTTGCTGGCGACCTCGAGCACGCGGATACCTTCGGGAACGACCTCTTTGCCGATGCCATCGCCGGGTATGACCGCGACCCTATACGTTTTCATGGTGCGGGCTGACTCGCTTCCTGCGCGCCTTCCAGGCAGGCAGTGGCTCGCGGCTGCGTGATTTTTGCGCCTCGCAACAGCAGCGCGAGCGCCGCGCCAACGAGCGTGATCGCACCGAGGAACGCAAATCCCGCGAAGAAATTCCCGGTTTTCTTGTTCAGATATCCGACAATCAGCGGCGCGAAGTAGGCTCCGAGATTTCCTAGCGCGTTGACCAGGCCCATCACCGAGCCGACCACCTTGGCCGGAAGGGTCTCCGTCGGAATCGACCAGAACGGACCCAGCGGGCCGTATGCGCCGATGGCGCTGAGCGAAATCAACACAAACGCAAGCAGCAACGAATACGGAACAATGACCACGGCGAGGAGAATGCACGAACCGCCGATCAGCATCGACCCTGCCACATGGTGCGGACGCTCGCGCCGTCGATCCGACAGCCTGCCAACTGCTACGAGCGCAATGCAGCCCACGATAAACGGCAAGCTGTAGAGAATCCCTGTCGAAAGGTTGCTGAGCTGCTTGAATTTCACCATCGCGCTCGGCAGCCAGAACAAAAGTCCCATCTGTCCGCTGACGTAACAAAAGTAGACCGCAATCAAAGCGAAAACGCGCGGATGGAATAACGCGCGAAGGAATGGCACGGCCTGCGCTCCCTCTAGTTCGTCCGACTCGCGCCGAAGCGTGGCTACGAGCTCTTCGCGCTCGGCGTCGGGCAACCATTTCGCATCCGCAGGGTGATCCAGGATGCAGATCAGCCAGACGGCCAGCCACACGAACGGCAGCGCTCCTTCGGCGACCATCATGGCGCGCCAGCCCCAGTGATCCATCACCCAGCCGGAAAAGGGCGAAGACAGCACGACCGCTCCGGGCATGCACGCAAAGAAAAACGCGTTGGCGCGGGCGCGTTCAGCGCGCGAAAACCAATGCGAAAGCAGAATGATCGTGGCGGGAAACACGCCGCTCTCGGCTACGCCGAGCGCCAGGCGAAGCACAAGCAGTTCGTGATACGTGCGCGCAAAGCCGCAGCCCATCGCACACATGGCCCACAACACCAGCAAAATGCCGATGAATTTTTTGGGGCTCCACCACTTCGCCAGATGTCCGCCCGGGATCTGCAGCGCGATGTAACCCCAGTAGAAGATTCCCGCGACGTTCCCCGCCTGCTGGGGGTCCAGGCCCAGATCACGGCTCACGCGAGGCAGCGCCAGAGAGATGTTCGTCCGATCGACGAACGCAATTGTATACATCACGAACGCCACCGGAATGATGCGCATCCAACGCGAGGAAGTTTCGCCGGCGCCCATTGTCGAGATTAACTGCTTCTCCTCAAGATCATCACGGATTGCTGCGATCGCCCCGTGTCGCGCTCGAATCGGCCAAGTGCTCGTGGTTCGGCCCGGTCGAACCGCGCACGACAAGATGCGTAGACATCTCGTACTCGCGGCCCTTCTTGGAACTGGATGCGATCACCGTGGCCAGCGCGTTGAAGGCATTTTCCGCGAGCTTCGTGCGTGACAACCGAATGGTGGTCAGTGGAGGCTGCGTGAACTGGCTGAAGTCGATGTCGTCGAAGCCCACGACGGAAACATCCTCTGGCACGCGCAATTTCGCGTTGTAGATCGCCCGCAGCGCGCCGATCGCTGTGAGATCGTTCGAAGCCAGGACCGCGGTGGGCCGCTGTGGAAGCGCGAGCAGCCGCTGCATCGCTTGTTCGCCGCCGTCGATCTTGTGATTGCCGTTCTCGATCATTTTCTCGTTCCGGAGCAGGTTGTATCGCTTCAGCCATTGCAGGAACGACGTGCGCCGCGTCAACGCGGATCGCAAATCGAGCGGGCCGCTGATGAACGCGATGCGTTCATGTCCCAGCCGGAACAGGTGTTCCACCGCTTCGCGAATGCCTGAGCTGTAGTCCACCTTGATGTTGCTGATGCGGTCTCGCACGCGGCCGGTGTCGAGAAACACCATCGGCAACCTCCGGCGCTCCATCTGCGCGATAAGCTCCTTCTCCATTTCCGAGGTAATCACCGCCACGCCGTCGACTTTGCGCTCCAGCATGCGTCGCACGCTCTGGGACATGCGCTCGGTGTCGTAGCCGGTGTTGGCCACTAGCACCTCGAAGCCGTTGCGCAGCGCGATTTCTTCGAAACTTTTCACCAGCTCCGGAAAAAATGGATTTGCGATGTCGGAAATGATCAGACCGAGCTGGTGACTGCGTCCGGAAACCAGCGCTCGGGCATTGGTATCTGGGTGATACCCGAGCTTGCGGACCACACGCCAGACCTTTTCCGCCGTATCCGGGCGGACCTTGCCAGTGCGATTAATCGTGCGCGAGACCGTTGCCGTGGACACGCGCGCATGCCGGGCCACTTCGGTGATCCGCATGCGGCTCATTGTACACGTCTCGGTCCGATTCTTGCGCACCGAGAAGCTGGCGCGAACACGCAATCCAACTCTGATAGAGCGTGGTAATGAAGCATAGGCAGAGCACCTGGAATGGTCTTGTTACACCGATTGCAGTTGGATGCTCGGCTCGATCTCACTCATACCGAATCGCGGTAATCGGATCGATCCGGGATGCCGTCCGAGCAGGTATGTAGCCGGCCGTCAGAGCGGCGCACACAAGAACGAACACGGCCAGCAATGCGGCGAGCGGGTCACTGGCCCTAACACCGAACAGGAACGATTCCACGAGCCTGGACGCGACAAACGCTGCGGGCAAACCAATTCCGAGACCTACGGCTGCAAGCACGCATACCTCGCCGAGGATCATCCGCTCCACTGTACCTCGCTGCGCGCCGAGGGCCATGCGAATCCCAATCTCCCCCTTGCGTCGCGCCACCGCGTACGACATGGTTCCGTACAAGCCCACGCTGGCGATCACCAGCGCCAGGATGGCGAAGTCTGTACAGAGCCACGCGAAAATAATCTCCTGGTTCATCTTGCGATCAATTTCTACCGCCTGCGTCGTTACATTCATGACCGGAATGTGGCTGTCGGCTTGCTGCACAATTTCGCGAACGGTTTTGGCATAAGCCGAAGGATCGCCGGCAGTGCGCAGCGCGTAGACCATTTGTTGCACAAGCGGATAGTCTCCCTGGTTGTAGGGAATGTAGATCACGGCCCGGATGTCATCTTTGAGCTGGCCATAGTGGGCATTGGCGCAGACGCCAACGATTTCCATGTCCCGGGGATGAGGACCTCCCAGAGTGACGCGGCGCCCCAGCGGGTTCTCCCTGCCGAAATGGGTCTTAACGAAACGCTCGTTCACGACCACGATTCCAGGAGAACTCGGCCGATCTCGCTCCTCGATCTCCCGGCCAGCGAGCATCGGAATCTGCATGGTCGAGAAAAAGTTCGGCCCGGTGTTGAGTATCCAGGTATCCGGAGCGGGAGTTCCCGCGACGCGAAGTTCCAACCCCCTGCCGGCGTCTAGAAGTGATGCGTGCGAAAGCGTCGCGGTGCGGACACCGGGAATCGCCTCGAATCGCTTTCGCATCTCCTCGTAGAACGCAACAATCTCGGGATCGCGGTGCCCCGCCTGCCGCGCATTCAATTCGAATAGCAGGACGTTTTCGCGATTGAAACCCATTTGTATGGACTGCAGGTTTCCCAGCGTCCGCACGAACAATCCCGCAGCCACCAGCATCAGGAGCGAGAAGACGAGCTGCAAAATCACCAGGACCTGGCTCAAGCCTACGCGCCACCTGGTCAAGCCCGCGCGCCAGCGCTGCCCGGACGCGCGCTCTCCCTTTAGTGCCGGCGTCACGTCGGCGCGCGTCGCCTGGAAGGCCGGTGCCAATCCGAAGAATCCACCGCACAACACAGACAGCGCCAGTGTCATGGTGAGGACGTGCCAGTTCAGCTCCGCTCCCAACGGGAAGTCGCTCTGTCCGTTGGCCAACAGAAGGGTAAGGGCGCGCACACCCCAGAACGCCAACAATATGCCAAGCACGCCGCCAGCGAGTGCTAGGACGATGCTTTCGGTGAGAAGCTGTCGAATCAGTCTCATCCGAGGCGCCCCAATGCTGAGCCGCACCGCCATCTCGCGTTGCCGTGCCGTGGCGCGCGAGAGCAGCAGGTTGGCGATGTTGGCGCACGCAATCGCCAGAATCAGTCCGACCATCGCCCACAACAAGTACAGCGGTTTGGAATATTCCCGCCGTAGAGTATCCAGACCCGCGGCCCCTTCCTTTACTCGGAGAGCCGGCAGCGACTCCAGCTCACGTTCATTGGTTGCCGTAGCGCCAACCCACTGCTGAAACTGCGGCCCCAGAACGGACCGCGCTTGCTCTAGGCTGACTCCCGGGCGCAATCGCCCCATCATTTCGACCCAGTAATGGTTGCGGTCCAGATAGGTTTCCGCGGTTTTCGCCCAGGATTCGGTCCCGTCCAACACGAGGTTGGCGTGCATCGGCACATAGAAATCCGGACTCGCGTTCGGATCCACACCGAAGAACTCCGACGGCGTCACGCCGACCACCGTGAACGGCAGATTGTCGATCGTTATCGGTTGTCCGACCGCATTCGCGGCATCTCCATACAGGCGCTCGCTAAGGCGCGTACTGATAGCTGTTACCAACGGGGCGCTGACTCGGTCATCATCGGCAAGCAGCAGGCGTCCGGCCGCGGGAGGCACTTCGAGTCCGCGAAAATAATCACCAGAGACATATTCGCCGGCAGCAATTTCAGCCTGTGCTTTCACCAGCACCGTGCGTTTTCCTGTCGGGTAGTACGCGAACAAGCTTGAAAAGATCGCGCCGTTTTCCCGGAGCAGTTCGAAAGTGCCGAAGGGAAAAATGCCGCTGCTGACGCCGTTGTCCTCGGTCCATGTACTGCCATCCATTCCGTGCATTACATGATTGGGGCGCGCGCCCTTGGGCTCGTTGCTGTGCCAATTCAGCACTGCCAGGGATTCGGGACGCGCCACCGGCAGAGTGCGCAGAAGGATCGCGTCCATGAAACTGTAGATCACGGTATTGGCGCCGATGCCCAGCGCGAGCGAGATCACCGCGACCGCGGTGAAGGCACGGTTGTGCATCATCGTGCGCACCGCGTAGCGAACGTCCTGAACGAACTGTTCCAGGATGGTCCAACCCCACTCAGCTCGCGTATCCTCTTGTACCAACGTGAAATTCCCAAGATCGCGGCGCGCGGCCCGCCGCGCCTGTTCCTCCGGTAGTCCTGTCGCCTCACGCTCGTTTGCTTCTTCTGCCAAATGAAACTCCAGTTCCTCGCGAAGTTCGCGCTCCTTGGCGGCGCGCCGCGCAAGCCAACCCAGCTTGCGAAAAAAGTCGTTCATCTCTCCTCCTGTTCGGCTGGATTCAACACCAAACCAATCGCGCGAGAAAATGCTTCCCACTTCGATTGTTCGGCCGCGAGCTGCTTTCTCCCTCGGGCGGTGAGCCGGTAAAATCTGGCCCGTTTGCGCTTGTCCGACAGCTCCCAGGAAGCCGCGATCCAGCCCTTTGCTTCGAGCCGGTGGAGTGCCGGATACAACGACCCGGTCTCGACCTGGAGCAGTTCTTCCGAGGTTCGCTGAATGTGCTTCGCGATGGCATGACCGTGGGAAGATCCGGCAAGCAGCGTTTGGAGGATGAGCAGGTCGAGTGTGCCTTGCAGTAGTTCCACGCGTGATGGGGTGTCGCTGGACATTGTGTAGACACTCTACTACAGATTGTGTAGACCGTCTACTCCCGATTATTAGCCGGATCCCGTGCGCTTGTGCCGTTGCGCTGCCGATGCAACAATGCGGGGCGTTTTGTGAGTCGGGGCGGTCGCGTGAAGTCTGAGGGAATACGAATGACAATTCGTCCGGTGCAGTGTTTCTCGCTTGTGCTCCTGTATGCCGCAGTGATTTCTTCGCTCGCGCTTCCCTCTCGCTTAGCGAGTCAAAGCGTCGCGGCGGCGCCTCTTCCGCCCGCAATTCTGCTAGGTGCGTCCTGGTATCCAGAACAGTGGCCGGAAACCCGCTGGGAAGCTGATCTCGCCCTGATGCGGCAGGCCGGCGTACGCGTCACGAGGCTTGGCGAATTTGCCTGGAGCCGCATGGAGCCATCGGAAGGACAGTACGATCTCGATTGGCTCGATCGCGCGATCACGGCCTGCGCCAAACATGGAATCTACGTTGTGCTGTCGACTCCGACACCAGGTCCGCCGGCCTGGCTCACGCAGAAATATCCCGAGACGCTCCGCGAGCAGGAAGACGGCCGGCCCGTCGAACACGGCAATCGCCAGCACTTCAATTTCGCCAACCCGAAATACCGTGAATTCACGCACGCCATCGCCGAAGCCCTGGCCAAGCGCTTCGGTCACAATCCCTGGGTGATCGGCTGGCAGATCGACAACGAATACGCCGAGGAATCGTACGATCCGGGAACAAAGGCGCAGTTCCAGCAGTGGCTCAAGGCCCGCTACGGCACGCTCGACAACCTGAACAAGCGCTGGACGACCGCCTACTGGAGCGAAACCTTTTTTGACTGGAGCCAGATCCCGATTCAGCTCCGCAACGGCAATCCCGGCTTGATGCTGAGCTGGAAACGTTTCGTCAGCGATACGTGGCGCAGTTACCAGAAGACGC
>Ga0307471_100002107_pt1 | contig 11312 bp, 8 predicted proteins | sample atmos_gasesAM3C__2_FD_204566 | JGI IMG/M metagenome (GOLD analysis project Ga0307471, IMG submission 204566) | Hardwood forest soil microbial communities from Morgan-Monroe State Forest, Indiana, United States - atmos_gasesAM3C_515 | ecosystem: Environmental > Terrestrial > Soil > Temperate... | reverse complement strand
TTCGGAAGAAAATCTGAAATCCCTCGAAGAGAATCGCGCGCGCCTCGCCAAGCTGGCCGATCCACGCACCATCAAGCTCGATGACGCGGAAGCCGACAAACTGGTCGCACAGGCCGTACCCATCTATTACATCACTGGCACGATCCATTCGCCGGAAACGGGAGCGCCAACGGCGCTGATGGAACTGGCGTACCGGCTGGCAGTGGACGAAAGCCCGTACATCAAAGGGATTCGTGAAGGCGCCATCACGCTGATTACGCCGGTGGTGGAAGTGGACGGCCGCGACCGCATGGTCGATCTCTACAAATGGCACCTGGCACACCCCAAGGATTTTTACCCGCCGCTGATTTACTGGGGAAAATACGTCGCGCACGACAACAACCGCGATGCCATGGGCGTCACGCTGAAGCTCACCGAAAATGTTTTGAACACTTATGTCAATTGGAAAGCGCAAGTGCTTCACGACCTGCACGAATCCGTGCCGTATCTGTACGACAACACCATCGGCGACGGGCCGTACAACGCGTGGATCGATCCCATTCTCGCCGACGAGTGGCAAATCATCGGCTGGAACAACGTTTCGGCGATGACCAAGTTCGGCATGCCCGGCGTCTTCGCGCACGGCGATTTTGACACCTGGTCACCCGGCTATCTGATGTTCATCGCCGCCATGCACAACGGCATCAGCCGCCTGTACGAGACGTTTGGCAACGGCGGCGCCGACACGCAGGAGCGCACGCTCCAGCCAGAGGAGTACGCGCGCACGTGGTTCCGCCAAAATCCGCCGCTTCCCAAAGTGAGCTGGTCGCAGCGCGACAATAATAATTACGAAGAAACCGGCTTGCTCACTTCACTGCATTTTTTCACCGAGAACAAACGGCTCTTCTTGAAAAATTTCTATCTGAAGGCCAAGCGCTCAACAACCAAACCCAGCGCCGAAGGGCCCGCGGCCTACGTTTTACCGGCGGATGATGCGCGGCCCGGTCTGCAGGCAGAACTCTTGCGTGTGCTGCAAAAGCAAGGCGTCGAAATTTCGCGCAGCACTTCCGCCTTCACGGTGACGCTGCCGGTCAAGAAACCGAAGGAATCCGGCAAGGGCAAAGAGAAGAAAGAAAAAGACGAAAAAGCGAAGGACGAAAAGGCCGCGCCTCCCGCTCCGACGACGCGCGAGTTTCCCGCGGGCAGCTATATCGTCCGCATGGATCAGCCCTATTCGCGAATCGCGGACGCGCTGCTCGACTACCAATACTGGAGCCCGGAAGATCCGCAAAAAACTCCTTACGACGATACCGGCTGGACATTTGGGGAACTCTTCGGCGTGCAAGTCACACGCGTGACCGATACAAAAGTCCTCGACGTGCCCATGCAGCGTGTCACCGAAGTACGCGCGCCCGGCGGTGTGAAGGGCGAAGGGACAATCTTCGCCATCAACAATACGGCGGAACCCGCGCTTGCGACTTTGCGCTACAAGCTGCGCGACGCCGCGATGGAAGCGGCCGAGGAGCCCTTTGAGAGCGCGGGGAAAAAATTCAACCGCGGCTCGTTCGTCATTCGCAATGTGAGCCGCGCGGATTTGGATAAGGTGGCGGCTGATCTCGGCGTGCAAGTCTCTGCGCTTGCCGCCGCGCCCAGTGTGAAGACGCATCCTCTGCGCGCCGCGCGCGTCGCCTTTGTGCACACCTGGCTGAGCACGCAGACCGAAGGCTGGTGGCGGCTGGCGCTCGACAAACTGAATATTCCCTACGACTACATGAGCACGCAAACGATCGCGAAGATCGACGATCTCAACGCCAAATACGACGTCATCCTCTTTCCGCCGGTGGGCTTCTCCGCCGGCTTGAATCCCATCGTCAACGGCATTCCTACCGCCTGGGGCAATCCAATGCCCTGGAAAAATACTCCGGAGACGCCAAACCTGGTCGGCAAGAACGACTCAACCGACGACATGCGCCCCGGCCTCGGCTGGGAAGGCGTGGCGCGTTTGCAGGAGTTTGTGAAGAAGGGCGGCGTGCTGCTGACGGCGACGGACACCTCGACGTTTGCGCTCTCCATCGGCCTCGGCGACGGCATCAGCGCGCGCGGCTCGGATAAATTGAAGATTGTCGGCTCGGTCCTGGGAACGCGACTGGTGGACGGCGCCAGCCCCATCGCCTATGGCTACGACGAAAAGGTCGCCGCCTACTGCGACAACGGGCCGATTTTCTCGCTCAGCAGCATTGCCGGACAGCGCGGCGGCCGCCGCCTTGGCGCGGACATGCACGCACGCCCCACCGGCCGCGGTACTCCGGACGATCCCGACTTCACCGTCGGTCGCACGGCGGCGCAAGTCCCCGAGGAACAGAAATCCGAAACCTGGGAAGCGCCTCCCGTAACGGACGAGCAAAAGCGCAACGGCTACCGCGTGATTCCCGCGGTGAACCGGCCACGGGTGATCTTTCGCTATGCCGACGGCAAGGAACTGCTTATTTCCGGCTTGGTCGAAGGCGGCGATGACATCGCCCAGCATCCTGCCGTCGTGGACGCGCCTTCCGGAAAAGGCCACGTCGTACTGTTTTCCATCAACCCGGTCTATCGCGGCGAAACGCGTGGCACCTATTCGATGGTGCTCAACACTATCCTCAACTTCGACAGCCTGGACGCCGGGCGAAAAGACAAAGACGCTGACAAGTAGCCCGGCCCTCCTGACTGCGTTCTTGCGCGGCGGCGGATTTGCGATACAATCCCGCCGACCATGCCCAAGCGCAAAGCCAAGAAGAAGGCCCGCAAGGCGTCCAGAGCCAAAGGACGCAAACGCACCGCTGCAGGCAAGCTGCCCAAGGACGCCGTGATGTTGATCGTGCTGCTCCGCGCGCGCGAAGGTCAGGAAACCATTCTCGAAGCGGAACTCCGCGCGCTGAGCGGTCCCTCACGCAGAGAAGAAGGCTGCTTCACTTTTGATCTGCACCGCTCGGTAGATACGCCCGGCGCATTCTTACTCCACGAAGTCTGGGCCAGCCGCGAAGCCCACACCGAGCACACTCACTCGCCGCACTTCCTCCGCTGGAACGCCCGCAAGGACTCGCTCATCGCCTCGCGCGAAGCCAACTTTTGGAAGCAGATCGTTTAGGGACACATGGCCGCACTCGTTTCTTCTTGTGATACGCTAAGGCCTCGGTTACTCGATGGCCGTGAACTACGAAACAAAAATGCTTGTTCTGGTTTTCACAGGCGCAGTCCTACTTGCAGCGATTTATCTTTATTTGCAAGATTTGTTATACACCAAGGTCACCCGTCGTCCTGCCTCTAGTCGCGTACTTGATTGGAAAGCGAGAAGATACCGCCCGTTAACCCGCCCGAGGTATATCGCATCTTTTGTGTTTCTTGTCTTCGTCACGCTGCTATCTGCCTACTCGATAGGCTGGAGTGGAGATTACAGAGGCTGGAGCAAGCTAGTGCCTCTTATGCGGATATTTTCCTGCTCCTATTTGATCTATTACCTGCAGAAGCGCTGGCGAAAGCAGCAAGCAGATCTGGATGATCAACTTTCCGGAGAAGCCAGGAAATAGCCAGGCCGGGCACGGACCTTCAAGTTTTTCGCATCGTTTCGCACGACATTCACTTTAATTTCGTGGTAGCCGGGACGATCGGCGCCTGTCGGCGTATAGCTGATGGTGTACTGCGAGTGCAGCTCACCGCCGATTTCGTCAATGGCTTTCTGGATGGAGCGATCCTTGAACGTGGCCAGGTGCGCGCCGCCGGTAGCCGTAGCCGCAACTTCGAGCGCGTGGTCCTTCACCTGGTCGTGGACATGTTGCACGGCCCACACAGCCGCCGCCAGCAAATCAATGTTGCCGTAGCGGTTTTCCTCGCTCGTTGGCGTTTGCGGAACGCCCGGCGGACCCGGCATCGTGCCCACCGGAAGATTCGGCCGCCGCGGGGCCGTGGGCTTGGCTTGCAATTCAGCGCGCGTGGTGGAAAGCCCGACGCTGTAAATCGTCACGTTGGCGAGCTGCGCTTGCCTTAGCACTTCGCCTAATTTTGTTTCGCTGCCTACATCGGTGGCTTCCGCGACAATCAGCAGCACGCGCCGCCGCCCGGGCCTCTCCGCCGTTCCCAGTGGGCGCCCCGAAAGCATCTCTACGCCAACAGCCATGGCATCGTAGAGCTTCGAGCCGGAGGTACCCGCTGCCAGTTGAGAAGTGGTGTTCTCAATCAAGTCGCTGTTCGTGGTGAAGTCCTGCAACTTGTCCACGGAATCGTTGAAGCTCACCACGGCAGCTTCGCCGGATGGCCCCATTACGGTTTGCGTGAAAAGAATCCCGGTCTTGCGGATTTCCGGAAGCATTGTCTCGATGCGCGAGCTGGTCTCAATCAGGATGGCCAGCGAAATCGGATCGCCACCTAGATCGAAGTGCGAGATCTGCTGAGCCGCGCCGTTATCGGTAATCTGAAAATCTCCCGCCTCCAGGTTGTGGATCATATCGCCGCGGCCATTGCGCACCGTCACCGGTGTATTCACCAACGCGACCTGCACTTTGAGTTTTGACTGTGCGTCTTTGGGTGGCTGTTGCACTTCGATCCCGGGCCTGGGCGGGAGTGGACCCACGGGGGCTTGCGCGTTGGCGGAACCGCCGGCCAGAGCCAGCAGCAGCGCGAAAGTTATGGATGCGTGCGAAATTTGTATCATTTCGGATTACCTGGTAGCACAGGATTTATCCTGTGTGCTCCGAGCACTCCAAACACGTACACAGGCTGAAGCCTGTGCTACCGGGAGTGTACTTGATTCGACGCATGTTCACCGGAAGACGTTGCCGCGGACCGCGAGGGTTCCTACAATCATTGTTTGCGCCTACGGGAGAGACCAGCCATGCCGGACGGGAAAAAACTGAAGCCACAGCACGCACCAAAAGTAAGCCACGAAGATCAGAAATTTTTGAACAGCGTGCCGGCCCGGCCGATCCGCATTCTCGGCGAATACATCCACCCGCTGGTGCAGCTCAAAAACGAAGGGATCGGCGACACCATCGTGATGTTCGGCTCCGCGCGCATCGAATCGCACGAAACGGCACTAGCGCGCTACACGCGGCTGAAGCGGGAGAAAACCTCGAAGATGCCCGCAGCGAAATTGGCCAGGCACCGCGAGGATCTCCGCCACTCCAAGCGCTTGCTGGAGATGTCTCGTTACTACGAAGAAGCGCGCCAACTCTCGCACAAGCTCACCACCTGGTCGCTTTCCTTGGGACCGCGGCCGCGGCGCTTTGTAGTTTGTTCCGGCGGTGGGCCGGGCATCATGGACGCGGCGAATCGCGGCGCTTATGAAGCCGGCGGAAAATCCATCGGGCTCTCCATCGAGCTTCCGCACGAACAATACGCAAATCCTTACATCAGCCCCGAGCTGAGTTTCAATTTCAAATACTTCTTCATGCGTAAATTGTGGTTCGCGCAGATTGCCAAAGCGCTCATCGTTTTTCCCGGCGGCTTCGGCACCATGGACGAACTCTGGGAAATGCTCACGCTGCTGCAAACCGGCAAGCTCGCGAAGCAAAACATCATTCTCATTTACGGCCGCAAATATTGGGACGAAGTCCTGAATTGGAAAGCCATGGTGCGCTGGGGCACCATCAACGAAGACGAGTATAAGATGCTGCAATTCGCCGATACCGTGGACGAGGCCTTCGATTACATCCGTGCTGGGCTCGAAAAATACCACATGGAAGTCGACCCCTTTTTACAGGCCTACTGACACTCTGCTACCGGTAACCCCTTTGTGTTTAAGCGTTTAAGGGTGTGGTACGAATCTTGCTACATCTTCTCCGTTGCCGTGTTTTATCTACTAGGACCTAACCCCACTCCAGCCGGGGCCGAATAGGGAGGATGGAGAGAGATGACACATCAATCCGGAGAGAAGAAGTTTTTCGGAAGAACCTTGCTAGTGTCAGCTGCGTTTCTTGGCATGGTGGCATTCGCGGGAGCACCCCGGGCATCCGCCGAAAGCTATGACAGTTGCCAGCGCCGCATCGCGAAAGCGGACCACCGGCTTCACGAAGCCGCCGAACATCACGGTTGGAATAGCCGGCAAGCCGACCATGCACGCCACGAATTGCGCGAGGCGCGCGAACGCTGTTGGAGAGAACGCCATCGTTGGTGGGACGAAGATGGCCGCCGGTGGCACACGGATCGCGATTGGGATGATCACGATCACGACCGTCACTAGCGCTATTCGTGCGATTGTCGAGGAACAAATAAAAACGGGGCCCCTCTGCGGGCCCCGTTTCCTTTTTCGTTAGCAAAGCTTAGTTCGAGGTTACCAAGTGCTCGTCGGAAAAAACAGCTTCAAACCGCCGCGTTTCATCCTGATCATGAAGCATCACGATCGGAACGACCCGCAGCCACTGTTTGCACGCGTGGCACTGCGTCGATTCGCCTTGCAAGTCCTGCAAAAAGCCATCCGTGAAATGATACAGCGCACGCTCGCGCCGGGCATTTTTCTTGTCCCGCGCGCCGCAGTGCGGACAGATGAATTCCACCGTGTCCTGCTGCGGATCGCGGTCCAGAGCCGCCCAGCCCGTGCGGCGCACACCTACAGTTTCCAGATTACGCCGGTCCATGGGGGTCGACCTCCTCAGATCCACGTCCACAAACAATAAGATGCGGCAATGCGGAGTTCAGTTACAGTTTTCTGTAAGTTGTTAAATCAAAATAAGTTACAGGAATAACCGCGGTCCAATTGGCATTTGTAGGCCACTCAGGCAGTTCTTCCCGGTCACCCAGGGAACTTGTCAGCCGCCTCGGTGTCCAACCCAATGAGGACGCGCGCAACCTCACATCCCTGCGAGCGCGGCGCTGGTCTCCTGGAGAACTAGAGCAACCCCAGGAGATTGGCGCCGCAAAATCTCTGCGGTTCCGTTCCGCATGACGGTGGAACGAGCCTCGCTTGCAGAAAATCTTCTGGAGGTGTGTGATGCCACGCGAGCCCCAAAAAGCACCTGAAAAAATCCCCGAAGAAAACCTCGGTTCGTTGCGAGGCTGCCTCGTCGAAGGCGATGCCGAACAACGCACGCGACAGCGAAGCGTCCGTCGCCGCGCACTGGCCATTTCGATCCTAGTCCAAGGCGCTGTCCTAACTCTTATCGTCTTGTTCCCTTTGTTCGGCAAGACGGAGCGCATTGCCTTCGCCCATACGACACCCATCCCACCGTATAATTCGCCCCACGGTGCGCCGCGCGATCCCGCTAGGCCGCAGCCTCCAGCTGGGCCGCCAAAGGTTTGCCATTTTTGTGCCCCAACCAACATCCCACCCACGATCGTTACTCGTGACTCGCATTCAACAGCAAATCAAACGGACCTGCCGCCGGAAGGGATTGGAGACATTCCCGGTGCGCTTGATGGACAAATCCCACTTGGAGATCGGAGACAGCGAGGGCCAGATCGAGTGATTGTTGAACAGCAGATCGCTCAGCCGCACAGAATGCATGTGACAACGATTGACCCGGCGATGCTGATTCACCGTGTCGAGCCGGAATACCCATCGCTGGCGAAACAACTTCGTCGCGAAGGACGCGTGGAATTGCACGCCCTCATCGGTACTGACGGCACGATTCAGTCTCTCCAGATCGTGTCCGGAGACCCTTTGTTTCTGCTTTCCGCGCGCGACGCTGTTCAACAGTGGCGCTATAGGCCCACTATCCTGAACGGTCAGCCCGTGGAAATTGATACCTACATCACTGTGGTCTACACGATGAAGCAGTAGGGTGTAGTGGCGGGTCTTTCACGTTTTTTGTGTCCCGGTGCACTCTACCGGGAAGACCCGTGCTTTTTCTTCACAAGGCCACCGAGGAGTGGGAAACGGTGCAAAGGGCCGCGCTTGCCTTGGACGCGGCCCATCTGCCTGCACCGGGCAACCGATGATCTTCTCCGGCGTTCGTTAGAACCGGAAAACGATACCGGTCGAGACGCGCAAATTGTTCTGTGTCTGCGCGCTGGTTCCCGTTTCGGAGAATCGCGTCATCAAGTAGTCCACCTTCGCGACGCGAATCGCAAAACGATTGCTGAGCTTGTAATCCACGCCGCCACCGACAGACATGGCGAATGCATTATCGGAGCCACTGGCCCCCGCAATGCTGGCGCTCGCGTGCGCCACGCCAAAAAGCACTTCACCGAATGGCGTGATGCGCTCGTGCCTGCGATAAGAAATGCGCGGCCCGAAAAGATAAGTCGAGAGCGTGCCGCTTGTGCCCGTGCCGAGAATGTTGCCGTTGTGGTAGCCGCCAAAATCTGCAACACCGCTCAACCAATTGTTTGCGTTATACGCGACGGAGGCGCTGCCGCCGTTCAAACTGAAGCTGCTCACGCCCGCCGTGCTGGGATTCTCCCGAAGATAGGAATAGCCTGCAAAAATATCTACCTTTGGCGTGTCTTGCGCATAGGCAGACACGCCAAATAGCGAAAGAACTGCCAGTAAAGACACCAATAGCTTCAACTTCATAAACCCTCCAATGAATTTAACTTTCGGCGCAGGCCCGCGGGATGCGAGCGAGGCCGCGCGTTTCGCGGTGTGCCTCAGGCAGGAAGGCAGCGGTCCGCATAGCTCATTTTTGTCACTCCATAAAGATGCTGCGACAGAGGAGGGAGTTGCAAATCCAACGAAATATTTGGCGGGTAATTTTGGGTAAATTTGTAACCTAAGACGGTGTAGTGGCGGGTCTTCAGACCCGCGCTTTTTTCCTCCGAACCGTTCTAAAGACCAGCCACTACAACCCCTCTCTTCTCTTCCTAATGTGTAACCTAATTGAAATCCACGGTTGGAGGGCGCGCGGTGTCCGTCAGTGACGGGAAAAACTGTACAGGTATTTTTTCGCGTCTAGAGGATCGGTTCGCCCGAATCCCGCGCAATCGCGTCGCGCGTAAGGTCGCGCAGACGAATCAGTTCGTGCCATTCGAAGGATTCGGCATGTTCATTTGCGCCCGGCTTTTGCGGATAGATCGCCGGGTGAACCGTGATGGTGACGCTGGTCGGCCGTGGCAGGTAAGTTCCGTCGCGCAGGAATTTGCGCGTTCCCTTCAGCGAGACAGGAAGAATCGGCGCACCTGAATCCACGCAAGCCTTGAAGGCCCCAAGCTGGAAGGGACGCACGCCATCTTCTTCGCCAAAAGTACCTTCTGGAAAAATAAAAACAGACTCGCCGTTGCGCAGGTATTCCGCCATCTGCTGCGTCTGCCGCAAACGCGACTCCGGATCGGTGCGCTCAAACTTAAAATGATCCATGCGGTCCAGGAACGTGCCGATGAACGGCATGTGGCTGACTTCCATTTTCGAAACAAACCGGTAAGGCACGCCCAGGCCCATCATCAATGGCAGCACATCAAAGTAGCTGGTGTGATTGGCTGCATAGATTTTTGCGCCGGCAGTTTCCATATTTTCTCTGCCAACAACGCGCACGCGGCAGCCGATGAGCACGAACAAAACTTTCAAGGCGGCGGAAGTGAAGCGTCCCGCTTTTCGATAATCCTTGATCAATTGCACCAGCGCCCAGGTCGGAACAATCCACACTAGGAACACCACCATGAAATACACACCGTACAAAATTTCCAAACCACGCTTCACGCCGGCAAAAATCTCCCGGCCGATATTGCGCAACGTGGTCCCAGTCCCCAGCCGCACAATCTGCAGCCAAGCCGGCGCTCTGGATGCGGAAAGAGTCCCCGCGACATAAAGCTGTTTTGTTTCTTCGCGCCGCAGTTTTCCGCTCGATGTTTTCGGAATGCTGCCGGGCGGGAGCAATTCCACGCGATCCGGCGGAAGCCCCAGCCCCCGCGATACCAGGTCAGTCACGGAAGCGGCCATTGCGGCAAGCCGCGCCGCGTCGCGCTCGCGTGTTTCCGCCACCACCACCAGCTTCTCAGTGCCGCTGGCTTCATCGGTCAATCCGAACGCCACGGTGCAACCCCTGCGAATTCCCTCGACCCGCGCGGCCAGCTCCTCGACTTCGTGCGGATATAAATTTCGTCCGCCCTTGATGATGATGTCCTTCACGCGGCCCGTAACATAGATTTCTCCCTCGGCGCAATACGCGCGGTCGCCGGAGTTCACCCAGGCATATTCGCCTTCGCCCGCGGCGCCTCGCGGAAGCAGCGCCTCCGTTGCTTTGGGATTGCGGTAGTAGCCGCTGGTCGCCGAGGGCCCGCGAAACCACAGAAAGCCTTCCGTGCGTTCGGGAACTTCGTTGCCGCTGTCATCCACGATGCGCACTTCGTGGCGCGGGAACGGTTTCCCCGAAGACACAAACGAAATTGCCGATTCATCGTTCCGCTCTGCCGGCACGGCGCGTCCCTCCGACGTAAACGTACCGCGTTCGATGCGATCGATCAGCGGCCCGCGATTCAACGGCGGAATGGTGACCCCCAGCGACGCTTCCGCCAGACCGTACACCGGAAGCTGCGCTTCGCGCCGGAAGCCGTAACTCGCAAAACGCGCCGCGAATCGCTCCAGCGTTTCCGGATTCACTGGCTCCGCCCCGTTCAGCGCCGCGCGCCAGCCGCTGAGATCCACACCCTGGATATCTTTGTCGGCGATCTTTCGAATGCAAAGTTCATACGCAAAATTGGGCGCCGCGGAGATTGTGCCGCGGTGCTTATGAAATGCCTGCAACCAGCGCGCTGGCCGCGTCAAAAATGCCAGCGGCGACATCACCACCAGCGGAATTCCAAAATGCAACAACGTAAGCCACGCGCCGATCAACCCCATGTCGTGGTATAGCGGAAGCCAGCTCACTCCAATATCGTCCGGCTTGAGTTGCAACGCCTCGCCAATCGCGCGTATGTTCGCCAGCAAGTTCGCGTGTGTCAAAATGACGCCCTTGGGATCTCCCGTTGAGCCGGAAGTGTATTGCAAGAGCGCGATGTCGCTTCCTTTGCGTTCACGGCTGCCCGTCAGGTACGGTGGACGCGCGCCGGGAGCCAGTGGCGGAGCTTTGTCCGCCGCTTCAATCAGTTTTTCCGCGTCCGCGACGTCCCGGAGCGAGCGCACCCGCGGCCTTAGCAATTTCGCCACCGCTTCCGCGCGTCGAAATGTCAAAAGCAAACAAACTTCCGCGTTGTTTAGAATTGCCGATTGCCGCGCAGCGTATTCTTCGATGCGATCCGCGCGAAACGGCGGATAAATCGGCACAGGAATCGCACCGGCAAGAAGGATTCCGGCGTAGGACACGAAAAACGCCCGCGACGTCGGCAGCATCAGCGCCACGCGTCCACCAGCGGGCACGCCACGTCGCGCCAATTCCGCGGCGCACCGCTGCGCGGCGGCGTGCAGCTCGCCAAAATTCAACGTGATGCTG
>Ga0307471_100002106_pt1 | contig 11314 bp, 10 predicted proteins | sample atmos_gasesAM3C__2_FD_204566 | JGI IMG/M metagenome (GOLD analysis project Ga0307471, IMG submission 204566) | Hardwood forest soil microbial communities from Morgan-Monroe State Forest, Indiana, United States - atmos_gasesAM3C_515 | ecosystem: Environmental > Terrestrial > Soil > Temperate... | reverse complement strand
TGCCAGACGCGTCGACTGTGCGGGTGCGAGCGCCGCGCCAGGCTTCGACGTCTTCGTTGGAGTCAACCGCCACGATCCGGTCGCCCAGTACTGCTACCGCCTGGGCCGTGGGATGGTCCTTGTCCCCTGTCCAGACTTTGGCGTTGCGGATGATGAGATCGGCAGCGGACTTCGACTGCGCCCCGACAAACTGCGGCAGAGCGAGTAGCACGAACAACGTGGCGAATGCCCCAGCGCAAGGCAATGCGGTTTTCATTTTTGTGGTCCTGAGTTTTCAGTTTGCCGATTTGAATCTGAGTCAGACCAACTCGACTGGTAAAGATACAGGATCGTCGCGAGCGATGAAAGTTTTGAGAACGGTTTGACAGCGGTGTAATTTCTAAAATTCCCAAAGAATTGTCATTCCGCAAGCGCAGCGTTATCGCGTGAGGAATCCGCTCTGCTCTGGGTGGCACGAAGCAGATTCCTCGCCGATAGACCTGGCTTCGAAATGACAAGGGGTGGAGGTTATCTTTGCGCAAACTGCACCACTACCGATAGTTTTCACGGTTTCCGGTTTCCAGTTTTTCTGGTTTCTTCTTCTGAGCGATTTCCTTAACACTTTTGTGCCACGCTGCGCACGACCGAGCCATTGTCGGGGAGAAGCAACAAAGCTATGATCGGCTATCGAGCATCGCATCTAAATATTTATCTCGCCAACTAGACGCAGCATGGAACGGCCCTCGGGTGTTTTTCGAGGCTGGCGGACGCAAATCATGGATATGGCAACGACAACGGTTTATGGTTCTCCGCATCCCCGGGTCCGGGTTCTGGTAGCCGACGATCATGAGGTGATGCGATTAGGAATTCGCAATCTGCTTGAGCTCCAACCTGGCTGGAGCATCTGCGCGGAAGCCAACAACGGGCGAGAAGCTGTGGAAAAGACGCTTCAGTTTCGTCCCGACGTGATCATCATGGACATCAGCATGCCGGTAATGAATGGTCTTGAAGCCGCCGGCCTGATTACCAGAGAACATCCGCAGATCCCGGTCATTCTGTTCTCGTTGCACCTCTCCGACGATCTGTATCGCCATTTCAACACGGATGGAATTCGCGGGGCGGTTGCGAAAGGGGACGCGGCGCGCGATCTGGTTCTGGCGGTGCAGACCGTGCTGTCTGGGGGAACATTTTTTTCCGGAAAGAAATCCGGTTCGAATTGATTGGGGGCTGGTCCGGGGGAACTACAGGAGGGGCAGACGCTGGCCGGTTATGGGGAGTTACCAGCGTCTGCCGTTGCTCTCCTTCGCGTTGGGGTATTTCCATTAATAACGCCACAAGCGAACCACCGCCATCGGGAAGATACTGTAGTTACGAATTGGGCAACCGTTTGGAAAATAATAGCGGTTAAGGCGACGCCTAGGTCGAATAGTCCGCGTTGATGCTCACATATTCCGTGGTCAGATCGGTGGTCAGGAACGCGATGGAACAACTGCCCCGCCCCAGCCGGATGTGAATCTCACAGCGCGGCTGGGCCAGAGCCTCATGCGCCCGCTTGTCATCGAAAGCGCAGCCGACGCCGCCCCGGCATACCATTTGATCGCCAATCTTGATACTCACCTTCGCTGGGTCAACGGCAATCCCCGATCGTCCAACCGCGGCGAGAATGCGCCCCCAATTCGGGTCCGCCCCTGCCCATGCAGTCTTCACCAATAGCGAGTGAGCCACAGTTTGGGCCACCCGCCGGGCTTCCTCGCGATTCCCTGCCTGCTCGACGGAGAGGCGAATCACATGCTTGACCCCTTCGCCGTCGGACACGATCTGTTCGGCCAGAGACTGGCAAACCTGGAGGAGTGCTTCCGCAAAGTCTTTTTGCACCGCTGGTTGACCCAGGCTCATACCGCTCCGGCCACTCGCCAACAGCAGCACAGTGTCGTTGGTGGAGGTGTCTCCGTCGATCGAAATACAGTTGAAGGTCTGTTCGCAAGCGTCCAGCAGCAGACGTTTTAGCTCGGCAGGAGTGGCCGCCGCGTCCGTAAACAGATAAACCAGCATGGTCGCCATCTGCGGATGAATCATACCGGCTCCCTTGGCTACGCCTAGGATGTTCACTGCGGTTTTTCCGGAGTGAAAAGTTGCGCAGGCCAACTTGGGTCGGGTGTCGGTGGTCATGATGGCATGAGCGAAGTTGTCAATTCCCTGCCTGGTTGCATCGCGTGCCGCCGCCAGGTCGGGGAGCTTGGCAACTATTTTGTCCACTGGCAGGCTGACGCCGATCATGCCGGTGGAGGATGGGAAAACCTCGATCGAGCGGAGTTTCAGCAGTCGGGCCAGCTCGCGGCAGACTTGCCGGCAGGCCCGTATCCCGGCCTTGCCGGTGGCACAGTTGGCATTGCCCGAATTCACAATCACTGCGCGAATCCCGCCACGGCTCGCCGCCAACGATGCGCGTCCGACCTCGAGCGGGGCGGCTACCACTCGATTCCTGGTAAACACCGCGGCCGCTGTCGTCCCTGGAACGGCTTCGACCAGGGCCAAGTCAGGCCGGCCGCTGGCTTTGATCCCCGCGCAAGCCGCCGAGAAACTGAACCCGGCAGGCAGGCACAGGTTGTCGAATGAGCTAAAACCTGGACGAACGAGAACGTTCATACCTCGATCTTCACCAGCCAGTTGGTGGGCTGAGGAAGCATGGCGAACTTGGGCAATTCGCCGCGGACCATGGCGACTTCATCGCACTGATGGAAGCGAGGGCACACGCAGCAATCTTTGTGGATCTTGTCGGGCAGATCTTCACGCTGGGCCATGGCAAATCCCAGGCGAGCGAAGAATTCAGGAATGCGCGTAAACAAACAGATGGAGCTGACGTTGTGTCTACGGGCCTGTGCCAGCAACGCCTTCACTAGGCGCTCGCCGCCGCCCGAGCCCTGGCGGTCGGGATCGACAGTAATAGAGCGAATTTCGGCCAAGTGCGGACCGTATAGGTGGAGAGCGCCGCAGCCGATAATGTGTCCGTGATCCTCGAGGACCACGAAGTCGCGCACGTTCTCGCAGACTTCGGCGAAGGTACGCGGGAGCAGCGTGCCATCGTGAGAGTAGGTCGCGATCAGTTCGTGTATCTGCTCGGCATCGGGCAAGAGGGCTTCACGCGTGCGCATGGACATCCTCCCGCATGGCTTCCACTTTTTGCCTGGCGTCGGCAATAGCCTGACGAACTCGCGCCGGTGCAGTCCCGCCCGGCACGTCGTGGATCGCAAGCACTGCCTGCAAAGTTAAAGAGGAATAGAAATCCTGATCAAAAGCTGGATTCAAGTGACGTAACTCCTCCAACGGCAAATCTGCCAACTCATATTTTCTTTCGATGCAGGTTTGCACCGCTTTGCCAACTATTTCGTGGGCCAAGCGGAAAGGAACTCCGCGCCGCACCAGATAAGTAGCGCCGGCCCAGGCGTTCATGAACCCGGACTGTGCGGCTTGTTGCATAGCTTCATGATTGAACTCAACTGCCCTCATCCAACCGGACGCCAGCGGCAGCAGTGAGAGGACGGTGCTGGCGGCGTCGAAGAGTGGTTGCTGGGTTTCCTGCAAGTCTTTGTTGTAGGCCAGGGGCAGACCTTTGACCGTGACTAGCAGCGCGGTCGCGGCGCCGATGATCCGGGCGGCTTTGCCCCGGGTGAGTTCGAGAAGATCTGGATTCATTTTTTGCGGCATGGCGCTGCTTCCGGTCGAATAGGCCTCGGGCAGGCGGATGAATCCAAATTCCTGCGATGAAAATAAAATCATCTCTTCGGCCCAGCGGCTCAGGTGAACCGCCATCAGCGAGAGGGCGCCGACGAACTCCAGCACAAAATCGCGATCGCTGGTAGCGTCAATGCTGTTGGCCGTCGGAGCATCGAAACCCAGTTCTTCGGCCATGGCCCGGCGGTCGAGGGGCAACGTCGCGCCTGCCACAGCCCCCGAGCCCAAGGGGGAAACATTCAGCCGTTTGCGGCAGTCAGCCAGGCGGTCGGCGTCGCGCAGAAACATCTCAACGTAGGCCAGCAGCCAATGCGCGACCAGGACCGGCTCGGCGCGTTGCAGGTGGGTATAAGCGGGCATCGCCGCGTTTCCCACCGTGTCGGCGCGATCGAGTGCAATGCTGAGCCACTCCGCCAGATCGGCCCGCATCTGGTCAATCGAGGCCCGAACGTAGAGACGCAGATCAGTCGCAATCTGCTCGTTTCGGCTGCGACCGCTGTGCAGCTTGTATCCCGTCTCGCCAATCAGGGCGACCAGTTGCTTTTCGACGAAGTGGTGTACGTCTTCCGCTTCGTCGTCGTCGAGAAATGCCGGCGATGCCGCGGCCTTTTCGCCAAGCTGTTTCAAACCTTGGAGAATGGAGATCAGCTCGCTCGAAGACAGGATTCCCTCGTTCTTCAGCGCGGTTGCGTGGGCGCGGCTGGCGGCCAGCTCTTCCCGCAGTAAACGCCGATCGAAGTCGAACGACCGCTGCCAGCGCTCGAAATCGGCATTGAGCGGCTGGCGAAATCGTCCCGACCACATTTTCATCGTGTCACCTCGGGCTTGGCGGCGTCCGCGCGGAGACGGGCGCGCGAGCGCGAGGGCAATCCCAGGATGCGGATGAATCCTTCTGCATCTTTCTGGTCGTAGCTGTCGTCCATGGTGAAGGACGAGAGATCCGTGCGGTAGAGTGAATTTTCAGAGTGGCGGCTCACCACCGAGACATTGCCCTTGTATAAGGAGAGGCTCGTCGTGCCCGTGATGACTTGCTGAGTGCTGTCAACGAATGCGTCCAAAGCTTCGCGCAGCGGCGTGAACCACAGGCCGAAATAGGCGAGCTCCGCATATTTCAGCCCAATGTGTTGCTTGAAGTGCATGAGGTCGCGCTCCAGGCTCAAGGCTTCGAGCTCGCGATGGGCGGCAATCAGCAGGGTTCCGCCCGGGGTCTCGTAACAGCCGCGGGATTTGATGCCGACGAACCGGTTCTCCACCAGATCGATGCGGCCGATTGCGTTGCGTCCGCCGATTTCGTTCAGCAACTCGACCAGCGAGACGGGATCGAGCTTCATGCCATTCACGGAAACCGGAGTTCCCTTTTCAAAGCCGATCACGACCTGTTCCTCGCGGTCGGGAGCCTCCTGCGGCGAACGAGTCAGCTGCCAGGTGCTGGGGAGTGGAGCGTTACCGGCGTCTTCCAGTTCCCCACCCTCGTGGCTGATGTGCCACAGATTGCGATCGCGGCTGTGAATCTTCTCCCGGCTGGCGGTGACAGAAATTCCTCGCTTCTCGGCGTAGTCGAGGCAGTCTTCGCGTGACTTCAACTTCCATTCGCGCCATGGCGCGATTACTTTGAGTTCCGGGGCTAGCGCCTGATACGCAAGCTCGAAGCGGACTTGGTCGTTGCCCTTGCCGGTGCAGCCGTGGGCGACTGCGGTTGCGCCCTCGCGGAGAGCCACCTCGACCTGGTGTTTGGCAATCACAGGGCGTGCGAGTGAGGTGCCCAGCAGATACTTATGTTCGTACACCGCACCTGCTCTTAACGCGGGGAAGACGTATCCGGTAATAAATTCCTCACGCATGTCTTCGACGACGACTTTGCTCGCGCCGGTCTTGTATGCCTTCTCCACAACGGCTTCGATGTCATCTCCCTGGCCAACGTCTCCGACCATGGCAATCACGTCGTAGGCGTAGTTTTCCTTCAGCCAGGGAATGATGATGGAGGTGTCCAGACCTCCGGAGTATGCGAGGACAACTTTTTCAGCCATTTGCGTTCCTCGAATTCGAGCGGCCCACCTTGCCGCCAAGCAGTAACAACAGAATGGCCTTCTGCACGTGCAAGCGGCTTTCCGCCTGATCGAAGACCACAGAGCGATCGGAATCCATGATGGCGTCCGTGATCTCCATCCCGCGGTGCGCGGGCAAGCAGTGCATGAAGACGGCGTGAGGCGCCGCGCCGGCCACGAGTGGTTCGTTCACCTGATAGGGCGGGAAAATCTGGTTCCGCTCCTGCTCTTCGTGCTCGTGACCCATGCTGGTCCAGGCATCAGTATAGACCGCGTCTACGCCGTCTACAGCCTGTTTGGGATCGTTGAGAATCTCGATGATCGCGCCGGTCTGTTGTGCCAGATCGCGGGCGTCGGCCACGATTTGCGCATCGCAACCGTAACCTTCGGGCGTGGCAACACGAATGCGCGAACCGAGGGTGGCGGCGGTCAGAAGCAAAGAATGGGCGACATTGTTGCCATCACCCACGTAGGCGAGGCAGATTTTCTTCAGGTCGCCGAATCGCTCCAGCAATGTGAAGTAGTCGGCCAGAGCCTGGCAGGGGTGCTCGAGATCGCTGAGCGCGTTGATCACAGGAATGCAGGCGTGCTCGGCCATGCCTTCCACCGTGCCATGCGAGTAGGTTCGCAGCACCACGGCGTCCACCCAGCGTTCGACGTTGTGCGCGATGTCGCTGAGCTTCTCGCGCGCGTCGAGGCGGCCCGCAGTCTGGTCCATGAAGAAAGCATTGCCTCCCATACTGGCCATTCCAGCTTCAAAGGTGAGGCGGGTGCGCAGCGATGCCTTTTCGAAAAACATCACCATCTGTTTGCCGGCCAGGGCAGTGCGGAAATTTGCTGGCCGCGCCTTCAACAGGCCCGCGAGATGGAAAATGGTTTCAATCTCAATCGGACTGAGATCGCGGATGGAAATAAGGTCGCGGCCCGGAAAGTTTGTGGTTGCCGGGGGGGGTGCGACCTGAGTGGTTTGGAATGGCTGGCTGCTCACCGTGATTGGCTCCTTCTTGGTTTTGCACTACGGGGCGAATTCTTTTTCGGTTGGGTGGACGTTAGCGCGGTGTCGAGGGCACGGAACACGAGATCCACGTGGGCCTTCTGAATGATGTAGGGCGGCAAGAACCGCAGCACCGTGTCCTGGGTACGGTTGATGAGGATGCCCCGATCCAGCAACTGGGCGACGACTGCCTTGGCCCGGTCGGCCGAATCCAGGTTCATGCCCAGCATCAGACCCATGCCGCGAATTTCGCGGACACCTTCGTGCTTGGCTTTGAGGCTCTCCAGTTTGGCGTGGAAGTATTCTCCGGTCTGCCGAATGTGTCCCAGCATGCGATCGAGCACGCGCAGGAATTCAATGGCCACGGCGCAGGCCAACGGCCCGCCGCCGAAGGTGGTGCCGTGCATTCCGGGATGCATGCCGGCGGCCACGCGATCGGTGGTCAGTAGCGCTCCGAGCGGAAGTCCCGCCGCAAGGGGCTTGGCGACGGTGACGATGTCGGGATGAATTCCGTAGTGCTGGTAAGCGAAGTACTGTCCGGTGCGGCCCAGACCGCATTGGATCTCATCGAGAATCAGCAGCGCCCCGGTGCGGTCGCACAATTGCCGCGCGGTCTGCAGAAATTCCGCACTGAGCGGGCGGATCCCACCCTCTCCCTGAATCGTTTCCAGGCAAATGGCGCAGACGCTGCCATCAAATTGTCGCATGAGATCGTCTACATCGTTGAAGCCGATGAACCCGACGCCAGGCACCAGCGGCGCGAAAGGATGCCGATACTTTTCCTGTCCTGTTGTCGCGAGCGAGCCGAAAGTACGGCCGTGAAAAGAATTCTCCAGCGCCAGCAAACGCCACTTCGCTTTGTGGCCGTTGTTATTCTGAGTGCGTGCAAAGGCGCGGGCCATCTTGAGCGCGCCTTCCCAGGCTTCGGTACCGCTGTTGCAGAAGAAAGCTTTGTCCAAACCCGAGATCCTGGTCAGACGTTTCGCCAGCTCCGCCTGGAATTCGTGGAAAAACAGATTCGAGACGTGAATCAGGCGGCCAGCCTGCCGCTTCAACGTGGACTGAATGACGGGATGCGCGTGGCCCAGCGCGTTGACCCCGATCCCGCTCAGGAAGTCGAGATACCGTTTGCCCTGCGAATCCCATAGATAGACGCCGCGCCCGCGCTCAAACAGGACGCGCTGGCGATCGTAAGTGGGAAGCAGCAGCTTTGCTTCAGAACGAACGACGGCGGCGAGGCTTATGCGCAGATGACCTCCGTGCCACCGTCGAGCTTGGTGAGATAAAACTGTGGCAGAGTGTCAGCCTGTACCGCCGGCAGGATGCGTACCCGGCCAACACCCTTACGCAGCGCCTGTCCGCAAGCTTCGAGTTTGGGCAACATGCCTCCGGCAATCACAGCGTTCTCTACCATGCCGGGAATCTGTTTGGTGTTCAGCCATGGCATGACCGTGCCTTCGGCATCCTTTACGCCGGCAACGTCAGTGAGGAAGATCAGCGTGTCGGCGTGGCAGGCCACGGCGCAGGCGGACGCCATTTGGTCCGCGTTCACGTTGTAGTATTCGCCGTCGGAACCGAGCGCGACGGAGGACAGCACCGGCAATCCACCTAGCCCCCAGATGGCTTCCAGCCAGCGCGGTTCAACCGAACAAATTTCTCCCACGTATCCCAGGTCGTACCCCTGTGTCTGCTTTTTGCGAGCGCGGAAGGCCATGCCGTCTCCACCGCAGAGACCGATCGCTGGGCGTCCGGCCGCGACAATGGCGGCAACCAGGCTCTTGTTCACGATTCCGGCCAGCACCATCAGAGCGACATCGCGGGTTTCAGCGTCGGTAATACGCAGGCCATTTACGAAATCGCTTTCCTTGCCCAGAAGTTTCAGGGTGCGAGTGAGCGCCGCTCCGCCTCCATGCACGACGGTAACTTTGTGGCCGTCTTCCGCCAATTCAACGATGGCGCGAGCGCACTTTTGCAGAGTGTTCTTGTCTTCGAGGGCGGCGCCGCCGAGCTTGATTACGATCTTCACTGCAGACCATCCTGTTCCTTAAACCCGTACATGAGATTCATGTTCTGAACTGCCTGTCCGGCTGCGCCTTTGAGCAGGTTGTCGATGCACGACACCAGCACCAGGCGACGTCCATCTTTTGCCAGGCAAAAGCCCAGGTCGCAATAGTTGGTGTGAAGCGAAAATTGGATCTGCGGAAGCTTTGGGGTGGCGAAAACGCGAACCCACGGCTTGCCCGCATAGAAATCGTGGAAGCAATCCTCCAATTCCTCCGGTTTCATCTCCCGCTTCAGATGAACGTAGATGGTGGAGAGGATTCCTCGTGGAATCGGCAGCAAGTGCGGAGTGAAAATCAGCTCACCCGAATCTAGTTTCAGCTGCTCGAGAATTTCTCCGACATGGCGATGTCCGAAGACCGAGTAGGCGGATAAGTTGTCCGCCACCGAAACGAAGTGGGTGCGCGCAGTCGCTTCCTTGCCCGCGCCCGAGACACCGGACTTCGAATCCGAAATGATTCCCTTCTCGCGATCGACGATGTCCGCAACCAGCAGCGGAGCCAACGCAAGAATCACGGAAGTGGCATAGCAGCCGGGAACGGCCACCAGCGCCGCACCGGGTAGCCGGTCGCCGTGCAACTCAGGAAGGCCGTACACTGCTTTTTCCATGAGGTCGGCCGCAGTGAGCGCATTCTCGTCGTGAAAGCCATAGACGGCGCGGTTTTGCGCCTCTCGCAAGCGCCACGCGCCGCTGAGGTCCACCACGCGCATGCCGTGGGCAACCGCTTCCGGTACCAGTGCACGGGATACTTCGTGCGGCGTCGCCAAAAACAGCAGTTCGATCTCGCGACGCTTCAGCTCAGACCACGACCAGGGCTGTAACGGGTATCCCCCGTTGCCGGAGATGGCGGGATACATGTCCGCGAGATTGACTTCCACGGCAGCTTCGCCGGAACGCTGAAGCATCACCGGAATTTCTACGCTGGGGTGGCGCAGGAGAATGCGGGCCAGTTCGAAGCCGGAGTATCCAGTCGCACCGAGAATCGCGGTTTTTAGCTTGGACGCCATCAGACGAGCATCTCCTGAATGCGGGCGGCCAGCACTTTGGCGCCGCGGTTGTCGGAACAGACCATCAATATGGTGTCGTCCCCTGCGATGGTTCCGATGGCTTCCTCCCAATCCTGGCCGTCCAGTGCGGCGGCCACGGGCTGCGCGCTGCCAACGGTCGTCTTGATGACCAGCAGGTTTTGCGCCGCTTTCACTTCCAGCACAAACTCTCTCACTAGCCGCGAAACTGGCGGCAGGGCTGGCTCTGAGAGCGCCTGACCCGGCAGCACATACCCTGAGCCGGTCTTGATCAGACCCAGCTCGTGAATGTCACGCGAGAGCGTCGCCTGTCCTACTTTCATCCCGCGCTTGCCCAGCGCCCGTTGCAGGTCCTCCTGGCTGCTTACCGAACCTTGGTCCAGCACTTCCAGGATCACCCTTTGTCGCAGCGGCTTGCTCATGAAAGACTATTCATCGTACTGAATAATTATTCATTTATGATAATTGGTGTGCGCTGGGTGTCAAGTAGAAATTTCGATGCGGGCAATCGAAAATGTCACCACAGACGACGAGAGACAGCCGTTCTCGGCCTTGTGGGGCGGAGACTCCAACACCAAAGCCAAAGGCGGCGGACAAGAGTGTCCGCCCCACACATTAATCGGCTCCGTGCCATACAACTTCTGACTGGCACATGGACTGAGAACTGTTCTGTACCACGACAGGTTCAAGCCTTGAGAAGAACGCCCTATGGAGCCGTTCTACCGCTTCCACGGTGCGCGATTCGTCTACCAGGAAACTGATGTTTCGCTCCGAGGCTCCCTGGCAGATCATGCGGACGTCAATGTCGCCGATGGCGCGAAATGCCTGGCTGGCGAGTTCCGGACGACGGCGGACCTGCTCTCCCACCAGGCAGACCAGGGCTTTGTGGTTTTCCCAGCGAACGTTGGCCATGCCTTTCAGTTCGTCTGCGATGGCCGGGAGGGCCGATACGGAACTCACCAGCAGTGCCAGGCTGCCACGTGAGGCGGACAGCAGGTCCAGACTGTGCTGATGGCGCTCGAACACGTCGAAGACCTCACGCAACAGTTCGGGCGCGAACCAGCGTACCGGTTCGACGTCTACTATCGCCACGCCCCGCTTCGCAGTGATGGCTTTTACGCCGTTCCCTTCGCAATTCGCCACGATTTCGGTCCCGGCGCACTCCGGGTTGCGTGAATTAAGCACCCACACCGGAATGTTGCTGCGCATGGCCGGAACCAGCGTCGCCGGGTGCAACACCTTGGCGCCGAAATACGCAAGGTCGGCGGCTTCATCGAAGCTCATGCGCGGGACGCGACGGGCGTCCGGACACAGATTCGGATCCGTGGTCATGATGCCGTCTACATCGGTCCAGATCTCGATGCGCCTGGCGTACACACCGGCGCCCACGATTGAGGCGCTGAAATCAGAACCGCCGCGACCGAGGGTGGTGGAAATGCCGTCACGAGTCGCGCCGATAAATCCACCCAACACTGGG
>Ga0307471_100002104_pt1 | contig 11317 bp, 10 predicted proteins | sample atmos_gasesAM3C__2_FD_204566 | JGI IMG/M metagenome (GOLD analysis project Ga0307471, IMG submission 204566) | Hardwood forest soil microbial communities from Morgan-Monroe State Forest, Indiana, United States - atmos_gasesAM3C_515 | ecosystem: Environmental > Terrestrial > Soil > Temperate... | reverse complement strand
ATCCTCCTGTCTTCTGCGATGTGCGGCGCACACGCGGCGCCGGCGCCGCAGGCGGAAACGAAGCCGGCATCCCCGCCGAATCAACCGGCACATGCGCAGGTCATGCTCGCGCCAGCTCAGGTCACCACAGCGCCGGTTGCGCAAGCAGAGCCAATGCCGGCAGATGTGCGGAAGCCGGACATGATCTTGCGCGTGGGGCACCGTGGATCGGTGCAAGCGCTAGCGTTCAGCCCGGACGGGCGATGGCTCGCTTCCGGCGGCTACGACAAAGTGATTATCGTGTGGAATCTTGCTTCAGGGCGCGAGGAGTTTCGACTCGGAGGCCAGAAGGACACAATCGCGCCCCCGCCGCAGCCCCTGGAAAAGGAAGCCATCAGTGCACTGGCCTTCAGCCCCGATGGAACGCGCCTGGTGTCAATGAGCATTTCCGGCTTCATCAGAGTGTGGAACCTGCAGACTCGAAAGATGCTTTTCGCCTTCAATCCTCATCGCCTTCACTACTACGGAGAAGCCGTCGCCTATAGCCCGGATGGCAAATCATTGATTATTGGGGTGGAGAAGCGAGCGAAAGAAGGAACAGCAACGGCGATCGGATTTTACGACGCGGAAAACGGAAAGAGCCTGCGCACCATTCCAACGCAGTGGAATTTCCTCTCCGCCCTCGTGGCGACGAACGATGGCCGCCTGATCGCGGCGGGCTTAGTTGGCGCCGACGATGACGACGATCCTTCGGGCTCGGTGCAGATTTTCGATGTGAACTCCGGCAACGTTCAAAAAACTTATCCGGTGGTCGCTTCGTCGATCAGCCTGGACGGACGCTGGATGGCCAGCTACGACAACGCAGGAACTTACCATGCGGTTTTGTGGAGCCTCGGCGACGGGAAGCGGGCTCATGACCTTATGCCTAAGAACGGCGGCCGTTTGGTGTTCCGGCCCGATGGGGAGGAAGTAGCCATCCTCCATGGCGATTCAAACGCGATCGATTTTGTCTCCACGGCAAGCGGTCAAGTTACGAAATCGCTGCCCGGCGGCGGTTACGGCCTGGAGACGGCGGCGTACAGCGCAGACGGAAAGCTGCTGGCTGCGGGTACTTATGCGTACGGCACGATCAAAGTCTGGGACCTCGGGTTGATGCGAATGCAGGCGACTCTCCACGGGCAAAGCCCGGTGCAAAGCGTAACATTCAGCCCCGACGGTAAACTGCTCGCCACCACGTCCGGCGAATTGCGCATCTGGGACGTTGCTACCTCGAAAGAGATTCAGACTCTGACAGATGCGCCTGTGAGCGGCGCGGTTTTCAGCGCGGACGGCAAATGGCTGGCCTCTAACCCCGGCGGGCAATTTCCAGGCTACGCGCTGAAAATCTGGAACACAAATACATGGCAGGAAGAGGCGAGCGCTCCCCAAGAAAAAAACTTTCCAGCGTTTTGGCTGGCGTTTAGCAAGGCAAAGTCCGCGCCGCAAAAGATTGGTAATGTCCGGTCGTGGCAATTCGTTTCCGAGGGACTATCACAGACTGTATGGGGTTCCTCTTTGGCGATGGCGGTCAGCCCCGACGGGAAATGGCTTGCTCAGCCTGCCGTGCCCACGGGCGCAGTGGAAATCTGGGACGCAACATCAGGCGAAAAACTGCGGGTCATTCCTGCACATAAGCTGGCCGTCACCAAGCTATCGTTCAGCCGTGATGGGCAGTGGTTGATTACAATAGGGCAGGATAGCAATCCCATGATGGTGCAAGGACAGCCGGGCGTGATGCTTGGCTATCCACGTGTTTCGGTATGGAGTACGGCGACCTGGAGCCTGGAATTCTCGATCACGTTTCCAACGACGGCAGGAACCGACGCCGAGATTTCCGCGGACGGGAAATTTCTAGCGGTATCGAAGGGCAGCGTGACCCAGTTGTTTGACCTGGGGCAGAAAAAACCTGTTGCCGCCTTTGCCTCTCCCAATGGCCGATCGGGCTATGTGGCGATTAGTCCGGATGGAACGCTGCTTGTTCAAGGGGCGCTGGAAGGCGTTCGACTGTGGAAGCTTGCAACAACGCACGCAGCCGCGAATTAATCCCAACCCAAGAAGAAACCTCCAAAGGGGATTATTGTTCCCAGTTCCAGTTGGCGAATTGTTCGCGGAGGGCGAGCTTCTTGAATTTGCCGACGGAGGTGCGCGGGATGGCCTCGAGGAAGACGAAGGCATCAGGGAGCTGCCACTTAGCGAAGGATTCGGCAAGGAAGGCGCGCAATTCTTGCGGCGTCGCTTTTGCGCCGTCCTTCAAGACGACGGCGGCGAGCGGCCGCTCCTGCCACTTGGGATGAGGGATCCCCACGACACACGCTTCCTTGACGGCCGGATGACCCATTAGAGTGTTTTCGAGGTCGACGGAGCTGATCCATTCGCCGCCGGACTTCACCAAATCCTTGGCGCGGTCCACGATCTTGACGTAGCCTTCGTCGTCCATGGTGGCGACATCGCCGGTGCGGAACCAGCCGTCGGCGGTCCAGCGATGCGCTTGATCGGGAGAATCGTGGTAGCTCGCGGCGACCCACGGGCCGCGGATTTCGATTTCCCCTGAAGTGACACCATCTCGAGGAACCTCCACGGATTTGCCCTCGGGACCCTCGGGGCGCATCAAGCGAATTTCGACGAAGGGTGCCGGCCAACCCTGTTTGGCGCGGACTTCATACTTTTTGTCTTCGGGCCAATCGCGCATGTGGGGCCGCAGTCCGCCGGAAGTGCCGATGGGAGCCGTCTCGGTCATGCCCCATAGATGTTTGATCTGCAAATTGAAGCGATCGAGGCGGCGGATCAACTCGAGAGGCGGCGCGGTGCCACCACAGACGACGCGAATAGGAGCGTCAAATCTCCAGCGGCCAGGGTTTTTCTCGAGGGCCTCAAGGACGCCAATCCAAACGGTGGGTACGCCGCAAGCGATAGTAACGCGCTCGCTGACCATCAGACCGAGAACGTTTTCCGGATCGACATGCGGGCCGGGAAGGACAAGGCGCGCGCCGAGCATAGTGCAGGCATAAGGCAGGCCCCAGGCATTGGCGTGGAACATGGGAGCAACGGGCAGGACGGTGTCAAAGCTGCTCATGCCGAAAACTTCCCCGAGGCCACACGCAAAGGAGTGCAGCACTAGCGCGCGGTGAGAATAGATGACGCCTTTTGAGAACCCGGTGGTGCCGGAGGTGAAGCACATGGCGGCGCCATCGTTTTCGTCGATTTGCGGATAGCGGAAATCGTCACCAGCTTCGGCGAGCAACCGTTCGTAGTTGAGGAATCCTTCTGGCACGGTTCCACAACCGTAGGGAACGACAATCACCTTTTCGAAAGGGGCGTCCGCGCGGAACTTTTCGTAAATGGGCAGGAGAACGTCATCGATCAAGAGGAAGCGGTCGCTCGCATGCCTGGCGATGCCGGCAATTTCATGCGGATGGAGCCGAAGATTCAAAGTGTGGAGAATGCCCCCGGCGCATGGAACGCCGAAGAATGCTTCCAGGTGGCCGGCATGATTCCACATCATGGAGGCCACGCGATCGCCGCGGCGCAAACCCAGTTTCGTCAGAGCCGCCGCGAGCCGGCGCGCGCGCCGATAGAATTCGCCATAACCGATGCGAACGACGGATTTATCCGGTTGGCCGGAGACGATCTCGACGCGTGAATAAATCTTGCCGGAGCGCTCCAGGATGGTGGGCAGCGTCAACGGAAAGTCCATCATCGTGCCGCGCATAGGGCCTCTCGGGCAGGGAGCGATTTTGGCGAAATGCTATCACTAATTCGGCGCGAAGGGGAAAGGCGCGGAGGAGCGGACCGGACAATTCGGCTTCCCGATTCAGGACAATATTCTGTTGCAAAAGCGGTTAATTTCCGAGACGATGCAGCAGACCGCTGAAGCAACGGTTTCGCGCCTGCGGTGACCCAATTGACCGGGGTGCCGGTAAAGGATAGCTGTCTCTTCAGCGCGCTCCGCGACTCGCATTTCAGGTTCCGGGCAGAAGGAGTAAGAGGTGAAGAAGCTCTATATCGGAAATCTTCCGTTTTCCGCGACGGAAGACCAGCTCAACGAATGGTTCTCGCAGGTCGGTGTAACTCCCTCGGGCGTCAACCTGATTCGCGACCGGTTTACGGGACAGTCCCGCGGGTTCGCCTTCGTAGAAGTGACAAATGACGAAGATGCGGATCGTGCCATCAACTCCCTGAACGGTCAGAATTTCGGCGGACGAAACCTCGTGGTGAATGAAGCACGTCCCCAGGCAGAGCGCGGCGGAGGCGGCGGCGGGCGCGGCGGGTACGGCGGCGGACGGGGTGGCCATGGCGGAGGCGGCGGCGGGCGCGGCGGCCATGGCGGCGGTGGCGGGCGCGGCGGGGATCGCGGCGACCGCGGCAATCGCTGGTAAGCAAGCACTTCGGAATTGAGAGCAAATCGCCGCGGCTTTTTGCCGGGGCGATTGCATCCCTCTTAAAAGTCCTCGGTGAAACGTCTGCGTCAAAGACTCATCTTGGCATTACTCACATTCGTGGGTTCCAATCGTCCAAACTTTCTGGAAGGGTAACGAGCGGAGAATTGGCCCGGCAGATTGCGGTCTGTGATGAAAGCGTTCTCAATGCCGCCTTCCCCGGTCTGTTTCGCGAAACAATTCCGCCCGTAACGTGTTTGAAACAACAGGCGAGGAAAATAGGACACCCGCAGGTTTATGAAGTATATGAATAGGCCGGAATGCACAGTTGCAGTTCCCGGAAGAGGAACGCGCAGCGGGAGGTTGGTGAACCTTATTTGCCATGTGTGCATCCAAGCATGGGAGTGAAACAGGTTGCGGAATAGAATGACGACTTGGCACAAACGCGATTGGCAGCAATTTTATGAGTTGGCGCGGCGCCCGTGGCGGCGTCACCGGCCGCCTCGGCCGGTTTATCCGACAGGGATCAATCGTGTGTTGCCTGCGCAGGGTTTTAGTTTGTCGGAGCTGGATGACGCGGGCGTGGATCTCGACCTAGCCGAGCGTCTTGGCCTGCCGGTAGATGCCGGGCGCATCGGCGCTTACGGCCCCAACGTTACTGTTCTGCGCGATTTCATACGCTCTTCGCGACAACCGCTGTAAACCTCTCCCAAAACGAAAATCGAAATTCGCTGAAACGCACGTTTGTGCGCAACGTTGGAACCGCGTAAAATAATGGTTTGGCGTTACCTCCATGGCCACACCGTTCAACATCATCTCGAATGTCCCGGCAATGCCGGTGCCCTCGCCGGGGGCGCATCCCCGGCCGGATTGGCTGCGCGTCAAGTTTTTTGGTGGTGAGCGCTACCAAGACCTAAAGCGCATCATGCGCACGCTGGATTTGCACACGGTCTGCGAGAGCGCGCGCTGCCCCAACATGGGCGAGTGCTGGGAACATGGCACGGCGACGTTCATGATCCTGGGGGATATCTGCACGCGAGCTTGCGGATTCTGCGCGGTGCCTTCGGGCAAGCCGGCCGGCCCGCCGGATGAAGAAGAGCCATTTCGCGTGGCGGAGGCTGTGGAAAGGCTGGGCTTACGCTACGCGGTCGTGACTTCGGTGAACCGCGACGACCAGGCGGACGGCGGCGCGCACATTTTTGCGCGCACCATTGAAGAGATTCGCGGGCGCGTTCCGGGGTGCAAAGTGGAAGTGCTGATTCCGGATTTTCGCGGGGATTGGAATGCGCTGGATGTGGTTCTTGCCGTGCGGCCGGACATTCTGAACCACAATACGGAAACCGTACCGCGACTCTACCGGCAAGTGCGCAAGGGCGCCGTGTACGAGCGCTCGCTCGAACTGCTGCGCCGTTCGAAAGCAGCGCACCCGGAGGTTCCCACGAAAACCGGATTGATGCTGGGACTTGGCGAGGAAAAAGAGGAAGTGTTGGCGACGATAAGGGACCTTGCCGCGCAAGGCACGGATATCCTCACGCTAGGACAGTACCTGCAGCCAACTCGCGAGCATTTACCAATTGTCCGCTATGTGCATCCCGATGAATTCGCCGAATACAAAGTGCTCGGCGAGGGCATAGGCTTCAAGCACGTCGAAGCCGGCCCGCTGGTGCGCTCTAGCTACCACGCGTTCGATCAGGCTGAATCGGCGATCCGATAAAGCGGTTGTTGAGGCGGAAGCTATTTAGGGGCGGCGGTGGACCAATCGGTGAAGGGGACGGCACGCCCGCCGCGAACCACTGTGGGAAGCACGTGGTTGAAGCCTTTGTGCTCCCTCGAAGAATAATTCAGCTTGAGTTCTGGGCCGAGACCCAAATCGAGTTCATGAATTGACTCGATGCCATGAATCAATCCTTCGCGCGTCAACTCTTTTCCCGCGCGCTTGAGGCCTTCGACCATGACCATAGCGTCGACGAAGCCCTCCAGACTTACGAAGTTCGGCTGGGCAGAGGGGAGGTACTTCGTCAGCTCGCGGCGATAAAGGGCAACGGTTTTATAATCGGTCAGGTAGTAGGGCGGCACGACCTGCGTGATCACAATGCCGTCAGCGTCGGTACCGGCCTCGTTGATTAAATCGTCTGTACCGACGAAAGAAACCGTCAGGAACAACGGTTTCCAGCCCTTGGCGTGCGACTGCTTGAGGATGGGAGCAACCGTATTCGCAGGCCCCACGAGTACGACGGCATCCGGCTTGGCCCCTCTGACGGTGTCGATCGCACTTCCTACCTGCGCCGTCTGCCGCTGGTACGATGCGGCCGCAATCGGCTCAGCGTCATGCGCTTTCAGCGCCGCCTTCACACCATCGAGGACCGCCGCGCCAAAGGCATCTTCGGGATAAATAACACCGATCTTCTTGTAGCCTAGAGTCCCCCATATGCCGTCGATTTGCTCGCGTGTTTCATCAAAATAGGATGCTCGAACGTTCACAATCCAGTGCCGCAGTGGCACGTAAAGCGTCTGCGCGCCGGTGAAGAGCCCGACTAGGGGAACCTTGTTGCTCTCGGCCATCGGGATGTACTTCACGGCGGTGGGGGTGCCAACGAAAAAACCTAGCCCGAAAACTTTCTGTTCCATCAGGCGGTTGAAACACGCTTCGGCCTTGGCGGGATCATAACTGTCGTCGTAGGTGAGAAGCTTCAGCTTGCGCCCGTCCACGCCGCCGGCGTCGTTGACCATGGCGAAATAGGCCTTTGCGCCCGTCACCGTTTCCGTTCCCAGGAAGTGCGACGGCCCTTCCAATGCAGAACAAGATCCGATGAGAATTTCCTTGTCGGTTACGCCCGGGGATTGCGCTTGGGTTGGCGCAGCAGCCGTGAAAAGACAACCGATAAGCACACTGAGCCCCAAGAGGTACTTCGGCGTATCTTTTTTCATCTTACTCTCCGTTTTGAACCGCGGCCCCTCGAGACAAAACTTCTATATGACCTGTTTAGTCTTATGCTAATGCGATGTCAATGCACTTGGAGCGGCGCGGTGCGTAGGCGGTAAGCATTGGAAGCAAGCGGCCGGTAGCCGACGGGGTGCCGATTCAGAGTGTCAATCGAAAGAGCTACTTCATGCGCGGCCCGACCAGGACAAGTCCTATCCCGACAACCAGAAGAGTGATTGAGACTGCCGCAGGAATTTGCGCCGTTTTCTCTTCGTCCACGGTTGCTTTCATAGGGCCGAGTTTCACCACTTCTTCCTGCTGGTGATAGTTGAAACTGGGGTGTACGAGTCCGATTACGCCCAAGGTCAGGAGAATAAAGCCGAGAACGATGACGAAGCGCTTCATAGTGTCAGAACTTATCACAAGGGCCGCGATTTGCGTTAGAAATGGAGATGGACACAGGCCCGCGCCGACTTGGCGCGGAGATGTCCTGATTGAATTGCGGAAGCTTAGGAACGGCTGGCGGCTACGGCGGCGGCCTTTTTCGCGGCCTTGGCTGCCGTGGAGGCCTTGCGGCGGCGCTTGGTTTTTGGCGGGGTCGCGGGAGCTTCGCCGATCAACTCGGCCGTCATGATGCTGGTGACGAACAGCTTGGGGCCATGATCGTCAAAATCCACGGCGGTGCGTTCCTGGTCGGAAGCGGTCACGATGCCCAGGCCGTACGTCTCATGCTTGATTGTCTGTCCTTCTTGCATTACTTGCACAACATCCTCCTTGAACGCGCTCGCTGATAATCTCGATTCGAATCTCTTGCAGAAGAGCCCACGCCTGTGGCTCTCCCTCGGAAGCTAGAGGCTTGTAACGTTCTCAGCCTGAAGGCCCTTCGGCCCCTTCTTGACTTCAAACTCGACTGCCTGACCTTCGTTGAGGGACTTATAACCGTCCATCATGATCGCGGAGAAATGCACGAAAACATCTTCCCCGGTCTGGCGTTGGATGAATCCAAAGCCCTTTGAAGCATTAAACCACTTCACTGTACCCTGTTCCTTCACGTGCAAGCCTCACATGCGCAACTCCGACGCGTCGGAGTGTCGGTATTGGAATTGCGTTGCGTCTCTTGGTCCGTTTTCGGCGGCCGCAACACTTGTTCTTGCAGCCTCTTGAACGAATCCGAGGTAGTACAAAAGCAGCAAACGCTAGGTAAATAGTACCACAAAAAGTGGCCTATGTCCACGGCCTTGCGCAGACCCCGGGAGGGCCGACTTGCCGTCTAAACAATTGAAAATAGAATGGTTATTAGGATGCGGGGGATAATAGAGCTTAATCGAGCGATTCAGGTTGCAAGGTCAAATCGCCCTCGCCGGACGCCTTCTTTTCCCAGTATTTGCCAACCCAGGCCTCCCAGCTCTTTCCGGCGGCAGTGTCCCGGCCCGTAAAGGCGAGTGCCGCGATATCGGCATAGGCAATTCTCAACTTTTGGGTGGAATCTTTAGGAAGAATTCTCACAAAACTGGCGGTAAGCGATGGTCCGCTGGTCCGATCAAACAGATAACCTTCGATTCTTGAATTGTCCTTGAGCGTCAGCGTTATATCGCCCCGATAGTCGAAGGCTTTTTCGAGAGCGATGCGCAGTTCTTCTTCGGTAGCCAGGGTGGGAACCCAGCCTTGCACGGCTTCATGCACGGTTCCGGGAGCGACTTCCAGTGTGTCGGGGTTAAGCGGAGATCGGGCAGACGTGCTGGCGCTGGTAAAAGGAGCGACATGGCCCGGCCGATCCGCATGGCGCGGGCCCGTCACGCGCGGGTCTCCTCAAGCTGGCTCTTGTCGGATTGAATCTGCACCAGCGGGTTGTAAGAGTGCACAGGCCTAACCGGCTCATTGAGCATCGCGAGAGCATCGGAATCGTTGTACTTGGTGGATAACTCCGCCTTTATGGTGGCCCACAGCCCGCGCAAGCCGCTGAAAGTGTGATCCACGGCGGAAGCTTCATAACCGCTATGCACCATGCAATTCGCGCACTTCGGATTGCCGGACTCGGTGCCGTAATTCTGCCACTCGGTGGTGTCGAGCAGCTCCTGAAAGGTATCCACGTAGCCGTCCTGCAACAGGTAGCAGGGCTTCTGCCAGCCGAAAACGTTGTATGTCGGCATACCCCACGGGGTGCAAGCGTAGGTTCGCTTGCCCATCAGGAACTCGAGGAACAGCTTGGATTGGTTGAACTGCCAGCTCTTCTTGCGATTGGACAAAATCGCCCGGAACACGCGCCGGGTGCGAGCCCGACCGAGGAAGTGCTTCTGGTCGGGGGCTTTGTCATACGAATAGCCGGGAGAAAGCATCATGCCCTCGACGCCCAACTCCATCATCTCGTCGAAGAAGGCGCGGACACTCTTGGGATCGGCGCCGTCAAATAAAGTTGTGTTCGTTGTTACGCGGAAGCCCTGCTTCACCGCAGCCCGGATGCCGTCAACGGCCAGATCGTAGCCGCCTTCGCGGCAAACCGAGAAATCGTGGTGTTCTTTCTGTCCATCCACGTGGACGGAGAAAGTCAGGTATTTGCTGGGCTTGAAAAGATGGAGTTTTTCCTTGAGCAGCAGGGCGTTGGTGCAGAGATAGATGTACTTCTTCCGCGCGACCAGGCCCTGGACGATTTTATCGATTTCCGGGTGCATCAGCGGTTCACCGCCGGGAATCGAAACCATAGGCGTGCCGCACTCGTCCACGGCCTTGAAACATTCTTCAGGGCTCAAATCTGTTTTTAGGATGTGCGCTGGATACTGGATCTTGCCGCAACCCGCGCAAGCCAGGTTGCAGCGGAACAATGGCTCCAGCATCAGGACGAACGGGTAGCGTTTCCGCCCCTTCAGCTTTTGCTTGAGGACGTACGTTGCAACCGTCCACATCTGTGAAACCGGTACCGGCATCTTTTCTACCTAGCTCCACGAAATGAATAGGGGAGTACCCAAGCCCCCGCGATCTCCGCGTCTCAGGAGACCACAAGGTTCTATTGTAACCGAGAACCGGCGAATCTCGCGGGTCGCTTTTACTCAAATGCAACGGCGTGTTCCTTCGTGGCACGGTAAGTGCACTTTGATAGCAGATGCTGTCTCATGAGCAATCAGACTGCCTGGCTAGCCCGGGAGGCCAGGTCACTGCTTCAGGCGTAGAATCGACCCAGACTCGAAGCAAAAGAGCGGCTGCGCTTATGTCCCGAAAGAATCTTCTGAGCCTGTTTGCAGAGTTCGTGCGATTTGGTGGCGACGTCGCCGTCGTCCAAAGGCGCGGCTACCGTCGGGAAAAGCTGACGTACGGCAAGCTTTACGCCCGCGTTCTTTCTTGGAGTTATGCGCTTGCCGAGCGTGGCATCATCCCGGGCGATCGGGTCCTACTTTGGGGCCCGAACTCCGCCGAGTGGGTCGCCGCTTATTGGGGAATCCTTTTGCGGGGTGCTGTCGTTGTCCCGATGGACGCCGCCAATGTTCCCGACTTCGTTCAGCGCGCGATCCAGGACGCCGGAGTGAAGCTGATCTTGCGTGACCGCCAGCAGATGGAATTGCCCGGTGCGCCGCCGTCGATGATCATCGACGATGTTAAGGACGTGGCGGCAAGCCCCACACCTGCCCCAGATGCGGGTGTGGACGCGGGAAATGAATCCACACGCAGCACCATAGCCGAAATTCTTTACACTTCGGGGACGACCTCGGAGCCCCGCGGAGTTGTCCTCACGCACGGAAATTTTCTGGCGAACCTGGAGCCGCTGGAGCGCGGAATCGAAGAGTACCGGAAATATGAGCGCTGGTTACACCCGTTAGGTTTCGTGACACTTGTTCCGCTGAGCCACGTCTTCGGGCAATTCATGGCGCTATTCGTTCCGCCACTGCTGGGAGCGGCCGTGGTATTCGAGCCATCGAGCAATCCCGCGGAAATCATTCGCACGATCAAGCAAGAGCGCGCCACGGCTTTGATTGCCGTGCCCCGTATGCTCGATCTGCTGCACGCAGGA
>Ga0307471_100002103_pt1 | contig 11322 bp, 4 predicted proteins | sample atmos_gasesAM3C__2_FD_204566 | JGI IMG/M metagenome (GOLD analysis project Ga0307471, IMG submission 204566) | Hardwood forest soil microbial communities from Morgan-Monroe State Forest, Indiana, United States - atmos_gasesAM3C_515 | ecosystem: Environmental > Terrestrial > Soil > Temperate... | reverse complement strand
AAGCCATCGCGGGCAATGGCCCAGGAGTTCAAGCCGGAAGCGCCGTAGAAATCGGTGTAACGGCGGTTCCATTTGCGTCCGGCGCCGAATTGCACGACGGGCTGATCCCAGGCGATGACCATGGGAATCACGCGCTTCTCGCCCGGCTCGAGCGTGAAGCGCACGGCAATCGCTCCGGCGATATTCTCTCCGGAGCTGGTCCAGCCATCCTTGCTATTCGAAAGCTTGCCCTCCTTGCTAAAGGGCTCCCATATGTCCTTGCCGTCGCCATTAGGGTTAAACGTAGTTTGATAAGAGATCTCGACGCCTGGTGATTCGAGCGCGGCAATGGTCCACTGGCCGTCCCAGGCTTCCTGAGTGGGCCCAATGCGATTGCGGTCGAAGACGATCCCCTTCATCGTTCCAGCAGAACCAAGAGACTCGTTCGCGGCACGATTGAGATTGCCCGCGTTGATGCCGCCGCTCAGATCGCGATTAAAAGTGCGGAACCAGCCGAGCATGTTCTCCCAAGAGAGTAGTACGGAAACGGTGACGCGCTTTTTCGTGGGATTTTCCGCGTGCCAGCGATAAACAGCGACGGGGTAACTGGACTCCTTGTAGTTATCGGGGAGGATTGGAGAATACTGTTCCAGAACAATGTGGGCAGGAAACTTGTCCAAGCGGTAGTCAAACCAGGCTTTGGGATAGAGTGCGTAGTAATCTCCGGCACCGACGGGATAGTCCCACTTCCAGGAACTGAGCGCGCCATTCCGGGGATGACTCGCGGTTAGAACTTGCGCGAAACCGTTCGAATCGCCTTCCGACTTTTGAAACATGGCGAACTGATTTCCATCTACGGTCTGGTACTTATGAACACCGCCCTGGATATGCCAGCGAGCGAAATCTCCGCGATAGGTTCGCGAAAAAGTGCCGGCGCCAAATCCGCCGACGGGCGCGCCCTGCCAATACCCGTCATCAATGTGGCCGGAGTCCAGCGCGGGCTTCTTTGTGCCTGCGTGTTCGAGGGGAGCGCCGATGGGGCGCTTCCAGGCCGCTTTGGGGATGTCGTCCCCAGGCTTGGCGGCCGGGGCAAACGTCAGTGCGAGAAGAATAAGTGCCAGCGGCAAGGCCCTTCGAAGCGGCATAAAGCCTCCAAGCAAGTCAAAATACGGGCCATTGCATAAGTTTGAATGCACCGGGCCGAGTTGCAATAAATCCTATAGAATATCCTTATTCTAAGCAATCAAATTTTTGCTGCATCGCGGAAAAGGAGGCCTCTCGCCTCCCCGCCTCAGGGTTTTGGTTATGCGGGCGTTATTGGCAGGAGCTGCCAGCTTGCGTAGGCCGGGCGGGGAAGGAATATCACGGCGGATGGCCAACGACTCGTTCTCATCAAGGCTTGTCCGCTTCAAGGCTTTGGCGTCGCTTCAGACGATTGCTCTCAATTAGTTTTTGATAAGCGGCCAACGCCTGCTCCGCTTCCGGCAAGCGGCCCACCCGGCGATACGCCTGACTCAACTGAAAGTAGGTAGCGTCACGATCCGGAAAAAGTTTTTTTGCGGCTTCCAGACTTTCGATGGCTCCAGCGGCGTCTCCCTGCTGCAGAAGCGCCCGGCCAAGTTCGAATCGCGCCATTTCATAATCAGGCTTCGCCGAGACCACCTCGCGGAAAAGCGCCACGGCCTGGTCGGCGTGGCCCTGCATGAGAAGCGTGTACCCAAGATGATAGCTGGTGACCGGATCGGCCGGTCGAATCTCGAGTTCGGAGTGGAATGCCGCAGCTGCGGATTCGAAATCGCTCTGATGAAGGTGGATCAGGCCCATGAAATAGTACGCTTCAGGGAGCCGCGGATCGAGTTGCAGCGCGGATTTCAATTCGTCAAGACCGCCTGCATAGTCTTCCTGCTGCGCGTAGGCCTGTCCAAGGAGGAGATGAACATTAGGATTGGAGGCGTTTTGTTCCAACAAACGGCGGAAGATTTGCGCGGCCTGCTCAGACTGTCGCGTTCGAACCAGGGCCGTGCCCCAAGCGAAAAGCAATCCCGGATCGTTGGGCGGAACTTTGAGAAAAGGCTGGAAAACTTCGGCGGTCTTGGCAAAATTGTCCAAAGCGAAATAGCTCATTCCCAGGAGCTGCCGCACCAGATAGTCATCGGGATGAGCCGACAGTTGCCGCTCCAGCGGAGGAACCGCTTCGGAGTAGAGCTCTGCGCGATAGCTGGCCAGGCCCCAGTTGCGGTCGAGTCCGGGGAGCCCAGGCTTCCACGCCGCGGCCTGCTTGAAGTAATTCGACGCCTCGGCGAAATTAGAAGCCTTCGCGCGCATCACTCCAAGATCGTTATAGGAACTGGCGAGAATCTCGGCGACGAATGCTCGATATTGCTTCGCCTCTTTGGGTTCCGCAGCTTGCTGAGCCGCCGGCGGCGGCTGGACCGCAGAATTACCTGGGATACCTCCCTGCACCATCGCTTCCGTGGATTTCTGCTGATCGTGTGCGCCGGATTCAAGCAGGCCGGCGATGCGGTCGGAAGTGCGGCTATCACCGTCGGAAAGAACGGTAGGCTCGTCGAAAATATGCTTGGCATCAAAGCGAAATTTCGCTTCGCGATAGCGCTGGGAATTGGCGAGCGCTTTCTGCGCTTCCTCAAGGCGGCCGAGGCGGCGCAAATCCTGGCCAAGCAAGTAGTAGGCGCGGCTGACGTCGCGCGGAATTTCCTCAGGGTCGCGGACGAGGCGGATGTATTTTTCAAGAGCTTCGACCGCCTGCAGGTAACGTTTCGTTTCGCTGTACGTTTCTCCGAGATAGAGATAGGCAAACGATTCATCGGGACGCAGACGCCCGGCGTGCAGGAGAGCTGCTTCCGCGGCGGGAAAATCGCGCAGCGCGACGGCGGAGATGCCCAGGAGCAGGAGCGCGTTGTAATCGTCGGGGTGGAGTTTTAGTTCGCGCTCGAATTCCAGGCGCGCTTGTGGATAGGCTTCCTCACCGCGAAATTCGAGGATGGAGTAGCCGAGCAGACCGTGGGCGTGCGCATATTGGGGATCGAGCTGAATGGCTCTGCGAAACTCGGCGACAGCGGGTTCTGGAAAATGGCCGATCGAATAGGCGCGGCCGATCAGAACATGCAGAGCGGCGGAATCCCCCATGGTTTCCTGCAAATGCTGGAACCATTGCTGCGCATCAGAGAGCCTCTTGGCTTTCACGTAGGCAATGCCGAGAAAGTAGGAAGCTTCAAAGTCGGCGTCCAGCGCGACGGAGGCCCGGAAGTCGCCGATGGCCGCTGGAAAATCTCCGCGATAAAGATCGATGCGGCCCAGGACGTTTTGCGCGCGCGCGTGACGCGGATTATCGGCGACAACGGACTGGGCAAGCTGGCGGGCTTTTTGGACATCACCTGCGCGGAACCAGGCGATGGCAGCATCCACGATGATTTCGGAATCGTGGGGAGCAAACTTCAGGGCTTCGTCCAGATCTCGCGTGGCTTCCTTGAAGCGGGATTCGGAGACGGAAAGATTGGCGAGCTGACGAAGGCCAAACGCAATAGTCTGGTCATAGTAGCCTTCGGCTTCGGATAGGTTTCCCACGGCGAGCGCGGACTTGGCGGATTCGAAATTGTGCTTAAGGAGAGTGGCGGGATCATCGCCGGGACGACTTGCTGCAGCGCAAACCACAAAAAAGACAAAGAGAAGCATGCCTTTCGAACAGCAATGCAGAAATGACAAGCCGCGCAAGAACGGCGTAGGGCGCGAATACGCGTGGTCATCCAAGGACGGGCTGAAACAATTCCCGTGAGTGAGGGGAGGCGCGGGAGGAAGCTTAGTGGGCACCGTTCGTTGCTCCGCCCGCGGGCGCCGGGAGAGGTGTGGCAGTGCGGATGCCTGAGCCTTCAACGATGGTGTAAATGGCGTCGGCGGCAACATTGTCCAGAGTCTCGACCTTGCCGCTGGGCCAGCGAATTTCGACGGATTCCATTTTTTTTGCCGTGCCGAGGCCGAAGTGAAGCCTCAGGTCGTTCTGCGAGAGATAACTCCCTCCGCCACGGACTTCGCTGAGTTGCTTTACACCGGCTGCGCGGATCGTTACGCGCGCGCCGATTGCCGCGCGATTGCTCTTTGTACCGATGAGCTTGAACAAGACGCGATGAAAGCCATTGGCGTTCATGTTTTTCAGTAGAGAAGGTGGTTCGCCGACGTTTAGAAGCAGGACGTCGATGTTGCCGGTGTTGAAGACGTCGCCGAAAGCGGCACCCCGGCGCGAATGAAGCGGCAGCGCCGCAAGCCCCGATTCCTTGGAGACCTCGTCGAAGGTGCCATCACGATTATTACGGTGGAGGAGCAGCGGCTCGCGAAAACGGGGGCCGCTTTCCAGCGTGTCGATCTGCGGATAGACGTGGCCGTTGGCGACGAGAATGTCGAGCCAAGTGTCGTTGTCCATATCAAAGAAAGCGGTGCCCCAGCCAACGTAGGGATAGCTGGGCTGGCCTACTCCGGAAGTCCAACTGACGTCGTCGAAACCCTGCGGGCCCATATTGCGATAGAGCGAGTTGGGTTGTTCTTCGAAGTGCGTGACAAAAAAGCTGAGTCGCCCGCTGTGGTCATAGTCGCCCCAATCCACTCCCATGTTGCCGAGCTCCATGCCTTCACCGCTGAGGGCTACGCCGGTGAGCATGCCCACGTCGGTGAACGTGCCGTTGTGGTTGTTGTGGTAAAGATAGTTAGGCACGGAATCGTTGGCAACCAGAAGATCGGGCCAGCCATCATCATCGTAGTCCACCCACATTACGCCCAGGCCGTAATAGCCGATGTCATCGTGGACTCCGGCCTTGACGGAAACCTCCTCGAACGTGCCGTCGCCGCGATTGTGGTAGAGAAAATCACTCTCGCCTTCGAGTCCCCATGGGCCGCATTGCACCAGAATGCCCTTGAAGCGACAGAATTTGTTGCTCCCGAATTCAGGGAGATGGTTCATGTCCAGATGGGAGTAACGGGAGACGTACAGATCAACGAAGCCATCGCGATCGTAGTCGCCCCAAGCCGCCCCGGTCATAAATCCACTGCCGCCAACCCCGGCTTTCTCCGTAACGTCCTCGAACTTGCAGTTGCCCAGACCATGGTAGAGAACGCTGCCGCCAAATCCGGTGACAAATAGATCAAGCTTGCCGTCGTTGTCGTAATCGGCTACGGCTACGCCCATGCCCCAGCCCCGGCGTGTCAGGCCAGCTTCCTTAGTGATGTCCTTGAAGGTGCCGTTGGCTTCCTGGTGATAGAGCGTGACAAGAAGATCACCGCCGGCTCGGTAGCGCTCGACCGTGGAGCCGTTGATGAGGAGAACATCGAGGCGGCCGTCGTCATCGCAATCAAACAGCCCAACTCCGCCGCTGGTGGAATCGATGACGTAGTGGGCTTCGGGAGCGGCTATGTGGGAGGCTGTGAGTCCGACATCCTTGGCGATATCTTTAAACGTGGGAACAGGCGGCAATCCGCTGCGGTCCTTCTTGGCGCGCGCAGGGAGCTGCGGGAGAGGGACACGAACGCTGCCAGGTTGCTGGCTGGGGGCTTGCGAGCGTGAGGCGGGGATGATCGCCAGAGCCAGGATGAGGGAGAAAAGGATGGAGAAAATACGCCGCCAAAGAGTCCGGAGCATGTCTTGATTGTATCCCAAACTGTTTTGATGCCTAAACGCCCGGTGCACGGCTAGGATGATTCAACCACATACGGAAAGGGCGCGCCAAGAATGAACCGTCCTGCCAAGCCCCTCGACGGGCTTGGCAGGACGGTGAAGGAGCAAATTGTACCAGTACAATTAGAAAGTGAACCTCAGACCGTACTGCAGTTGGCGCCAACCGTTCTCGCGCGTTCCCGTCGCGAGTCCGAAATTGCTGCCAGGATTATAGGTGGTGTTGATGATGGAGGCGGCGCAAAGTTGCTCGCCATCAGTGCCAGTCGCGCTGAATAGATGAGTAGTGCCGTTGCATCCGGTTGTGCCAGCGGTGACCGGATAGATGGGGCTACCGTTCTTGTCGGCATAGAGAGCGGATGACGCGGATCCTACTACCCGCTGCGGTGTGTTAAAGGAATAGTTGATCAGGCCGTTGCCGCCTATGTTATCTGCCTTGTATTGCGGATGATTGAACAGGTTGAAGAAATCAAACGAGAACTGCACCTTCACCCGCTCGGTGATCTTGAAGTTCTTCCGCAAGGACAAGTCCACGTCGCTGTTGCCGGGGCCTTGGCAGATGCCCACTCCCGCGCTGCCAAGCTGGCCAATCTGCATCCCGTTCACCGTAAAGGCGCCGGGATTGAACCACTGCCGTCCGTTACTGCTGCCGGACCGGCAGGGCGCGCCGGTGACGCGATCCGGCCGTTGCCTACCGCTGTCACCGATACCCGCAAAATCGTTCCCGATGACCGGCGTCATTGAAGGACCGGAGGAGAAGTTCATGATGGAACTGACTTCCCAACCTCCCGCCGCAGTGCGAACCAACGAATTCTGATTCGCGAGCGACGGCAGATTGTAAATGAAGTTGGCCACAAAAATGTGCGGCCGGTTGAGATAATCTGGTCCTCGGCCGGCTCGTGGATTGTAGTTGTCCACGTTAATGTACGGCGAGTCGATCAACACCGTGTCGGAAATCAGCTTTGACCAGGTGTACGCAAACTGGAACTGGGAGTTGCGCGAGAAACGCGTCTTAAACGAAGACTGTAACGCGTTGTAGTTCGACTGTCCAGAGCGCGTGTAGTAAGTGATGCCACCGTCCAGCGTGAGCGGCCCGAAGGGACGAAGCGCCGAGCGCGCGGTAGTATTCGACACTCCGCAAGAGTTAGTCGTCGAGCATCCTGCATCCTGGAAATACGCTAGGCGGTTTGCCGGCGCTACGGCATTGATGTCATTATGCATAAGCAAGTGAATGCCGCGGTTGCCGACATACGCCACATCCAACACCGTGTCCTTCCAGAGTTCCCTCTGAACGCCCACGTTGAACTGCCAACTGTTGGGCATCTGGTTGGTGATTTCGTTCCCAATGCTGGGGAATCCCAAGCCGTTGGTCAAACAATTCGGGTCACCCGGTGTGCAACCCGGAGGCGGGTTGGTGCTATCAAGAAAGCGCCCGTTGGTTGAGCTAAAGCTCTTGATGAAGGGCGGGTTCGAGCCCGAAATCTGCAGCGAGTACAGCCGGTCGCGCTCGAAGAATTGCCCGCCACCCGCGCGGATGGCCCATTTGCCTTTTCCGGTCGGATCGTAAGCAAAGCTCAAGCGCGGGGCAATCAAGTGGTTGTTGTTATTGTAGAGCGCGTTATTCGGCCCGGCCTTTCCGCCAGTGCCCGCTGGGCAGGGGTTCGACCCCAAGCCAGGAGCATACAGCAAGCCGTTGCAGGCGGTGCGTCCGAGAGACGCTTGGTAGGCCGTTGGATTGAATACCGTGTACCTGTTATCGTCCATGTACGGATTCGGCAGCAAAGACCACCGGAAGCCGTACACTACAGTGAGCTTTGGACTCACCCGGAAAGTATCGCCGGCATAAAACTCGTAATTCTGCCAGCGGTTAAACCCCGTATAGATGGTGTTCGTCTCGCTCATGCCATAGGTCATGCCCTCCAACAACATGTCTGCGGGGTTGTACCCGGTAGTGTTGCCGGTGTTGCCGTTGGGGCAAGCGGCGGTGGCACCTCCGGTGCATCCGTTATAGCCGTTTGGTCCGCCAAAAGCCCCATATTCGAGATTCGATTGCTGTTCATCCTTCTTATTCCGGCTGATCGACGCGCCAAACTTAAGAGTATGACGGTTCTTGACCACGGAGAAGTCGTCCTGGAAGGTGTACAGGTCCTGTTCGTTGGCCCACGGTGCAATCGTCCACACACTGGGAAGGTTCGTGGCGCCCTGAAACCACACGCTCGGGCCCTTGTCGCCATATTTCTTTCCGGAAAGTGGGAAGAAATACGGTATGGTGGTGTTAAGTTGCTGCTCCAGAGGCACGTTCGTCGGATTGATGGTGATCTGGTTCTGGGACCAGCTGAATTGGAAGTCATTGACCATGTTGGCGCCGATCGTCTTGCTCAGCCGGCCAACGGTAATTCTTCCCGGTTGTTTCCAGGATTCGTCAATCACTCCTAGGTGATTGCTACCCCATCCGAACCCACCTGAAGGCGGACCAAGCTGCCACGAATCATGCGTATACCGCATCATCAGGGTCAGAGTCTTAGTCAGGTTGACGTCGCCGCGGGCATGCTCCTCGCGCCATGGAGCGGGCAGATTTTCGGACTTAACCCAGTTGAGCGATGCGCACGGATCCGAACTCGTTGGCAGCGGGAACATGCTCATCAGCGCGGTGCTGAGAGCCGTTGGGATTTGTCTGCCGGCCGGAAGCGTGGCGCCAAACGACTGGTTTCCAACTGCGCCCGCTGGATCATGCAGAGCTGGTGCCCCCGTGGTCGGGTCGATCGGGAAACCAATATCGTTGTGGCCGTTCGCTTTGTTCGCGGCAGACGCCGGGCAAGCGGCAAGGGCCGTATAGTCACCGGTGCGCTCAGCAGCAGTTGGAACGCGGTTGGAAAACGTCTGTGCTCCAATGTTCTTGTTCCATTCCTGGTTCCAGAAAAAGAAGATCTTGTCCTTTTTGACCGGCCCGCCGATGTGATAGCCGTAGTTGTTTACACGGAGCTTGTTCTTTTTGCAGTTCACTCCCGGGCAGTTGTTGGCCTTTATTTCCGTATCGAAGGCGTCCAAGGCGTCGTTGCGGCCGGAATAGAATGCACCGCCGTGAAAGCCATTGGTGCCACTCTTGGTGACGATGCTGATCTGCCCACCCGCCGAGAGGCCGAACTCCGGCCCAAAGCTGTTGCGCTCGATCTTGAATTCCTCGATCGTATCCAAGGATGGATAGATCAGGATGGTGCGCTGCGACCCCGTGTCGTTGTTGTTGGCGCCGTCCACCAGCCACTGGTTGCCGTTCGACGGACCGCCGCTGATGGATACGTCCGAAGCGCCCTTTAGCCCCTTGTTGGTGATGCTAAATGCCTCGGCGGGCGCTACGCCCGGAATCAGGGTCAGAAGTTCCATGAAGTTGCCGCCATTCAGTGGCAACTCGGCTACCTGGCTGCTCTGAATCAGACCGCTGAGTTCGCCGTTCGTGGTTTCGACCGCAATGGGGGAAGCTTCGACGGTGACAGACTCACTGATCGCGCCAACCTTAAGTCCCACATTAACGACCAAACTGTCGTTGGCGTGCAGCGCAATACCCGTTTGCTCGGAACTCTTGAATCCGGCGTGCGTGGCGCGAATCTTATAAAGGCCAATCGGCAGATCGGGAAAGTTGTACTCTCCGTCCCCGCCTGTGGTCGTATTCCGCGTGAATGAAGTCTCCACATTAGTGATGGTGACTTCAGCGCCCGCGATGGCGGCGCCCTGTTCATCGCTTACCGAACCGCGGACAGCCGCCGAAGTCACCTGTGCGCGCGCGCTGGAAGCGGTACAAAGCATGAGCGCCAGAACTACAACCAGCGAGCCGATTACCCACAATTTGTCGAATGCATTATTCGAATTCAAACGATGAATCTTCATTCGTGTACCCCTCGAGGAAGTTTTTCACGCGATACAAACATGAAATCCACGCTTCGCATGCGCTAGCCACGGACTCATTCTTGCGTTACCCCACCCAAAAACTTGAAAAAGGACCTAAACCCCTAAAGCACTACGGGACGTAATGCTTTTCTACTACGGAGTTTTTATAACCAATGCAGGAGGCTTGTCAAGCAGAAATAATGATATTCTAAAGAAAAATAATGATATTCTAAGCCCCGTTGGGACGGGGGTTGGCAGTCCCTCAGGGGTTGGGCCCAGCTTGGGGATGACCGCTGGATGGCGCAGTATCCTTATTTGTGTAGATTCACGATGGTTCGCAGGGTGAGCCATGGGCCGAACCGGCCAGCTGAAAACTTGCCGAGTTCCGCCCAAGTTGAGCTAGAGTCACGGCTTACGCGAACCCCCATGAACATGGTTGGCCGGTTCCTCACTCCTGGGCTCTCCAAAGTTCATATTCCAGTTTTGGTAGATGCTCGGAGGATCCGTTGACCACGCCGCTACCGAGAAAAAAAACGGGACAGCGCCACGAACCAAGGGTCACACTCAAGACTATTGCCGACCAACTTGGCTTGACGCCCGGCACGGTTTCCGCCGCTCTGAACAATTCGCCTGCCGCTCGCTCCATCCCTGAACACACGAAGAATCGCATCATCGAAGCCGCGCAGGCTTTGAATTACCGGCCGAATTTTTTTGCGCGCACACTGCGCTTGCGCAGGACCTACACCATTGGCGTAATCGCCGAAGAAATCGGCGACGCCTATGGCGCATTGGTGATCAGCGGCATCGAAGAATATCTGCGCAAGAATAATTATTTTTTCCTCACCGTGATTCACCGGCATGATCCTAAGCTGCTTCAAACTTATGCGCAGATGCTTTTGACGCGCGGCGTCGAGGGTTTCATCACTACCGATACTTCCCTTACTGAAAGGCTTGCGCTGCCGACGGTGGCCGTCGCGGGTCACCAGCACGTCGAGGGCGTGACCAACATCGCGCTGGATCACAAACGTGCCGCAATGCTTGCTCTGGAACACTTGCGAGATCTCGGCCACGAACAAATCGCCTTCATCAAGGGCCAGACCATCAGCTCCGATTCCGCCGCGCGCTGGAGCTCGATCTGCGAAGTAGCTCAGGAACTTGGAATCCGAATTCGTCCGGAGTTGACCATCCAGTTGGAAGGCACCGATTCGACGCCGGGGATTGGATATCCTTTCGCCAAACAACTACTCGCGAGGAAACAGCCTTTCACCGCGCTTTTTGCCTACAACGACATTTCCGCAATCGGCTCCATCTGGGCTATTCACGAAGCGGGTCTTCGCGTGCCGCAGGATATCTCGGTCGTCGGATTCGATGACATTCCAGGGGCCGCTTACGCCAACCCAGGGCTAACCACAGTGAGACAGCCGCTGATTCGAATGGGCCAGATCGCGGCGCAGACGCTCGTCGATCAAATCGAAGGCCATGGCGAATATGTGCCGGAGATTGCCATCGAACCTGAATTTGTTGTGCGCGACTCCACGGGTCCAGCTTCCGGGCGGCAGATGCGGAGCACCAGTGCTATCTCTCAGCAGCGATAGTGGCTGATACCGCCGCAAATTCATGGCCGTGTCATCCTGAGGCCGCGTTTTTTGCGGACCAAGGATCTCATCTGACACGCTCTCTGTCGTAAACAGATCACGCCTCACTTAGTTTCCACGGACGCCTTCATTTGCAATAAGCATTTTGCAAAGCTTGACATACAGGTTAAAATCTCAACTGATGGCTGC
>Ga0307471_100002102_pt1 | contig 11327 bp, 8 predicted proteins | sample atmos_gasesAM3C__2_FD_204566 | JGI IMG/M metagenome (GOLD analysis project Ga0307471, IMG submission 204566) | Hardwood forest soil microbial communities from Morgan-Monroe State Forest, Indiana, United States - atmos_gasesAM3C_515 | ecosystem: Environmental > Terrestrial > Soil > Temperate... | reverse complement strand
ATCCTGCTGGCTGTGGTCTCTTGGTCAGCAAAAACTATCCCTCGACACGGACGGATCCTAATACTGTCAAACCTAACAGCCGGCCCTTGGCGACGCTTCTATCGGCCTAGTATTACTGCCCTATTCCCTTGGCTTCTGAACGTTGGTATGCGGTTCTCTTTTGGCGCGGAAAAGTTCGCTAATCTCGTGGACCAGTCGTAGGAGTTTGCCAGGGTGCATTTCAATCGCAGCCTGTCTACACAGTTCTAGTAATGCAACAGGCATGATGTAAGTCTGCTGTGTAAAGGTGGTGCTGGCATGAGGCCAGGACAACGATTCGGGCTTTCTGCGATCGAGAAGCGTGACGTTTGGAACCGGTGGAAGGCGGGACAGTCGCTGCATGAGATTGGGCGCGCCTTTGACAAGCCACATAGCTGCATTCGGGGAAGGAGGCAACGAGGAAGAATACTCCAGGGCTCCAGAGAGACAAGGACACTCTAACAAGACAAAACTTGCAGTTCCTACTTGTCCGCGCTGCAACAGGGTCGCTTAGCTACCCGCGATGCCCTTGTTCACCAGCACCTTGACCTCAACCCGGCGGTTTTCGGCTCGTCCGGCTGCTGTCTCGTTCGGTGCCGCTGCTCCGTATTCGCCCATCGCGCCTGGTGCCACGATACGCCGCACTGGCACGCTGCCCTGCTGGACCATATAAGTGATCACCGCTTTAGCGCGGTCTTCGCTCAGTTTTGTGTTCATCTTGGCGTTTCCGGTGGCATCAGCATAGCCGGTCACCTCAACGATATATCCCTTGAGGCCGATGGCGGTTTGCGCCAACTGTTTCAGTTGTTCCTCGTCCTCAGACGAGATCTGGGAGCTACCCACTTTGAATTTCACTGTCGCTTCACCCTTCACGTCATATTCACTCAGCGCCATGAAGCGATCAGTGTTCTCCTGGATGTCTTGAATGTTCCGATCAATCTGCTGTTTGTTGGCGGCGATATTTTGCTTATTGGTTTCGATATATTCCTTGTTGGCCGCCAGCTGTACCTTGTTGGTTTCAATCTTCTCCTGGTGTGTCGCAAGGGTCTGCACGTTGGTAGCGACTTGCTCTGCTGTCGGATGCAAGCCGGCTTGGATCATCTCGGCCGTTTCCAGGTCGTCGCCATCCACGGTGATCGTTTTCGCCGCAATCTGGCCCTGGCCATCGGACACTCCGTCGACCGACACCTTGAGTCCCGGTATCAGCACCACGTGGGACAATTCCTTTCTGTCCAATCCAAAAAGTCCCGTGTTGTCTTTCGTTCTCGTGGCATCGTCGAGGACCACGGTAGTCTTCCCCTCCGAGTTCTGCACAACCATCGTTTCTCCGGCACGGGAAATGATCATTCCTTTGACTTTGGCTTCGTCGCCCTTGGCGCCGAAAGCTGTTAGCGACGCCAGAAAGAACAATGTCATCAGATTCACTACCGTTCCTTTTCGCTGCATACCCTTCATCCTCGCATTCTTGAATTCCGTTTGAACGCTTTGCCTCGCACCTTCGATCGGATCTTCGCCCTGTTGATTTCAGTGTTGCATTTCGATGTTGCATTTCACTGCAGGAGGGCTAGGTTCGGTAACTGGCAATAGTGACAGTGTTTCTGCATTCCAAATCAGACACATTTGCGTCGGCATCGAAGCACAGTCGCAACGTGTCACCCGTACTCGTAAGTACAGTTGTGGTAATTTGACGGCTGCGTTGGGTGCCACTGAACGCAGCGGATTCGGCCCCCGGCACCTTGTCCCAGAATATTTCTGGGGCTTGTCAGTGTTCTGGGCGAGTCACGCCCAAACCGGGAGTAATCTCAGATGGGTCACAGGGATACCGCCTTGTGACCCAAACCTATATCTAGAAATTAGGCATTCACTGCTCCGTTTACCTCACGCGAAGCGTCTGCCGCAGAGCGGCATCGTTCAAGTCGGATTACTGGAAAAATGGAAATTGGTACGAATATCGCCCTGCGCCATACTTACCGATCTTAGTTTCGAAAAATAACAAATCAGACACTGGCACTTTTGCGAGTCTACAAATTCCATGTGCTAAGCATACTGATTTGCATAGTGGACCAATTTCTAAAGCAGCCCAACCGCACTTCTAATGCAGACCGATACTTCGGGGATCGCCTTCATAACGTACCCGTTGACGCGTCAACACCTGCCGAATGTGGACTATTGATCGTAAATGAACCGAGGTTACAGGGTGACGCAAGATTACGTGAATTGGTGGCGCGGAAGCAGCGGCAGAAGTTAATATTGCATTTATCGCGCAGCAGAAGCAGCAGTGGGAGCATTTCAGCGCCACATTGTGACTGCAGGCGACAGCCAGGCCGTAGACGCAGCCATTCTCAGTGCATTTTCTTACCTCGACATCCTCCTGAAAGAAGCCAAGACGGAATACGCGAAGTTGCGATGAGCGAAACTAAGCTGCCGGGGTGGAGGTTTTGTTAGGCGCTCTTAGAAGCTGCGCTCTCGCGAACTTTTTTGGAGTGGCAATGACGTGTAAGAGTTGTGCCTCCGGCAAGCAAGAATACTTCTCAGGAGAATTGTCGGTCGCTTTTCTCCCGATAGAGAAACTCCAGCTAGGGCTCGTCCACATCATCCAGAAGATTGCCGGAAGTGTCAGACGGGCGCTCGCGAACGTTGGCTCGAGAAGCGTCGCAGGGAACTTCTTTTCGACGCAGTACGTGCATGTGGTCTTTCACGCTACATCGCCAGTTAGCCCCACTCACCGCTCCGATCACCTCACGCGTAGCGTCCGTCGCCGGACGGCTTCGTTCAAGTCGCCTTACCGGACATCAAGTGGAAATCTGGCATGTTGTCTTGCCAAAGAAACGGAAATTCTAGGAGCTAAACACAACCTCCTATGTGAAGCGCGGCTCTCACTGTGGGAGCCAGACCCGCAAACCTTAGAATGAAGAAATACGGCGCCACATCTGAGTAACTTTGCTGTCACTTTTGACAGTATGCTCGGCCAACCAAAACGAAAAAATAACCTCCGGGTGTCTCCCTGCTCGCAAGATTGGCATTAGGCAAGACTAATCAAGGAGGAAATGATGAAGAAAGTTTTGGCGGGAGTGGCAATCGTGATTATGTTGTGTTTCGTCGCGTCTTCGCGAGCTCAAGATTCCGCGAAGGGAGAGAAAACCTTCAAGGGTAAGTGTGCCGGTTGTCACGGCGCCAACGGAGAAGGTAAGGAGGCGACGAAAGCGCCGTCGGTCAAAGGCAAGAGTGCCGATGATATCCAAAAGCAAATCTCTACATCGCCTAAACACGCTAGCGCCAAGAAACTAACGCCGGCAGAAGTGAAAGATCTCGCTGCCTATCTGGCGACCCTGAAGTAGGCGCGCAATACGTTGCCACTGCGCATTCCGGAAACACACGGCTGAAACAGATGCAATCCCTATTGCATGAAAAACGGAGCGAGCCTTGAATCCAAACAAGAGTGAAACACGTGGAATAAATGGACAGTTTGGAAGCGACACGGTCGAATCATCGAAGACTCTTTCAGCGGTTACTCGGAGAGAGTGGTTCAGGAGAGCGGCCGGCGGTTGCGCAGGGTTGGCGCTGAGTGGCGTTGTCGATGTGGCGGCTGTGCGAGCCAGCACGCAGAAGTTAAAGCTTTCCGACGTCAACGAGTTCACTACTTCCTGCAATTTCTGCTCGTGTGGCTGTGGCATGGTCGCCTCGGTGCGCGAAGGTAAGCTGATCGCCATGGAGGGCGACTTCGACCACATCGTGAATCGCGGATCGCTATGCGTGAAGGGCATATCTATGTTCGCGACTCACACCTCACCGAACCGGCTTACAAATCCGCGTTATCGGGCGCCGGGCAGCGATCACTGGGAGGATATCTCTTGGGATGATGCGATCGCACGAGTCGCGCAGAAGATCCGGAAGACGCGCGATGCGACTTGGATTGCCACTGAGAAGGTCTCTGACAAGGAGGTTCCGGTCAATCGGACAGATGCGATTGGCTTCCTGGGCGGCGCGCAAAACACGAACGAGGAGTGCTACCTCTTCCAGAAGGCGGCCCGGCTGCTCGGCATGCCTTACGTCGAGCATCAGGCCAGACTTTGACACAGCCCCACGGTCCCCGGTCTGGGGGCTTCATTCGGCAGAGGGGCGATGACCAACCATTGGATCGATCTTCAGAACTGCAAGACGATCTTGGTGGAAGGCAGCAATGTTGCCGAAAACCATCCCATGGCTTTCAAGTGGATCCGAAAAGCCCAGGAAAACGGGGCGAAGATCATCCACGTGGACCCGCGATTCACCCGAACATCGGCAGCGGCCGATATGTACGCGCGCATCCGGCCCGGAACCGACGCGGCGTTCCAGAACGCGATGATCAATCACATCATCGTCAACAAACTGTATGACGAAGATTACGTCGTGACCCACACCAACGCCCTCTTCTTGGGCGATGAGGCGTTCGACTTCAAGGATGGCGTTTTCAGCGGGTTCGATGCGGAGAACCACAAGTATCACACGGAGACTTGGGGATATCAGCTCGATGCAAAGGGAAAGCCCCGTGCAGCCAAGAGTCTGAATGATCCACATTGCGTCTTTTCGCGCCTGAAGACCTTCGTCTCACGGTACACCCTAGAGATGGGCGAACAGATCACCGGCATTCCGGCCGAACAGATCAAGCAGATTGCGGAGACGATGGCAAAAAACCGACCGGGATCCATCCTCTACGCGCTCGGGATGACCCAGCACACAACCGGTGTGCAGGGGATTCGCGCATTCACTATCTTGCAGCTCCTCCTCGGCAATATCGGCAAGCCCGGCGGCGGCGTCAACGCGTTGCGCGGCGAGCCGAACGTGCAGGGTGCGTGCGACATGGCGGTGCTATACAACTACATGCCGGGCTATCTCAACTCTGCATCGAACGCCGAACCTACCATCCACGACTACGTGCGCAAGAACGGGATCGCCGACAGCCGGTACCTCGTCAACACGCTCAAAGCGTTCTTCGGTGAGGCGGCGACTGCCGAAAACGATTATGCCTATGCCTGGCTCCCCAAGCGGAACGCTTCCAAGGATTACGGAACTCTGCCCATGTTCGAGGATGCCCTAGCTGGGAAGCTGACGTTTCTTTGGATCGTCGGCCAGAATCCGGCAGTCACCGTACCCAACCTAAGGCTGATTTTCGACGCGATGGCAAAGCTTGAGACGCTCGTGGTCCAAGAGATCTGGGAGACCGAGACCGCGGCCTTTTGGCGCCGGCCGGGCGTTGATCCAAAATCCATTTCTACTGAAGTGATCCTGCTGCCCGCGGCGTTCTTCATGGAAAAGAACGGAACCATCAGCAACTCGGGCGGCATGGTGCAATGGCGCCACGCGGCGGTGAAGCCTCCGGGACAGGCCAAACCCGACGGCGAAATTGTTGACCTCGTCTTCCGCAAGGTGCGCGATCTGACTAAAGATTCGAAGGAACCGAGAGACGAAATAATCCGGAAGGCTTTCTGGAACTACACCACGGCCGAGGACGTTCTGCGCGAGATCAACGGCTACGCCCTGCGCGACAATCTTGAGACGGGCCTAAAAGCCGGCGATCTTGTCCGCAAGGTCAGCGATCTTCGAGCCGATGGTTCTACGTCGTCCGGCGCGTGGATCTACGCGGGCGTATTCGCCAACAACGAAAACCTTTCGAAGCGCCGCGATTCGAAAACGGATCCCGGAGGCCTCGGCCTCTATCCGGGCTTCGGGTGGACCTGGCCCAACAACATGCGCATCCTTTATAACCGGGCTTCGAGCGACCGGAATGGCAAGCCCTATCCGGGCTCGAAACCCATCGTCTGGTGGGACGAGCATGCCAAGCGCTGGACGGGATACGACGTACCGGACGTCCCCGTCGCGACCGACGGACCGGCCACGGCGAACGGTCAGCGGGCCTTCCACTTGGGCGCGGAGGGCGTCGGTCGCTTATTCGCAGCCGTCTACTCGGACCCGGACGAGAAGCATCCAGGGTATCCGCGCGATGTGGCCTATGTACCGAAGGACGGTCCGCTGCCGGAAATGTACGAGCCGGTCGAGAGCCCGGTGGAAAACATCCTTCACCCGCGCGTGAAGAGCAACCCGATGCTCAAGTATCCGCGCGTCGTGACGCATCAGCCCATCGGCACGGCAGACAAATACCCTTATGTGCTGATGACGTCCACGGTCGCCGAACACTGGTGTGGTGGCTCGACGACTCGGAACATTGCCTGGCTCAACGAGCTCATCCCTGAACCGGTGCTGGAGATGCCGATCGCGCTCTCCCAGAAACTCGGGGTGAAATCGGGGGACTGGGTCAAGGTTTCGTCGGCGCGCGGTGAGATCGAAGTCAAGGCTCTAGTCACGCCGCGCATGAAAGAGCTGAGAGTCGGAGATCGCCAGGTCACCGTTGTCTGGATGCCATACAACTGGGGATACCAGGGTCTGTCGACCGGCCCGAGCGTCAACCACATAACAATCGACGCAGCAGATCCAGGAGCCGGGACCCAAGAGACCAAGGCGTGCCTAGTCAATGTCGTCAGGGCCAGCCGCTCAACTGAGCGAAGGTACGGATCCTCGGGGAGACGCACATGATGAACACCGCACCCGCGGGGCCGATCAGGGCGACGCTGATCGACATCACCAACTGCATCGGCTGCCGGGCGTGCCAGGTAGCCTGCAAGCAGTGGAACGAGCGCGAGGGCGAGGAGACCGAGTTAGAGGCCGAATTGGGCTTCCAGAACCCGGCGACTCTCAGCGCAAAGACGTACACGCTGATCGCATTCCATGAGATGGAGAACCCCAACAAGCCGGGAGGCGTGGAATCCGCTTTCGTGATGCAGCGATGCCTCCACTGTCTGGACCCGGCATGCGCCTCCGCTTGTCCGACGACGGCGCTCTACCGGCAGGCCGACGGTCCGGTGACGTACGACGTTGACAAATGTATCGGCTGCCGCTACTGCATGTTGGCGTGTCCTTGGGACGTACCGACTGCGGAATGGAACTCGCTCGCCCCGAAGATCTCGAAGTGCACGCACTGCGCCGATCGCGCCGATCAGCCAGTGCCCATCGCATTCAACGGAAAGCCTTTGTCCACCGACGCGGGCACGCGATTCACCGAGAGCATCGCGACACCCGCCTGCGTCAAGGCGTGCCCCGCCGACGCTCTGCGCTACGGAACCCGGGACGAAATGTTGGCTCTCGCGCACAAGCGGATTTCCGACCGGCCTGACAAGTACGTTGACCATATCTACGGAGAGAAGGAGCTGGGTGGGACCAGCGTCGTGTACCTTTCGGCGGTGCCGTTCGAGAAACTTGGTTTCCCGAAGTACGGCGAGAAGCCGTTTCCGGCCTTCACTAGTGTGGCGCTTGGTGCCGTTCCTCCCGCAGTGATGACCGTGGGCGCCTTGCTAGGTGCCACATACGCTTTTTTCCGTAAGCGGGTTCAGGCGGTGGCAGACGGATCGGCTGTCTCGAATCATTCCGTAGACCATGGCCACGTCGAGTTCGAGCCTCTGCGGAACAAGCTGATGACCATTTTCAACTGGGTCCTCCTCCTGCTCATGGCATTCGGCGGCGTTTCTTTGGTCGCGCGCTTTGCCGTGGGGCTCGGCGGAAGCACTCACTTGTCCAACACTTACCCGTGGGGTCTGTGGATCCTCTTTGACCTCGTGTGGATCGCGGTGGCTGCGGGCGCGTTCGCCATGGCCGGCGTGATCTACGTCTTCCAGCGAAAAGACCTCTATGGCTTGGGTCGCACAGCCGTCCTAATGGGCCTCCTGAGCTACTCCTTTGTGATGGTCACTCTCCTCGCCGACCTCGGTCTACCCTGGCATTCCTACCAACTTGCCCTCCAAGCTCCAGGGCACTCCGCCATGTTTGAAGTCTCGTGGTGCGTAGGCCTCTACGTTACGATCCTCTTGCTTGAATTCCTGCCGGTTCCCTTCGAGCGTTGGGGATTCGAGCGGGCTGCAGCGGCATGGCGGCGATGGAATGGCGCGTACGTCGCGGCGGCCGTGACGGGGTTCGTTTATCTGCTTTCACGCAATCTCATCTACGCCTTCCCAACGGCCTTGATCTTCGGCGCCCTGGCTTGGATATTTCGTGCGCGGAACGGAAAAGCCGAACCGATCATGCTCGCGATAGCAGCTGTCACGCTGTCGACCATGCACCAGAGCTCGCTCGGCTCCCTTTATCTGCTGATGCCGAATATGCTCGCCCCCCAGTGGTGGTCTCCTGTGATGCCTGTCTCCTTCTTCCTATCCTCGATAGTGGCTGGCACCGCGCTCGTGATCCTCATCGACATGTGGATCGCGAAGGGATGGCACCGCCCGCTTGAGATCACGCGACTAGCCTCCGTTGGACAGATTGCGTTCTGGGCGCTTCTCGTCTACCTCCTGTTTCGCGTCGGAGACATGGCCCTTCGTAATCAGCTCTCCGGAGCTTTCTCAGGAAAACTCGGCTTGGCCTTCGCGGCTGAGATCCTCCTCGGTGGCGTGCTTCCGCTTGTCCTATTGGCCTTCAGGTCGCTTCGGCAGCGTGCCGACGTGCTCTTCTTCGCGAGCCTCCTCGCGGTCCTCGGCGTGACCTACAACCGTATGAACGTTGTCCTCTTCGCGATGACGTTTCGGGGCCGGATGCCCTGGCGCGCACCAGAAAGCTATGCGCCGTCTATCGTCGAGTGGGGGATTTCGATCGGCCTGATCGCCGCGACAATCTTCCTCTTCGGCCTCGCGGCCCGTCTCATGCCGATTCTCACTCGGGCGGCGGCGCCCAGGGAGGAGCAGTTGAGCCGATGAATCAGGATCTTTGGTTGGAGTCTCATTCATATCTCCGTGCGCTCGCCGACCTGTCCACGCAGGTCGATCACGCTACGGCCGCTATAGATATCCACGACGCCCGTATTCCCGACTGGGAGGAGTACCGCGCGGACTTTCTCGCCGGCGTGCCGCTGCTGCCGAGTACCACAACCGCCTTCGATCTCGAACCTGGTGGGCGAATGGCCGTTGAGCTTCTTGAAAGAGTGGCCTCCGGAACGCCATCGGGAAAACTTGCAGAGGAGACCCGGGCTCTCGACACGGAGCTGGGCCGCGATCCTCAAGTCTCTCGCCGCATCGTGGACTTTCTGCTGGGCGACGACATGCTAAGCCCGACGTTCCCCGGACTGCTGCGTTACCTGGCGTGGACGGCGATGGCACAGTTCCTCCGACCAGTCGTGAATGCCTTCGACGGTTGGCGAGACGAGGAGCGATGGCTTCGCAGTTATTGTCCGACCTGCGGATCTCTGCCCGCCATGGCCCAATTACTCGGCACCGATCCCGGCCGATTGCGGCTCCTCTCTTGCGGTTGTTGCGGTACGCGCTGGCGATATCGGCGAATTGGGTGTGCCTTCTGCGAAAGTGCGAACGATCATCAACTCTCTGCCTTGGCGATTGAAGGAGAAAAATATCTTCGCATTGATTACTGCCAATCCTGCCGCGGCTATCTCAAAACTTATGATGGACAGGGGAGCGAGACCTTCTTCTTAGCAGATTGGACTTCGCTTCATCTCGACGTTATTGCCCGCGATCGTGGCTTGAAGCGATTGGCTAACTCACTCTATGAGCTGTGATCAATCTCAATTTTTGCAATTGGGAACCATATCGTCGTGACATTGGGAGGACAGCTCAGTGGCGTATCAAATTAGTGTAATCCCCAAAGTGAAACATCGGACGATGCGTCCGGGCTACGGGAATCAAAACCCTTACGGTGTCCACGCCATTGAAGGTCGCCTTTCGCGCGCTTCTGTCAATGACTGCATTTTCTCTGGTATGTCTCGACCGTCTCTTAACGCTCTGTATTTCGATTTCCTCCCGTGCAGCTTATCCGAAAAATGCCATTCTCTTTGTGGAAGGGCAAGATGCATGCGGTGTGTTTGTACTGCGCAATGGGCGAGTCAAGCTATCGACAACGTCCGCTGACGGAGAGTCGAGTATTGTGTGCATGGCAGAGGCGGGTGAAATTGTCGGACTTGCTGGAACCCTTTCGGGCAACCCGTACGAACTCACTGCGGAAGCAATGGAGCCTATTCAGGCGGACTTTATTCCGCGAGCAGCGTTCCTAGATTTCCTGAAACAGAACGGAGACGCTGCCGTACACGTCGGGGACATTCTGAGCAAGATTTACCATTCGACTTTGCTGGAGGTTCGTTACCTAGGCTTTTTCAGCTCTGCCGCGGAAAAGCTCCCGCGCTTCTTGCTTGATCTTTCTAGCATTCTCCCAACAAGAAAGACAATAGAGCTACTCTGACTCTCACACACAGAGAAATAGGCCAAACTATCGGTGCTTCGCGCGAGACTGTACCTAGACTATTCACAAATTTCAAACGTGAAGGCTTGTTAGAAGTTCACGGTGCCACGGTCGTGTTTCTTGACCGGAATAAACTTGAGAAGGTTATACCAGGATAGAGCAATTCTTTGCTGTTGAAGAACGACTTCGGAATGATCCCGTGCGCGATCTATGGGAGTAACACAGTGACAAAGCTGCGCGCGACGGATGGGACTGTTCTGGCTATTGTCCCAGTCGGGACCCTGCCGTGGAACGTCGCATTTGATGGAGCAAACGTGTGGGTGACGTCCTTGTCAACGGTATTGTCCAAGAGATGAGAAGTCGTATTTCCGTTTCATGGTCCATCTATAGTTCAATAAGAAGTGCCGAGGTTTCCTTTGGGCGGTCTTGGTAGCCATCCGTGCCGCCTAGTTTCAATCAGTTACCACTCAATTGGGTGCTGTCACGCCAGAGGCTCAATGAAATTAGTCTCTTAATTTGAGACTTCCCTAGAATTTTTTGGTGGCAGTTGGATTGTCGATTTCCGGCGAAAGTGGACGGAACCGGACTCGCTGGAATTTTTCCATCCAACTGAAATGGCGCGAGTTGTCGAGTTCGGGCAGTTGCTGGCGTGTAGGTCAAAGTGCAAGCGGCGGGGATCGAAAACTACTGATGGAAATCTGGGTAAAGCTCGGCGGCAGCCCGATGCACCATACTCACCGAAGCAGTTCATTCGCCAACGGCCGAAGCCACCCTTACGCTCGCGCGCGTGGGGCACAGCCCCGTCTCGAACCGGTTCATTCATGTCTTAGGGCGGTTGTCGCAGCCAGAGAGCTTGCGCGCAAGGCGGGAATAAGGCCAGCCAATCCCGCAGCGACGGTAAGAACGATTGCCGAGCCAACGAACGTTGATGGATCGCGCGGGTCCAAACCGAAGAGCTGGCTACGGACCAGATTGGCGAGGGCCAGCGCAAGCGATAAACCAACGACCAGGCCGGCGCCAATCACAAGGAAAACTTCGCGCATCAC
>Ga0307471_100002101_pt1 | contig 11330 bp, 10 predicted proteins | sample atmos_gasesAM3C__2_FD_204566 | JGI IMG/M metagenome (GOLD analysis project Ga0307471, IMG submission 204566) | Hardwood forest soil microbial communities from Morgan-Monroe State Forest, Indiana, United States - atmos_gasesAM3C_515 | ecosystem: Environmental > Terrestrial > Soil > Temperate... | reverse complement strand
ACGCGGTCGAGCGCCGGGGGAAGCTCGGCGCTGTGCTGGCGCACCGACGGCACGTCGATGTTGACGATGCGGTAGAGCACGGCGGCGAGGTCGGCGGCATTGAAGGGATTGACGCCGGTGATCGCCTCGTAGAGCACGACGCCGAGGGAGAAGAGATCGCTCCGCGGATCCGCGGCCTGGCCTCGGACCATCTCGGGAGACATGTACGCGGGCGTTCCGAGCATCGTGCCGGTCATCGTGTGGCTCGTGCCCAGGATGCGGGCCGTGCCGAAATCGGTGACCTTCGTGACGCCGGGGCCGACGAGGATATTCCGGGGCTTGATGTCGCGATGGACCACGCCATGCCGATGCGCATAGTCGAGCGCCGCGCACACCTGAAGCACGATCTCCACCGCTTCGGCCAGTGGAAGCGGCTGTCCGCCGAGCAGCAGATCGGCGAGCGTACCGCCCTCGATGTATTCCATGACCATGAACGGGCGGTTCTCGGCCTCGCCGACGTCGTGCACGGCGACGATCGCGGGATGCGTGAGCCGGCCTGCCGCCACCGCTTCCTGATGGAAGCGCTGCTTGAAGCCGACGCCCGCCTCCTCGAGCGAAACCAGCTCGGGGCGGAGGATCTTCAGGGCGACCAGACGATCGAGCTTGGGATCGTGGGCCTTGTACACGACGCCGCTCGTGCCGCGGCCGAGCTCCGAGCGAAGCTCGTAGCGCCCGTAGTAGCGCGGCGCCTCGGCGGATCGACGGGAGCTCTCTTCCATCATCGGAGATCGTCCTTGAAGGTGAGGCGCAGTCCGCCGATCGTGATCTCGTCCCCATCGCGGAGCGTGGCGTGTCTGGTCGGCTGGTTGTTCACGCGCATGCGATACCACCAGGACGTGTTGCGGACCTCGTACTGCGGTCCGACGCGGCTGATGTGCAGGTGGTGTTTGGGACCGCGGCCGGTGACGCGCAGATCGCAGCCCTCGCCTCGCCCGATGACGACCGCGCCGTCCGCGAGCCCGTAGGTGCCTTCCTTGCCGTCGGCCTGCCAGCGCAGGTGCGCTCGGCGCTTCTCGACGACCGTGGCGCGAAGCCGGGCGAGCTCCTCCGGTCTCATCACCAGCGTGCGGCCGGGCTCGGCGTAGCCGGTCCGGGGCACGTAAAGAAGCGGCGCCGGCTCGGTCGGGACGTGGTCGAAGAAGAGCGAGATCTTGCCGACGGAGATCTCGTCGCCGCGCTTGATGGGCGCCATGCCCGAGAGCCGACGGCCATTCAGAAAGGTGCCGTTTCCCGATCCGAGATCGCGGACGAACCACTGGTCGTCCTGGAGACGAAGCTCGGCCTGGTGACGGGACACCGCGACGTTGTCGATGACGACTTCCAGCCCCATCTCGCGACCGACCCGGATGATCGGGTGCTCGACGGGGTCGATGTCGTACACCTTCAGCGCGGTTCGTTCGACCATGAGCGTCAGCTTTGGCATCGGCATGCCACCCCACCGGAGATGCAGCAACAGACGGGCCAGACCCGCGCCCCCAGAAAATCGTTACGAATCTGAGAGTTACGGATGGCGCTACGAGCGCAGCGGACCAGCGTGGCCACCATTCGGTCCGGCTAGACCGGAATTGACACAACCGCCAACCACCGACGAAACGGGTGGGGCTCAGACCGGGCACTGCCGATTTGTGGGCGCCGGGCAGGAGTCGAACGGGCCACTCGACAGACCTCGGCTCCTTCGATCGGGACGATCGCAGAGTCGTGCAGACGCCCACGCTCGGGTCCGGCGCCAGTCGGTCGCCGGCGCATGCTGGCCTGGCAGCGCGAAGAATGTGCTCTCAACGCAATCCTTACTTGATCGCAGCGCCATCCGGCTGAAAGGCGCCGTACCGCTCCTCCGGACATCCGCACGAAAAGGCTCGCTCTCCAAAATCGCTTTCGACGAGGCACGAGGCTTGCCTAGTTCGATGACTTAGTTGAGTCATTCTCAAGGAGGTCCATGTTGAAGGACGAACAAGTCACCGAGCTGCTGTACCAGGCTCTGGAAACCGAAATGGGCGGCGTGAAGATCTATGAGACCGCGCTCAAATGCGCTGTCAACCCCGACCTCAAGGAGGAGTGGGAGGAGTATCACGAGCAGACGCAGAACCATGTACAGATCGTGCTCGAGCTGATGGAGAAGCTCGGGATCGACCCGAAGAAGGAAACACCGGGCCGTGAAGTGGTGCGGCTGATCGGTGAATCGCTCGTGGAGGCGATGGAGATGGCGCTCCGGAACGCTCCGCAGCGGGAGGCCGCAGAGATCGTGGCCTGCGAGTGCGTGGTGCTAGCCGAGACGAAGGACCACCTGAACTGGGAGCTGATCCACGAGGTGGCCGAGAAGGCGAAGGGGCCGTCCCGCGAAGCGCTCAAGGCCGCCTACGAAGAGGTGGAGGAACAGGAAGACGAGCACCTCTACCACACGACCGGCTGGGGCCGGGAGCTGTGGATCCAGGCGCTCGGCATGCCGGCGGTGCTGCCCCCGCCCGAGGAGCAGAAAGACGTCAAGACGGCGATCGGCGCGGCCCGGGCGAAGATGGCCCGCAAGGAACAGATGTAGGCGCTTTTCTCCGGATGATCTGGGGCGCCCGCGGCCCCAGATCGTCAACCCACCCTGGCGATTTGGCGCTCGGTATCGGACGCGGCGCCGCGCCGCTGTTCTCTGACCGCCTCCTCGGCGAGGATCTGAACGGCAAGCCCGAACATGACATGGGTCGCGATGTTGGTGAGATTTTCCGCGGTCGACGACTTCCACGCCGGGCGAGCGATTCGCAAGAGCGGAAACATACCGAGCGCGCCCACCGCCCAGGTGGCGAGACCGAAGGCCGACCCGAGCCACAGCACGCGACGCTGCCGGCCCGCGAACAGCGCCGGCGACGCCGTTGCTCCCCACATCATCCCGTACAGGACATGCAGAAGCTGATCGACCGCGAAATGGCGCGGCCCATCGCCCGAGCCCGGGACGTCGAGCTCATGCAGCGCCCACTCTTCGATCGTCTGGGGGACGGTCTTGTCGAGGTATCCCGCCCGGCGCATGACGAGGCGAGCGAGCGTCATGGCGCCGGAGCCGTACAGGGCTCCGAGGGCACCGAACAGGGCCACGCGGCCGCGGGGCGGCCTCATCAGCTTTTCCGTCAGAGCGAGCATCGCGACCCTCTTGAGGCTTCCCACGGCACACCTGTACGCCGACCATCGCAAAGGCTGTGCCGGTCGGGTGCCTGCGCAGCCCTCACGAGCCGACGCACCTATCTGGGCGCCGCGAAAGGGCCGCTGCCCGGCGTCCGCCGTCTGGTTTCGCGGCGCCACTTGCGGCGCTTTCTACTGACCGGCCCATCTGTACACGGTAGAAAATGCTGGCCGTGCGCGAGTATGCGAGAGCTTCGCTCTGCGGCCGCCGATGTCCGCGGCGTCCCCGCGTCAGCGGGGCATGCCGACGGCGCGAAGCATGTCCGGGGTGAACCGGCGATAGTAGTCAGAGCTTTGCAGGGAATCCGAGGCGCTCTTCAGACGTGCACGACTGAGTACCTGAAAGCTCGGATAGGGCGAGCGGCGAGTGTAAACGTCGCCGACGCGAAAGTTGCTCTGGGGATGCGCCTCGAAAGCCTGAAACCCTCGCAGGCATCCGCTCGCGAGGCGGGCGTTCAGCCGTTGCACGAACAACTCGAGATCTTGCAGGGATTGCGCTGGATCCGGATGAATGACGAAGAGCGTTTCGAGCCCGCCGTTCTCGGCTTCTCGCGCAAATTCGCCGACGAGGCTGAGGAGCTCGCCTCCCTCATCGAGTGGGTCGTCAAGGGGGAACGGCCGCACCTCGAACCTGATTGCCTTCTTCAAGCGAGCGGCTCTGGCAAAGGGGCAGACCGGGAGTCCGCCGAAGATCTCGTGGGGCTGCTCGATGAAATCCTCGGACCACTTCGAGACCGCCTCGATCACGCTGGCGGCGGATGCCAGCGGAGTCGCGGACCCAGCCGGGGCCATGCATGGGCTGCGCAGCAAAGCGAATGCCACGAACGCGCGAACGGCGATCTTAGGCGAAATCCAGAGCGAGAGGGGCCGCGGTTTCGTGTGCGTATTTCACCGAACGTGTACTCCGCGCGTGCCGCGCGTACGTCGTCGCGACGCGGGTAGCCGTTACATGAAGCGCCGACAAACTACCCTGGAAGAAGTACACCGGTTCGGCGCGGATGGTGCGGCAGGTCCGTCTCGCCGAGCGAATAGCACACAGGACCGCGGTCTCGTCGGTCCTGAACCCGCTGGACTGCGCCACGGATTCCCTGGTACGTGGAATGCGCCGAGCGTCGTCATCAAAAACGGTGCGGCTGCTAAACCGGCGCCGCGGCCGGGCGGCGAGAAGCTGAAGGAGCAGGCATATGGGTCAACACAAGATCAGGACGGCCGGCGCGGGACCGCCCGCGGTCCCCGGCCGGACCAGCATCATGCTCAAGCTCAACGGTGTTGCCAGGCAACTCGACGTCGCGCCCTGGACGACTTTGCTCGACGCGCTGCGAGAAGCCCTCGATCTCACCGGGACCAAGAAGGGATGCGATCACGGCCAGTGCGGAGCGTGCACGGTCCTGGTCGACGGCCACCGGATCCTTTCCTGTCTCACTCTGGCCGTCATGAAGGACGGGGCGGAGGTGACGACCATCGAAGGGCTGGCGCAGGACGGTACGCTCCATGCGTTGCAGCAGGCCTTCATCGATCACGACGCCTTCCAGTGCGGGTACTGCACGCCCGGCCAGATCTGCTCCGCGCTCGGGCTGATCCACGAGGGCCGCGCGAGGACGGCGGACGACATCCGCGAGCTGATGAGCGGCAATCTCTGCCGGTGCGGAGCCTATCCGAACATCCTGGCCGCGATCGAGTCGTTCATGAACGCATCGGACGGCGTGCGGGCGCGATGAACGCCTTCACCTACACGCGCGTGGACGACGTCGCCGGCGCTGTCCGTTCGATCGCCGGCGACGGCGCGGCCAGATTCATCGCGGGCGGGACAAACCTCCTCGACCTGATGAAGGAGAACGTCGAGCGTCCGAGCCGGCTGATCGACATCACCCATTTGCCGCTGCGCGCGATCGAGTTGACGAGCGACGGCGGACTGCGGATCGGCGCCCTGGTGACCAACACCGACGTGGCCTATCACCCGGAGATCGAACGGCGCTATCCGTTGCTGTCGCGCGCGATCCTGGCGGGCGCATCGGCGCAGCTTCGCAACATGGCCTCGGTCGGCGGCAACCTGATGCAACGGACGCGCTGTGCCTACTTCTACGACAACGCCACGCCCTGCAACAAGCGCACACCGGGAGCCGGGTGCTCCGCCATCGGCGGCTTCACGCGCTATCACGCGATTCTGGGCACCAGCGAGCACTGCATCGCCGTGCACCCCTCCGACATGTGCGTCGCGCTGGCGGCGCTCGAGGCGGTGGTCCGGGTGACCGGGCCGGACGGCGAGCGCGCGATCGCGTTCGAAGACTTTCATCGCGTGCCCGGCGACACGCCTCACATCGACACGAACAAGCGACCCGACGAGATCATCACGGCGGTCGAGCTGCCCGCGCGCGGCTTTGCCGAGCGGTACGCTTACCTGAAGGTTCGTGATCGCGCCTCCTATGCGTTTGCGCTGGTGTCGGTCGCCGCGGCGCTGCGCATGACCGCGGGGACGATCGAAGAAGGCCGGGTGGCGCTCGGCGCCGTGGCGCACAAGCCGTGGCGCGACCGGGCGGCGGAATCGGCGCTGGCCGGCCGGCCCGCCTCGCGACAAACCTTCGAGCGGGTCGCCGACGAGCTGGTACGCGGCGCGCGGGACTTCGGGCTCAACCGGTTCAAGATCCCGCTCGCGAAGCGGGCCATCGTGAGAAGCCTGGAACAGGCCGCCGCCACGAATGGAGGCGGCCGTCCATGAGCACGCACCACGTCGGCCAGCCGATCAATCGCGTCGACGGCCGCCTGAAGGTCTGCGGTGAGGCGAAGTACGCCGCCGAATACAACGTGCCCAACCTGGCGTACGGCTGCGTGATATCCAGCGAGATCGCGCGAGGCACGATCGCATCGATCGACGCTGGAGCGGCGCTCGCCTTGCCCGGTGTGCTGCGCGTATTCACTCACGAGAACATCCGGGGACTTCCGTGGTTCGACGGCAGCTACCACGACGAGCTGGCGCCCGAGGGATCGCCCTTCCGACCGCTGTACGACGAGGAGATCGAGTTCAGCGGCCAGCCGGTGGCGCTCGTCGTCGCCGAGACGTTCGAGCTGGCCCGATATGCGGCCTCCCTCGTCCGCATCCTGTATGCGCGCGCGACTCACCAGACGAACCTTCAGGCGGAGCGGCAGGCCGCCTACGAGCCGAAGCACCGGACGCCGCCGCCAGACCCCCGCGGCGATGCCGCCCGCGCGTTCGAGGCGGCGCCCGTGCGGGTCGAGGCCGATTACCTGGTCCCGGTCGAGCATCACAATCCGATCGAGCTGTTCGGCGCCACCGTGGTGTGGCACGGCGACGGGACGCTGACCGTGTACGACAAGACGCAAGGCGTGCTGAACACCCAGCAGTATCTAACGAACGTCTTCGGCTTCAGCACGCGCGACCTGCGTGTCATCTCGCCGTTCGTGGGCGGGGCGTTCGGCTCGGCGCTGCGCCCGCACTACCACGTGTTCCTGGCCGTGCTGGCCGCGCGCGAGCTCAAGCGCTCCGTCCGCGTGTCGATGACGCGCCAGCAGATGTTCAGCTTCGGCCATCGCCCCACGACATGGCAGCGCGTGAAGCTGGGCGCCTCTCGCGACGGGACCCTGCAGGCCTTGTCTCATGACGCGGTCGCCGAGACCTCGCAGTTCGAGGATTTCAGTGAGGCAGTCGTCAACTGGTCGGGGCTGCTCTACCGCTGCGACAACGCGTCGTTCTCCCACAAGCTCGCGCGGCTCGACCTCTTCACGCCGATGGACATGCGGGCGCCCGGCGCCACCTGGGGCGTCTACGCGCTCGAGTGCGCGATGGACGAGCTGGCGGTCGAGCTTCGTATCGACCCGCTGGAGCTGCGCCTGAAGAACTACGCCGAGACCGACCAGAACGAGGAATTGCCGTTCTCGAGCAAGGAGCTGCGGGCCTGCTACCGGCAGGCCGCCGAGCGGTTCGGCTGGTCGCGGCGCAACCCCGAGCCGCGCTCGATGCGCGACGGCCACGCGCTGATCGGCTGGGGCATGGCGACCGGCGTCTGGGAGGCGATGCAAGTGCCGGCGACCGCGAGGGTCGTGCTGACTGCCGACGGCACGCTGACCGTCAGCAGCGCGACGGCTGACATCGGCACTGGCACCGGCACGATCATGACGCAGATCGCCGCCGAAGCGCTGGGCCTGCCGATCTCGAACGTGAAGTTCGTGCTCGGAGACTCCACGTTGCCCACGGCGCCGATCGAGGGCGGCTCGTGGACGGCGGCTTCCGTGGGCTCGGCCGTGAAGGCCGCCTGCGACAAGGTCCGCGCCCGCCTCTTCGAGCTCGCAAGTCCTGGCGAGAAGCATGCGATGTCGCTCACCGAGATCATGCGCCGCTCCGGACTCAGCTCGATCGAGGAGCTAGCGACCACCGAGCCGTCGAAGGCTCACGAGAAGTACTCGCTGTACACCCATTCGGCCGTGTTCGCCGAAGTGAGGGTCGATGAAGACCTCGGCTCGGTGACCGTCCCCCGGATCGTCAGCGCGGTAGCCGGCGGCCGCGTGCTGAATCCCAAGACCGCCCGCAGCCAGATCATGGGATCGATCGTCTGGGGCATCGGCATGGCGCTCCAGGAAGAAAGCGTGCTCGACCATGCCGTCGGCCGCTTCATGACCCACAATCTCGCCGACTACCATTTCCCGGTGCACGCCGACGTGCACGACATCGACGTGATCTTCGTCGACGAGCGCGACGCCATCGTCAATCCACTCGGCGCCAAGGGTCTCGGCGAGATCGGCCTGGTCGGTGTCGGCGCCGCCATCGCGAACGCGGTCTACCACGCCACCGGCAAGCGCGTGCGCGACCTCCCGATCACGCTGGACAAGCTCCTGTAGTCGGCCGCTCCTTCGTCCGGTTTCGTTACGCCGACTTCAGCGAGGGCGCGCCGGGCCGCCGAGGCAAGAAGGCGGTCAAGAGCCCCAGAAGCAGGAGGAAGGGGCACACGCGGTACACGGTGGTGATGCTGGTGAGGTCCGCCAGCTTGCCGAGGGCGGCGGCGCCCAGCCCGCCGAGGCCGAACGAGAAGCCGTAGAACATTCCCGCCGCGAGACCAACCCGGCCTGGCAGGAGCTCTTGCGCATAGACGAGGATCGCCGAGAAGGCCGAGGCCATGATCATGGCAATGAGCACGGCCAGCACGCCCGTCCAGAACAAGTTGGCGTAAGGCAGGAGCAGCGCGAACGGCAGGGCCCCGAGGATCGAGAACCACATGACGGGCGTGCGTCCCACGCGATCACCGACGGCTCCGCCGGCAATCGTGCCCACCACGATGCCGACGAGGAAGGCAACCAGATAGAGCTGCGCCGTCTGTATCGAGAGGTGGAATCGGTCGATCAGATAGAAGGTGTAGTACGAGCTCAGGCTCGCGCTGTACACGTTCTTGGAGAAGAGCAGGGCCACGAGGATTGCCACTGCCTGGATGACCTTCCGGCGCGGCAACTCGCTCTTGCGCGGCGCTGTGGCTGGGACGACGGCAACCGCCGAGGTTCGCGGGACCGGGCGCGGCGACGTGCGGTGCGCGTACCAGCTCCCGACCTGCAGCAAGATCAAGATGGCGATCAACGCCGAAGCAGAGAACCACGCGATGCTCGACTGGCCGTGGGGGACGACGACGAATGCGGCGAGCAACGGGCCCGACGCCGAGCCAATGTTTCCGCCCACCTGGAACAAGGATTGGGCAAGCCCATACCGTCCGCCGGCCGCCATGCGAGCCACGCGTGAGGCCTCGGGATGGAAGATTGCCGAGCCCATCCCGATCAACGTGGCCGCGACCAGGATCGCGGGATACGTCGCGGCCCGAGACATCAAGAGCAGGCCGACGAGGGTGAGGCCGATGCCGACCGTCAGCGAATACGGCTGCGGGTGCCGGTCGGTGTACAGGCCGACTACAGGCTGCAGCATGGAGGCCGTGAACTGAAAGGCCAGGGTGATCAGTCCAACCTGGCTGAAGCTCAGCCCATAGGAGCTCTTGAGAATCGGATAGAGCGCGGGCACCAGCGACTGCATCAAGTCGTTGAGCATGTGACAGAAGCTCAGCGACAGGATGATCGTGAAGGTCGCGCCGACAGCGGGCGTGACCGACCGTGACGGTACTGCGACGGCCGAGCCGTGGCTCATCGCCACAGCATAGCAGCGCCGGCGCCATTATCTACGGCGCGCGCTGCCCGCCTCCTCGCCGTGCGATGATCTGCGTCGGGCCCAGTCCAGGAGGATCGCGATGCCAGGAGTACGTGACCGAGTCGCCGTCGTCACCGGAGCTGCCAACGGTCTAGGCCGCGAGATCGCGCTGCTGCTCGCGCGCGAGGGCGCGCGCGTCGCTCTGGGCGACCTCGACGCCGCGGGGCTGGACAAGACCGCGGCTGCGATCACCGCGGCCGGCGGTGCTGCTGTCGCCGTCGCTGGAGATCTCACGGAGGAGGCGCCGGCCAACCGGCTGATCGCCGCGTGCGTCGAGCGCTTCGGACGCATCGACATCCTCGTGAACGATGTGGGCGGCAGCCGCAACGCCAAGATCTGGGAGATGAAGGTCGAGGACTGGGACTTCGTGCTACGCCTGAATCTCCGTCCGACCTTCCTGTGCACGCGCGCGGCGGTGCCGCACATGATGCGCGGGCGCAGCGGCCGCATCATCTGCATGTCCTCCGGCGCGCGCGAGGGCACGCCGTGGACCGCCTACTACGCCGGCGGCTCGGCGTACTCCGCAGCCAAGGCCGGTGTGCACGGCTTCGTGCGCGACGTCGCGCTCGAGCTCGCCGAGTACGGCATTACCGTCAATGCGGTGGCGCCCGGCCCCATCGACACCGAGCGCTTCGGCCCCGGGCTCCGGAAGCTGAACGAGACGGTCGAGTACAGCCCCAACCACATGACACCGCTGAAGCGGCTCGGCCAGCCGCTCGAGGTCGCTCACGCCGTTCTCTTCTTGGCCTCAGACGAGGCCAGCTACGTGACCGGTCACACGCTGGCAGTGACGGGCGGGCGGTAGGCTCGGCTACGCGGCAAGGTTCTGTAGCAGACGGCCGAAGCTGTTCAGGGTCGGCCGGAGACCGAGGGCGCGAAACGACGCCCAGATGCAGGCCTGATTCGATGTGACCACGGGCTTGCCGGTGCGTCGTTCCAGCTCGGCGACGGCCTCGACGGAGCGCCACGCCGTGCACGAGCAGAGCAGCGCATCCGCATCGGGCCGGCACACGCGCGCGGCGAAGGCCACGACGTCTTCGGGGTCGGAGTCGTTGATGCCCTGGTTACCGGAGGCGGCGGCCTTGGGCTCGCCCTCGACGTTCAGCACCTCGAAGCCCGAGGCCTCGAGGTAGGCGCGCAGCCGTTGGTTGTTCCAATCGGGGTATGGGGTGGCGACCGACACGCGGCGCGCACCGAAGTGACGGAGCGCGTCCACCACCGCCGGGGCAGCGGCGACGGCGGGCACACCCGCCGCCTTCGAGATCGTCTGAAGCATGTCGTGGTCGTAGCCCGGTCCGCGGTAGAAGCTACCGGTGGTGCAGCCGTACGCCACCACGTTGACGTTCGCGGTGGCCAGATACTTCGCGCCGGATTCGATCTCGGCGTTCATCCGGTCCATGCCGGCTGCGCCCTCGTCGCCGTTGGTCAGCCACAGGCGTTGGCCGTGGATGGTCACGTCACGGGGCGCGACGAGCTGGAAGTCCGCCTCGAACGTCGTGTTCGTCGAGGGCACCATCACACCGATCCGTTTGCGCAACGTCATCGCTTACTCCTCGTCGTCGATCATGGTCTCATCGCGGAGACGTGCGCGCTGACGACCTTCCAGCCGAGATCGGGGAAGCGCACCCACGTCTGGCTCTGACGGCCGATCGCGTCCTGGCCGCGCACCTTGAACTCGAGGTTCACGGTGGCCAGGTCACGGCCGAGCGTGAGGATCTCGAGCCGGATCCGCTTCTCCTTGGTGCCCGGCCCCGGCGGGCGCGCCACGCGGTGGGCGTGGATCTGCGCGAAGCCGTAGCCGTTCTCTTGAAACGCGTAGCGGATGGTGTGCGGGCTGTCCCAGAACGTCGCGTCCAGCACCTCGACGTTCTTGTCGATCAGCGCCTGCTCGTAGCGCTCGAACAGCGCGCGCACCTCCGCCATGACCTCGGGGATG
>Ga0307471_100002100_pt1 | contig 11334 bp, 12 predicted proteins | sample atmos_gasesAM3C__2_FD_204566 | JGI IMG/M metagenome (GOLD analysis project Ga0307471, IMG submission 204566) | Hardwood forest soil microbial communities from Morgan-Monroe State Forest, Indiana, United States - atmos_gasesAM3C_515 | ecosystem: Environmental > Terrestrial > Soil > Temperate... | reverse complement strand
CAGAGACCGGACGCGCGCCAGGAGTTGCTCGCGGTCGACCGGCTTGGTCAGGAAGTCATCCGCGCCCGCCTCGATCCCCGCCACGCGGTCGGCAGTCGCGCTCAGCGCGGTGATCAGAATGACTGGGATCAGCCGGCTGTCGGCGTTGCTCTTGATATGCCGGCAGACATCGAATCCGGTCATCCGCGGCATCATCACATCGAGCACAAGGAGGTCGGGCCTCTGCCGGCGAAATTCCTCGAGCGCAGCCTCACCGTCGGGCGCCGTCCTTACTTCGAAGCCCTCGAGCGATAACAGGCCCTCGAGCGCGGAGAGGCTGGACTCGTGGTCGTCGGCAATCAGAATCGTTTCGGGCATGGCTGGACGTTCCGGGTTACCCCACCTAATGGTCCACATTCTGCCCCAGATTGGCGGGCGGGCCACGAGTACGTCCGTACCACGCCTCCTGACTACCGGTTCTTCCGTGTTTCTCGGGTTTTTACCCCCCTGGCCTCGGGTATTGGGAGGCCCCGGTTGCTTGAAAAACGCACAGAAACTGCTACACTCCCGCTTGATGGACGTGCCCCGCCAAGTTCTCGTTTACACCCGCAAGGGTTGCCACCTATGTGAAATCGTGAAAGAGAGCATCGTGAAGCTGGCCCGGCGGGGGGGCTTCGTATGGCGCGAGGTCGACGTCGACACCGACGAACAGCTGCGCCGCCAGTTCAACGACGAAGTCCCCGTAGTTTTCATCGACGGCCGCAAGGCGTTTAAGTACCGCATGGACGAGCGGGAATTCTTGCGGAAGCTGGTCAGCTAGCGCCGCCATCTCCGGCGGCTATCGGTAGTCGCTCTGCCTCTCATTGTGATTAGTCCCGTGTGCATGCGAACACACCTGTGTGTCCCATGACACGTCGGCCAGTCATTCGTGTCGCCAAGTCCCAAACTTTTCAACGGCCCCTCCACGGCGCAAGACCTGCTGTGGAAGTCTTGACACAATCTCAAGGAGGTCACTCCAGTGATTCGTCAAATCGCCGGTCTGGTTTTTATCTTCGTCTGCACCACCATTGCCTGGATGATTCTCGGCACCACGATTTTCTCGCGTACTTACTCGAGCAATCAGCAACTGGAGGGCCGCGTCGCATCCACCTGGGGCACGCCGCAAGAACAATCCCCTCCCAGCGCCACTTACAAGAAGGTCGATGTCTCGACCGTGACGGAACAGCAGGCGGGAAAGATCATCACTCGCAACGATAAGGTGGAGCGCTATATTCCGCTCCCGCTCGACGCCAGCAACCTACGCGTCAAACTTCAACTTGATTATCGCCAGAAAGGCTTGCTTTGGTATTCGACCTACGCGGTTGACTTCACTGGTGAATACAAGTTCCGCAACGATACCTCCGCGTCGCAGATGGTTAACTATCACCTGGCCTTCCCGGCTCAGCGCGCGGTCTACGACGGGTTGGTCATGGAGGTGGACGGCCAAAAAATCCCTATAGCCGTAAATGAGCAGGGTGCCTACGTTGAGGCCATGCTGGCTCCCGGTCAGACCGCGACTCTGCACACCGCGTATCGCTCTCAAGGTCTAAATAGCTGGCGCTACAAACTGGGCGATGGCATTGCGCACGTCAACAATTTTGCGCTCAGCATGACGACCAACGTCAAAGACATCGACTTCACCGACGACACGCTCTCTCCCAGCGAGAAGCAACGCACGGCGGATGGTTGGCAGCTCACCTGGCGCTATTCCAATGTGCTCTCGGGATTTCAGATCGGCATGACCATGCCGGAAAAACTGCAGCCCGGTCCTCTGGCTGGACAGATCAGCTACTTCGCTCCCGTCTCCCTGTTCTTCTTCTTTTTCCTGATGTTCATCATTAGCACGTTGCGCAACCTCGACCTTCATCCATTGAATTACTTCTTCCTGGCGTGCGCCTTCTTCGCCTTTCACCTGCTGCTCGCCTACCTCGTGGACCACATCTGTATTCACGCGGCCATGGTGATTGCCTCGGTGGTCTCGGTTGCATTAGTGGTGAGTTATTTGCGCCTGGTGGTGGGCATCCGTTTCGCGGCGCTCGAAGCCGGCACGGCGCAGTTGATCTACCTGGTGCTCTTTTCTTACGCCTTCTTCTGGAAAGGCTTCACGGGTCTGGCAATCACGACCATTTCAATTGTGACCCTGTTTGTGGTGATGCAAGCCACGGGACGGATAGGTTGGTCGGAGAGGCTGAAAACCTGGGGCAAAGTAACGGCTCCGGAGAGTGTGTAGGTCCTGACAGGCGGGGGAGAATGCACTAGCGGGTCCATTCTCCCCTTGTCATTCGAGGAGCGAAGAGACGAGGAATCCGCTGTCCTGGCATATGCCGTAAAAACAACGTTTCTCGTGCCGCTCGAAATGACAAGCTTAACGAGGCTGGGTGAGCTACGTGCTCCACAAGATTTGGCAGGCTCAGAATCCGTTCGCCTCAAGTTCCTGCTCCTGCCTGGGCTTTGGGCTACAATCTAGCCGCCCATGTTGCGCACTCAACTCTACGCCGACCCGTCCGGCCTGTTTCTTCATGACATCATCCTTGACTCCTGCCGCAAGTTCACAGGGAAAACTGCGCTGATCGACGCGTCCCTGGACCGCCGTTTCACCTACGCGGAATATGGCGAGATAGTGGAGGGACTGGCGCGCGGGCTCGTCGCCGCTGGCCTTCGGCCCGGCGAGGTGGTGGCGATCTTGCTGCCAAATTCCTGGGAATTTGCCGCGACCTATCACGCCACGACTCTTGCGGGCGGAATCCCGACGCTGCTGAATCCCACGTATCGCGAGCGCGAAGTGGGTTACCAATTGGAGAATTCGGGTGCGGCTCTTTTGATAACCGACGGCGCCATTCTGGGCGAAATCAACCTCGCCGGACTGACCACGCTGCGTGGCGTTTACAGCACCCGTCAGCACGCCGTGGGTACAGAGCCCTTCGCTGACCTTCTACACAGCACCACCGCCATTCTTCCGCGGCCGGAAAAGGCCTCGAACGAAACGCTGGCCGCACTTCCCTACTCAAGCGGCACCACCGGACTGCCCAAAGGCGTGATGCTGTCTCACCACAATCTGGTCGCCAATGTGTACCAGCTAGTTGGGCCGAACGGAACGGCGATCAATCGTGACGACACACTTCTCTGCTTTCTCCCGCTCTACCACATCTACGGACTGAACGTCGGCTTGAACCCAATCCTGACCTTGGGCGGTACATTGGTGCTGATGCCGCGCTTCAACGTGCAACAACTGGGCGGCCTGCTGGTCTCTGAAGGTGTAACCACGGTGCCGGTTGTCCCGCCCGCACTGAACGCACTGAGCCAGGCCGCCGAGGCGGGACAGTTTCCCCGGGATCATCGACTGCGCTGGGTGAAATCCGGGGCCGCGCCACTTCCACCGGAACTCCCTCGGCGCTTCACCGCGGCAACCGGAGTGCTGGTGTGCCAAGGGTACGGCATGACGGAAGCCTCGCCAGTCACGCACGTCGGTTATCTGGAGCCGGAACTCTACAAACCCGAATCCATTGGCCAGCCACTGGTGCAAACCGAGTGCCGCGTTCTGGACGTGAATGATCACGAAGTCCGCTGCGGATCACCCGGTGAACTCGTGATGCGGGGCCCGCAATTCATGCTGGGTTATTGGAAGGAACCGCAGGCGACTGCTTCGGTGTTGCGGGACGGATGGTACTGGTCTGGGGACATTGTATGCCGCGACGAGAACGACTTTTTCTACGTGCTCGACCGCAGCAAGGAGATGATCAAGTACAAGGGCTTCCCCGTGGCGCCAGCAGAGGTCGAAGCCGTATTGATGGAACACCCCGCAGTGCGCGATTGTGGAGTCGTCGCACGCCCCAATCTGGAAGCCGGCGAGATTCCCTGTGCGTTCGTAGTGCTGCGCGAAGGGCAGACCTCCGATGAGGCCATGAAGGTGAGTTTGTGCCGTTTCGTTGCGGACCGGCTGACGCATTACAAGCAGCCGCGCGAAGTGCATTTCGTAGAAGCCCTGCCAAGGACACCTTCGGGGAAGATTTTGCGGAGGGAGTTGAGAAAGATCTTGGCTTGATGGGTCGGCCGCGATTTCCGGGATGCGGCGTGCCGGGAGGAAACGCAAGGTCCCTCGACTGCGTTCGGCTGGTGCCTCACTTCGCTCGGGATGACAATGCGGGGATGGCAGCGGGAGGACGTGGCATGGGGATGACATGAATGAGACGCCGCGCCGTGGTTTGAGACGTTACTCGTTGCTCGCCCGGCAGAATGCTACACTCGCCACAGTCATGCGGACGGACATCCTCCCCCTTTGTGACAAACATTTCCGGACCATGGAAGCTTGTATCGCTCCGTACAACGCCGACTACTCCATCGACTTCTTCCGCTGTACCGATAAGTTCTGCGGACGTTGCTTCGGGGAGAGGGTGGGCTATGTCACACCGCAAAGAAATCAGACCCCGACCATCGCACCTGACCAACCGCGCTGCGACTTCCATGGCCGTCCTATGTTCATCATCAGCCTCGACCGTCAACGCAACCACGTGACCTACGCCTGCACCGAACCGGAGTGCTACCAGCGCGTGCTGAAGACGTAAAGGCGGCCCAAGGCGTGCCGGTCCCGGAGTCGGAACGTTCGATAAATTCTAGGGATTCTCGAGTTCCAGCGCATACACTTCCTGACTGCCGATGTCACGCATGACGAGCGGAGAGCCATCAGGTGTCAGGCCGATCCAGGGGCCCCCATCCCATGTACGGGCGACGGATGTCTTTCAGATCCACGACCTGTTCGACCTTTCGATCAGCGACCGGTACCCGATAAATGGGCGCGTCCGTCCCAGCCCCTATGTCGAAATAGACGTACTGCCCATCGGCTGACCAATTGATCGAGCCACATTCATGTGCAGCAGTTCCGACCATTTCTGACTGTCAAAATCGAATAGCATTAGTTGCATACCGTCGCGCGTGGTGGCCACCAATGAAGGACCGCCGGAAGATTGCACAGGATTGAAAATGTCGCGAGAATCCGGCAGTCGGGGCAGGGTCACGACCATTTGTGAGCGGAAGTCCCACAGCCACAGGATGTGTAATTGGGGCTTGAGGCATCGTGAAAGATAATGGAGTTTCCATCCGGAGACCAACTGAGCCTTCCCGCATTGAACGTGGCCGCCGGCAACGAACGAGGCGTCCCTCCCTCAGGAGAGAGCAAGTAAATCTGCTGCTTCTTTCCGGGAGGGCCACCGCTGAAGGTGAGCTGCCGACCGTCGGGGGACCATGCGGACCATACGACGAACATCGGCTCCGACGTCAATTGCAGCCTGTCGGTGCCATCGACCCGGCTGCGCCACAAATTCGCCTCCGGATAGGAAATATAGCTGACCCACTTTCCGTCGGGCGAAAACTGGACACAATAGGCTGAAAGACCTCCGAGGTAAGGCACAAACTGACGGGATTTCAGATCGTAACGGACAAGTTCTGCTCTCTGCTGTTCCCCGACGACGAAAATCCTTTTGCCATCCGCACTGGGTTGGGGTGCACGGAAGCTCATCGGTCCAGCCGTCAGGCGCACCGGCTCGTGGCTGATCTTGTGAAACACATCGCTTTTTTCTGGAAGCGCCAGATATCCGAGCGGTTGCATGGGCCGCCTCCAGCCCCTCGGCGATCTCAGCAGCCAAGTCAAGCATCTGGTCGGTGCTTAACGGGCGGCTGAGGACGCAATCGCGCAGGGTCTTCCCTTCCAACAACTCCATCACGATGAAGTACTGTCCGACCTGCTGGCCGCTTCGTGAATGGTGCAGATGTTGGGATGGTTTAGAGCGGAAGCGGAACGCGCCTCGCGTTGAAAGCGCTCGAGGGCCGCTGCATCGGAACTCAACTCAGGCGGAAGGGACTTGAGGGCCACTCGTCTTCCCAGAGTGCGTCTTCGGCTTCATACACGACGCCCATACCACCGACGCCTACCCGTTGGAGCACACGGTAGTGCGAAATGGTTTGTCCGATCATGCGCGGCGCTTGGACGATTAGTCGGAAATCTGGGGCCTAGAAAAGAAAAGCTGGCAGCAGCATCTTAGGCTGCGCGGTTTCCGAGCGTCAATGATTTCGCGAGATCGGTTTCAGATCCCGGGTATCAGGCTCGGCGTTCGTTCTACACAAAACACGCTGCACAACGAAAGGCCCGGATCGTCTCCAGGCCCTTCGAGGTAAAGGCGCACGCTTAAGGAATGATCGTATTCAAGCGAAACAGCTTGGTGAATTCTCCTTGCCAGAACGTGCTCTGCCCGTTTTTTACGACGTCGAGATAGTCACCCATGGAATTCTTTCCGCTGTTGTTTAGATAGATTGCCACCGAGGTCGCCGGATCGGTGTACAACAGGCTATCGAATGACGTGTTCGGATCGGGGCCGTCATTCCAGAGGTCGTACATATCCCAGAAGGTCGCCGAGACGTGGGTCTCGTTGGTTTGTCCCGAGCAGGGATTGTTGTCAACCGTTTCTATGTTGTATCCAGCATAACCCGCCACCGGATTCGTCTCGGCGCGATCGAACTCCGTCCAGTATCCAATGAAGTCCGCGAAGCCTTCCGCCAGGGCCAGCCCGTTGTTGTAACAGCCGGTCAAGCTGTGCGAGCCCCCCGCTCCCGAAGGCATGCTGCCTCCCCAGTAGTAGCTGTTGATGCTGTGCCCGATTTCATGCTGGACTACGAATGGCTGGGCGTGCGCCGCGATCAGCCAGATTTTTCCATCGGCAGTCTGGCTGCACGACCAGGCGTACGTCGGCACGGTGTTGCCGTTTGAGTCGGTGTTATAGATGCAGTGTCCGGAAGTTAGGGTGTTCGGAAAAGTTACCTGAATGGGTTCGTCGCGCAAGGCATTCATTCCGGTTGCGTAGAATTTCTCCCACACATCGGTCGCGCCGACGTACAACGTGTTCACGCCCGGGAGGTCTCCGTTCTGGGAGAAGTCGGCGTACCGGCCGCCGATGTCGGTTACGTCGCCGGTCAGGGCCCACCAATCGCCCCAGGCATAGACATTCCCACTGCCATCCTGCAACTGCACGAAACGATTCGCGGGCCGGTATTCCACAAACACCTGTCCCGGAAACACAAACGGCATGTTGATCTGCCAGCTTCCGTCGCCACCCACATAGCTCCAGCCCATCATGATCCACACTGGACCGACCTGCTGCCAGGCGCGCGTCACCCAACCCCACGCCGCATGGAAGGTGCCATCGGGATAGAACAGCGACATGTTGCCCTGGATAATCGGATCGCCAGGGGGTGGCTGCACGTTGGCGCGCGCGGTCAGGGGCAGCGCGCGGGAATCCTGCTTCCACGATCTCTCACGATCTCTGTCCCCGTCACCCTCGTGATGGCGGCGGTGATGTTCGTCGCGGTCGTCATCCACCTTGCAGGGATTTCCACGTCCGTGGCCTTCATCGCCATCATCGTCATCATCTTTCCCACCCCCGCGCTTAGCATCATCGTCGTGATGATGTTTCTTCTTCGGTGTGCAAGTGCTGCCTTGTTGCGGGGCGATGTTATTGGGGAGCTGCTTCAGAGGCATTTGTGCCATCACCAGCGGATCGTCGTTATTGCTCGGAATGATGGTCGCGCCCGCAGGCAGCAATCGTGAAACAAATTGGAACGGACTGATGGGACTGTGGTCAATGAAGCCGCCGCCCAGATCGCTTCCGGGATTACGCGATTGGCCCTGCAAGCCGACGCGGTGACTCAGAAAGGCATCCTCATAGCTGACGGTGACCAACGATTTCCCGTCCACCAGGAATGGCTGGTAGATGACAGGCCGGACACCCGGCATATTTCTCCCATCACTGTCGAGGACCTGCGCTTCCATGTGGAGAATCTGCCGGCCCTGGCCGAATCTGAACTGGTCCAGCGCAATCTCCTGGCTGCCCCCCGCCGGGAGCGAGAGCTGAATGGGCGCAAATTGAATGGTCGTCAATGAACCGGGGTTCAGCACGACGCCAATAGGAAAGTTCAGCTGGTTCTGCACCAGCACGGACGACACACCCGTATCGGAATTCTGGAACACGCTAAGCAGTACTGGTTGCGGCAAAGGTTCCACGGCCAGAGCGACGCTCCCCAGCAGGCACACGAGAAGCGAGGTCACACACAACTGCCTGAATTTCATGCAAGTCTCCTGACGAAGGTTTTTTCAGGGGGCCCCGGGGTCATTTGCAGACGAGCAAACGCCGAAGCTGTGTCGGAACGAACGCCCGATCCGAAAACGTCCCACCGCTTTGCTGGTATGCGGCTGTCTTGCCCTCGCTGAATCGTGTCCTGCGAGGCGCGAACGTTTCGCTTCAAATCGTGGTTCGCTGTGCAGCGAACCTACTCCGTCGCTTCATGCCGGATCGGTGGCAGTTCGAACCAAAAAAACACGGACGACGGTTCGTCTCTTCCTCAATTTTGCAAAATCCACGCGCGCGGCGTAATTGTCTAGTAGGATTCCGCTCATGACACCTCTCTCTCGCCGTTCCTTCGTAGCTATGTCGACGGTGCTGCCGTGGGCATTTGCCCGGGCGACGTCGGGCTCAATACCCGTCGGGCTCGAGCTTTATTCTGTTCGCGAGACGTTGAAGAAAGATCTGGAAGGAACGGTGCGTGCGGTCGCGCAGATGGGATACCAGTGCGTGGAGTTCTACGCGCCCTATTTCGACTGGACGGAAACCCAGACCAAGCAGATGCGAAAGCAATTGGACGATCTGGGTATCCGTTGCTATTCGACCCACAACGACGAGACCTACTTTAATTCGGAGAAGATTAACCGTACCCGCGACCTAAACCTGATTCTGGGCTGCAAGTACGTGGTGCTGGCGCATGCCGACCCAAAGCCCGCGCCCGACGGTTGGAAGGGCGTGGCGGAAGAACTGAATGCAGCGGCAGAACACCTGGAACCTTCCGGCTTGAAGGTGGGCTATCACAATCACCAGGCGGAGTTCACGGCTTCCGGAGGCCAGCGTCCGATCGAGATCCTGGCGAAGAACACGACGACATCGATTGCACTGCAGCTCGATATAGGAACCTGCCTTGAAGCCGGTGGCGATCCGGTTGCGTGGATCAAGGCCAATCCCGGACGCATCCGATCCATCCACTGCAAGGACTGGTCGCCCGAGGCGGGCAAGGGATACCAGGTTCTGTTTTCCGAAGGTGTCGCACCCTGGGCAAACATATTCGCCGCCGCCGAGAGCGTAGGGGGAGTGGAGTACTACCTGGTCGAGCAAGAGGGTAGCCGGTTTTCCGAACTCGACACCGTGAAAAAGTGTTTGGAAAACTTCCGCGCGAAGAAGCCTGCGTGACGGTACGGAAAGAGGCCTCGTGAGCCTGCAGTGAACCCCAGCCACCAAAGTGGGGTTCACCATGCCAGCCTTATGTGCGGCGCTCGCCGCACTCTTCAAGTTTTACTTCTTGTCGGGAACCGGCTCTGCGGCCTTATCGGGAGCCTTGTCCTGCCCCTTGGGCTGAATCGACATCAACTCGACTTCAAAGATCAGAGTGGAGTCCGGTTGGATATCGGCACCTGCACCGCGCTCGCCATAAGCCAAATCGGGCGGAATGAAGAGCTGCCACTTCGAGCCTACCGGCATCAACTGCAACGCTTCGGTCCAACCCTTAATCACGCCGTTGACCGGGAACGTGGCTGGCTGACCGCGCTTGAAGGAACTGTCGAATTCCTTCCCATTGATAAGAGTCCCCTTGTAGTTACATACGACGCTATCGCTCGCAGTGGGCTTCGGACCGTCGCCCGCCTTTAGGATCTTGTATTGCAAACCGCTGGGCAGGGCGACTACGCCTTCCTTGCTCTTGTTCTCCAAGAGAAAAGCATCGCCTTCGCTCTTGTTCTTTTCCGTCAAGTCCTTGAGCATGGCCGTCTGTTTCGCGCGGATCTGCGTGGTGAGGGCAGTCAGCGAAGTGCGCATGTCTTCTTCACTCATGAGCGGCTTGGCGCCAGAGATCCCGTCATTCATCCCGCGGAGAAGGATCGAGGTGTCGACATCGATGGATTGGCCCTTCAGTTTGTTCCCCAGGTCCAGTCCGATGGCGTAGCTGGTCTTGTCTTTATCGGTGGTGAGCGAAACGGGCCCTGATGAGGGCTTGGTTGTGGCGGACTTGCTGGTCGTCGCCTTCGCGGAAGTACTTGTCTTACCAGGCGCGGTGGTCGCCTTTTTGGGGGCGGTCGCCGGAGGCGTTGTGGCGGTCTGTGCGGAGCTTAGAATCATGCTGCTGGCAACAAGACCCACCAACAACATCGGTTTCTGGCAAAACTTCAAGTAATTGAACATAAGTGAATTATTGTACCGTCCGGGGCCGAATTGAGATATGACAGAAAAGTGCCATTGACGACCCCTGTTTCCTTTGAATCTGGGCGCTGCGTGCCATACAATCAACGCCGCGTGGACGCGGAATTGATCGTCGAACGGGTCTTCCCGGACTTCCAGGGACAGGGTGTACTTCGCCTGCGTGGACCCCTCACTTACGACAATCTGCCGTTGTTTCAGAATGCCATCCGCCGGGAGACGACACCGACCTTGATCCTCGATCTGACGGAGGTTCCCTATATTGACTCAGCCGGGCTGGGATCGCTGGTGGGGACTTATGTTTCCTGTCACAAAGCCGGACAGCAAGTCGTGCTGACCGGAGTCAACGAGCGAGTCGCCAAGCTATTCCAGATCACAAAAGTGGAGCCCCTGTTCCTGACCTTTCCCAGCCTGGAGGATGCGTTTCAGGCGCTCACTACTTCCGGCGAGGCCTAGACCGCAGTTTGCGGCTGCGCTAAGCGACACGCCCCGCACATCTTTCTACCTCTCACTCCGGCTCCCGATGTCCAAAGTACTTGCGCACTCCGATCACGTTGTAGCGGCCCCAGGGCCCATTGGTGCCCAGGTCTGCCGGCCCCAGGTAGCGGTCACGTGTTCCGAAGCGCTGAAACAGGAAATGTTGCGAGACGCGTAACTCGAAACCGCGTCCTATCTCGATACCCGCGCCCCAGGATCGCTCCCACCCGATGGCAGCCGGCGACCAGGTGTAAAGCGTTTGCGGGATGTTCTTGCCAAAGACGAACGTAGGCGCCCCGAAGAAAAACAATCGACGTAGTTGGGTGCGCGCAAAGGGCCGCACTTCGACATATCCTGACAGTAAGTAGCGAGCGAACGCATTGCAGGGCGCATCTTTCCCGCCAAACTGTCCGGCATTGGCGGCACACAGGTTCGGATCGGGTTCGTTGTGCGGAGGCGCCACGTCAAACTGGCTGTAGCCCCAGATGAAATTCTTAGGGAAGAATAGCCGGCCGCCGTTCACAGCCGAAGAAGGACTCTTTTGGGCAACTGCCGCACC
>Ga0307471_100002099_pt1 | contig 11335 bp, 9 predicted proteins | sample atmos_gasesAM3C__2_FD_204566 | JGI IMG/M metagenome (GOLD analysis project Ga0307471, IMG submission 204566) | Hardwood forest soil microbial communities from Morgan-Monroe State Forest, Indiana, United States - atmos_gasesAM3C_515 | ecosystem: Environmental > Terrestrial > Soil > Temperate... | reverse complement strand
CGGCTCGCTTCACTTCCAGTTCATCAAACAGCAGCGACGGGCAGATGATGGTCTGCGGCAGGCCACTCATTCGATTACTCACCAGCGGATCATCGCCCACGGCAGACAGGTCGTTGCGCACGGTGCGCACGTCCAGCTCGTTGAACACCGCTCCACGCACCAGTTCCTCGTGGCCGTCGTTCACATACACCCGGTAGAGCAGGCGCGGCGAATTGCCGGGTCCGAGCGTCTCCACGCGATAGCCGAACGGCTTGTTTTGCGCGGACGCCAATTGCTTCAATTTGTCGTTCAGGGACTTCGCTGGCTCTGCCTCGGAGCTTTTAAGCATCAGCACCCCCAGGCTTGGTTGAGGCACGCCGCCGGGAACCGCTCGGCCATGTCCGTTGGACGTGGGAAAATCCCGCAGGGGCTGGCGGCCCACCAGGTAGTTCTCCAGCATGCCCTCGTTCACTAGCGTGACTGCCTGGCTCTTTACCCCTTCGCTGTCCACGTCGTAACTTCCCAGGAGATTTTTCCCCGCATACTTCTTCATGGTCGGGTCATCAATGACCGCGACAAACTTTGGCAATACCCTCGTCTTGTAGCTGGTCGCAAACGCTCCGATGGTCCGGTTCGGCTTCCCCAGCTGAGGCTTGCGTCCCACAAGGTTGCCGCCAATCAGTCCCGCCACGATATCGTCGGCTGCGTCCGGAGCGAACAACACTGGTCCGCGGTAGGATTCCTCTACAATGGGGGCCTGCCGCAGCGCCCGCAGGGTATCCAGCATCTTCTTCGATTCTTTTAGGAGTTCCGCCCGCGACGGCAACTCATCGGGCCGCTCTTCCGTCCAGAAAGGGCTGCGGCCCAGGCGCATCCCGTCCGCGGCTTGTGCGGAGCCGGAAAGCGTCACTGTGGCGATGGTGCGGCCCTGCCGAACAACCGTTCCCTCGGAATTCACAAAATATTCATTCACGCCAGTGAAGCGTGCGGAGGCGCTCACCGACTGCACCTCTGGGTATTGCCGGTAAAGATCCGTAACTTCCTGAAGGGTTTTATTCCACCCGTTTTGGTCAAACTTGATGTTCACCGTTTCCCCGACCGTGGATACCACCGGTGCGCGCGCAAAATCGTCAACCGGATTTGGGTCTGCGCTGAACTGTTTCAGGGCAGAAAGCTTCTCCGCATAAGCATCGGCGGCGCTCTTGTACGCCTCATCCGTCAGCAGCCAGATTTGCCGCCGCAGCGCGATGGTATCGTTGTCCAGGGGAAGAATCGAAGCGTTTCCGAATCCTTGGCCGTAAAAACTGTCCTGCTTGTAATCCCCGATTCGCACCACCACTCGCAACACGCGCAAGTGCGACCGGTTACTCTCTCGCACGGCTCCAAAGGCTGCTTCCGCGTTGAAGTCCTCCACGTCATTGACGCGGTATTCGATGTAATACGGCGGCTGAACCTGATCCATCTTTAATTGCGCCTTGGATCGGTCAAGTTCGGTCAGCAATGCCTCCAGCAAGGCGTCGCCCTTGGCCGCATCGTGGGCTGCCACCTCCATCTCCGCATCAGGCGCGGGGCCTGATCTTGCAAGGCACGGCGCGGCCGCCACACTTCCCGTCAGCAGCAGAACACTCAATGCCAATTGAGCGGAGATCGTGGCAATCTTCACGGCCTTACCTCGCCTTCTTCACTGCATCCTTTGCGGGTGCCGCATTTTCTAATCCCGGCGCCCGCAGAATGGGTGGACGCTCGTGCCCGTGGGCGCGTTTCTGCACTTCCATTTCGCTGAAGAGCATTGCCGGCGCAATCGCGGATACTGGCACACTCCCGCTTTCCGCGCCGCATACGCCGTTGAACACGTGCTGCTTGTCCCCTGTCGCAACAATGCGCGTCAGCGCCGCCAGCGGTGTCCCCACAATATCCACTCCACGGACCAGCTCATCAGGACGCCCGTCCGGATACACCTTGTACACAATCACCGGCAGCACCTGAAACGATTGCGGCAACGACCGCGTTGTCAGCGTAAAGCCGCCCTGTATGTCATCGAAATAGAGTCCGTAAGGCCTTCCGTCCCTCTTGACCTGATCAATTAATTTCTGGCGCATTTGTGCTTCGGGCACCGTCTGGCTGGACGACACGATCAGATTTCCCTGGCGCCCGGTGGGCATCAGTCCCGGCTGATTGCGGCCATGTCCGTTCGACTTGTCAAAATTCTTGATCGGCATGCGCGACATCAGGAAGTTCTTCAGTACCCCATCCTGAATCACCTCGACGCGTTGCGCGGGTACTCCCTCACTGTCATAAGAATACGAACCCGCAAGCTTCACGCCCTCGAGTTCCTTGATCGTCGGGTCATCCGCCACGCTCAAAAACTTCGGCAACACTTCTTGCCCCACCTTCTTCGTAAATGTCTGCCCTTCTTCTTCATCCCGTTGCCGGTGCCCTTCCATCCGGTGTCCCAGCACTTCGTGGAAGAAAACCGCCGCTGCTCGCCCGCTCAGCAAGGCTGGCCCGTCATACGGTTCCGCAACCGGAGCGTCACGAAGTGCCTTCAGGTCCGTCGCCATTTTTTCAACCTTGCCCATGAGTTCTGCCTCGGGCGGCAATCCACCCGCCGCGGGCGCCTGGAAAGTTTCCACCCTCAACAGGTCCATTCCGTCCTCGGCTCGAGTCTGTGCCTCCATCACCAACCGGGCGGTCGCGCTGGGTGTGGCGATTGCCGTGCCTTCGCTGGAAACCATGCGTGAGTTCGAGGACGAAATCTGCAGCATCACCGTGGAATAGTAGACATTCTCGTACTTGCGGAACGCCCCGGAAAGCCTCCGCACTTCTCCTTCCCAAGCACTGCGATCGAATGAGGGCTCCTTCAATCTTTCGCCGGCGTGAGTCTGTTGTTGTTCGCTCGTGAAATCGGGAGACTTGTCTTCCTCTTCCGCCTGCACCGCGTTACTTGTCTTCACGTTCAGATAAGCCGGTGCGGCCCTCTTGTACGCGCGATCCGTGAGTTCCCACAAAACGCGCGCCTCCGCATCCGGGTCATCGTTGAGCGCCAGCGCCCCGGAGGTCATGCCGCTCGAGCGGCTCTGCCCATGCGTATTGTCCAGTTGCGGCGTGCCCACTCGCATGGTGACGTCCGCGGAACGCCGCCTCACTGTCGAGTCAGAAAGCAGTCCGCCGTATGCCGCCGCAATCAGGATTTGGTCCTGGTCGTACACCGTATAACTCAAAAAGTAGGGAGCAGGCTCACTCTTTGCCAGATATGCCTTCGCGCGGTTCAATTCTGCCTGCATCGTTGCCAGTACAGAGTCCTGCAACGTTGTTGAATCAGGTCTGTCGCCCGTGGCGGGAACTGCCACGATGGGAAAGCCGGCAATCTGGGCGGCGAGCAGCAGCGAAAACAGACGCCTCCATCGCGGCCGAACGCCAAAAGAAACTCCGTGTCCGAAACTCTTTTCCTGCTTGCTTTTCATGAAGGTTTGGCTCCCTGTCCCACAGTGCCCGGCGGCGTGAGTGACGCAATCCGCGAGTATGCCTGAGCGGTGAATCTTCTGCAAATCAGCTTTTTCCGAAGCGTTCGCCAGGCTGCAATCGTGCCCCATTCGCGAATTCGATAGCGGTTATGCGCTTGCGTCCTTCCACTTTGACGTAGGAGAGCTCCATTGTGGTTGCCGCACCGCAGGCCACCCGCAACGCGCCGTGCTCCCCTGCAACGGTTCCTGGCACGCCCGCGCCTACTTCCTTGGACACCGGATGGCCCCAAAGGTGGCAAGTCTGCCCGCGAAATTCTGTGTATGCCCCCGGCCAGGGCGCGAATCCGCGCATGCGATTGTAAATTTCCCGCGCGGGACGGGTCCACTCGATCCGTCCATCTTCGCGTTTCAGGATTGGCGCATAGCTTGCCGCGGACTGATCCTGTTCCCGCGCGGCAATTTCCCCCGCCTGCAAGCCTCGTAGCGTCTCGGCCATCAAATCCGCGCCGGCGTTCGAAAGCCGCTCCGCAAGTGCCGGGGCGGCCTCCTCTGCTCCGATGGCCAGCTCCTGTTGCAGCAGGATTTCGCCCGTGTCCATCCCCGCGTCGATGCGCATCGTTGTATTGCCCGTCATGGATTCGCCATTCGCAATCGCCCAATGAATGGGTGCGGCCCCGCGATATTTCGGCAGCAGGGAGGCATGCAGATTGATCCAGCCCAATCGTGGGATTTGCAGCAGACGCCCGGGGATAATTTGACCGTAAGCAATAATGACAATCACCTCTGGCGCCAGCGCACGGAGTTTCTCCTCGATTTCCGGCGCGCGGATCTTTTCCGGCTGGTGGATCGGGATCGCAGCCGCAAGCGCTGCCTCCTTCACCGGGGAAAAGGAGACTTCCTGGCCCCGGCCCCGTGCCCGATCGGGCTGCGTGAACACGCTAACGATTTCAAATTCCTGCTGGGAGAGAAGTTTCTTAAGGGCGGGTACGGCAAACTGGGGCGTGCCACAAAACACCATGCGCAGGCGGTTCACGGCCACACCACCGGTGCGTTCGCCAAATCTACCACTCGCCTTCTTTCCGCAGCTTCTTGATTTTCCGCTTGATTAGGTCGCGCTTCAGCATGCTCAGGTGCTGCAGAAACAGAACTCCATTTAGGTGGTCGATCTCGTGGCAGAACGCGCGCGCCAGGATATTCTCTCCGCGAATTTCAAATGGTTCGCCTTTCAGATTCTGCGCTTTCACGGTGACGAACTGCGGGCGCACCACGTAGCCGCGGAATCCGGGAACCGAAAGGCATCCCTCTTCCTCCCGGACTTCTCCTTCCGCGTGGATAATCTCCGGGTTGGCCAGCACAATTTTCGCTTCTGGATTCTTCCCGTTCGACACATCGATGACTGTCAGCCGGATGCTTTTCCCGATCTGGGGAGCGGCGAGCCCCACGCCCATGGCTGCATACATCGAAGCGAACATGTCATCGGCGAGCTGTTCGAGTTCGGCGTCGAATTTCTTGATGGTTGCGGCTGGCTTCTCCAGCATCGGATCGCCATACTTCACGATCGGATAGATCTTGCGCGCCGGTGCTTCGGCGGTCGCCGTCGGCTTTACAGTGGTGGCGGGTTCAGAACTCGTCGATTTGTCGGCCATAGCTCTCGAAATTCCGCCGCGTTTCGGCGAGCGAATCTCCTCCAAATTTTTGCAGAAAAGCATCCGCCAGCACAAGTGCCACCATGGCTTCCCCGGCTACACCTCCGGCGGGCACCACGCACCAGTCGGAACGCTCGTAAGCCGCCTGCACTGGTTCCTTTGTCACCATGTCCGCGGTTCCCATCGGCTTCCGCAACGTTGAGATGGGTTTCAAATACCCGCGAATCACCACGTCCTCCCCGTTCGTGATGCCGCCTTCCAGGCCGCCTGCCCGGTTGCTCGCTCTCCGGAATCTCCGCGCCTTCTTGTCGTAGGAAATCTCGTCCTGCACTTCGCTCCCATACGACCCCGCCGCAAGTACCCCCGCGCCAATTTCCACTGCCTTCACCGCCTGCACGCTCATCAGCGCCTGCGCCAATTTGCCGTCCAACTTTTCGTCCCATTGCGCGTGCGAGCCCAGCCCGACCGGCACTCCATGCGCCACAATTTCAAATACGCCCCCGACCGTGTCTCCCGCTTTCAGCGCCGCATCCACGTCTGCCATCATTTTTTCCTGGGTTCGCGCGTCCACGCAACGCAGCGGCGATTCCAGGTCCTCACCTACGGCACAAATTTCTTCCCATGCCGCTGCACGCTCCAGGCGCGCATGTCCCACTTGGATCGTGTGGCTCGCAATGCGCAACCCAAATTGCGCCAGTAACTGCCGCGCAAAGCTCCCGGCAGCCACGCGCGCGGCTGTCTCTCGCGCCGACGCGCGTTCCAGCACAAACCTCGCATCGTGAAAATTGAATTTCTGTGAACCCGCCAAGTCGGCGTGCCCTGGCCGCGGCGCCACCAGCTTTTTCGATGCCGCTTCCGGCGCACTCGACGCTTCCACCGGCAGGATTTTCTCCCAATTCGCCCAATCGCGATTCTCGATCCTCACCGCGATGGGCGCGCCGATGGTCTGCCCCAGCCGCACTCCCGCGAAAATCTCCGCGCGGTCCTTCTCAATCTTTTGCCGGCCCCCACGCCCGTAACCCAGCTGCCGTCGGTGAAGCTCGTGGTTGATTGCCTCAATATCAATGGGCAAACCCGCAGGCAATCCGGACACAAACGCCACTAGCGCCTGTCCGTGCGATTCCCCCGCGGTATAGTAGCGCAGCATAAACTACCAAGTGTATCGGCCACCGCCACTTCCGTCCAGCGCGCTTCAATTCGGCTGTCGGGACGATTGCATTCTCTATCGCTAGGCGCAAGTATTGATAATCGTAAAAAGCGCCCCCGCGAATTCGTAACGTAAAAGCATTCAAGTAACGAAATACGGACAAGGTACTTTGCCCATTTGCTCGCGACAGCCACCTGCACGCGGCCAATGCCCTAAAACTGTCCCTTGTGACAGTAGACCCTGACACGCCTACGGAGCACGCTAACCGCACCCTGGCCTTGCGACCTTCGGTTTTCAACGCACACTTCACGTGGTGGGTCGTACTCGAATGTGGAACTCAGGTTCTCGTAACTTGAGGTTCGAACGCTTAATATTGGAGGAAGGCCAGAATATGAAAATAATTAAGTGTAGCAACGCACTCGCAATCGCAATGTTGATCGCACCCGTCGCTTTCGCGCAATCCAGCGGGAATTTCAGCGCGAGTGCCACCGCGGCCACCTGCTCGATCGGCGCCGGTGGCGTTCTTGGCGGAGGCACGGGCACGACCATCTTTTCGTCCCAAATCTCCACCTCGAGCGGAAGTGGCGTGACATTGAAAATCACGCCGTCGCTCGTTACCGGGCTCTTCACGGATACGAAGATTAACACCAGCCTTCCATCCGCATCGGCCGACGTCGGCATTCAGGTGTGCGTGACGGTCGATGGCAGCGGCGCGGGAGTGCTGCCCAAGAGCTGTGTAATCTACGATGAGCGGTTTCAACAAATCAGTTCCCAGTTGTTCTCACAGATCGCCGCATGCAACACCGTCGTGTGCACGACGAGCGCGGACTGCACGTCAGCGGGACTTGTCGGCGCTACCTGCATCAATCCCACCGGGCTTACCGGGGGCGGTACCTGCGTTGTGCCGACCGCCACTGCGTGCACCACGACGGCCGACTGTGCAACGGGCCAAACCTGTATCAATCCAGGCGGAACCACATTGGGCGGGATCTGCAACCAGGTGGCCGGCGTGGCCAACAACCTCTGCAACTTCGACCTGATCCTGAGCACCTTGTCGGCGCACAGCTTCGACTTTGTGATTCCCGTCTCGCATGGTAAGGCTCACACGGTCACTGCGGAGTGGTCGGTCGTTGGCGCTGGCGCCAGCAACGGGAACGCTAGCGTGGCATCCTGCGTGGGGCCGGGCATGCTCACGGTTACGCAGATGAAGGTGTTCAACAACAGCGGCGCCCTGCTCTCCTTCTAGTTCCTTTTCCGGGCGAATTTCAACTATTGGGCCAGCCATCCAACATCGGTGGGATGGCTGGCCCGCTTTTTCGCAATCCGGCAACTCAAGTTGCCACAATCTTCTGGGGGTCGTTATGCTGAAATCGATGCGAAGTTTATTTCTCAATCTGTCTTTATTTCTAGTCTTTCCGCTAGCCTCCTTCGGCCAAGCCGCGCCTCAAGCCAGTTCCGGCGATCCGGTCGCCACCGTTGCCGGACAGCCCGTCTCCGAGGAGGAACTTCTGGAGACCCTCGGGCCGCAGCAGGCAATGCAACTGCGCACGCAAGAGTATGAGGCAAAGAGCAAGGCCCTCCAAAGTCTGATTCGCCTGAAGCTCGTCCAGGCCGAAGCCAAAAAGCGGGGCATTTCGGCTGAAAAGCTGATCGAACAGGAAGTTGAATCCAAAGTTGCGGACCCGACCGGCGGCGAAGTCGAAGCCTATTTCTGGGGACAGAACCGGGCCGGCGCCGGTTTCGAAGAGGTGAAAGAGCAATATCGAGCGAGTCTAAAGCAGCTTAAGTTGCAGAAGGCCCGCCAAATTTACGCCGACTCGTTGCGGGCCAAGATCGATGTCGCGGTTCTCTTGCGGCCACCCAGCGTATCTGTCGCTTATGATCCTGCGCGGGTGAAGGGCGATCCCAAAGCGCCGGTCACGATCGTCGAGTTCTCGGACTTTCAATGCCCCTATTGCAAGAAGAGCGAGAGCACTCTGCACGAACTCCTTTCCAAATACAGCGGCCGGGTAAAGCTCGCCTACCTCGACTTCCCACTGCCGGAAATCCATCCGCAGGCTCAGAGAGCGGCCGAAGCGGCTCGATGCGCCGGCGAGCAGGGCAAGTTTTGGGAATATCACGATGCCCTGTACGCGGAGCAATCCAAGCTGGATGACGCAGAACTGCTCACCCGTGCCCGGGCCTTGCATCTGGATCTGAAATCGTTTCAGTCGTGCCTCAACAGCGGCAAATTCAAATCCCAGATCGAAGCGGACTTGGAACAGGGACGTAAGGTCGGCGTTGCCGGCACCCCTGGGTTCTTTGTAAACGGCGTTTTTCTGAGCGGCGCGTTACCTCCGGCCGACTTCGAGAAAATCATCGATAACCAATTGGCGCTGCTCGGCGCCCCGCATTCATCGCAATGAAATTGTTCGAATCGGAGCGGGAGCCCTCGCCGGTTCCCGCTGCATCTTTCCCAACCTCAATCGGGCAGGTTTCCGCTAGCTATTGACGCCACTTAAGAAGCCGCCGAGATGACCTGTGAGCATTACCGACAGAACGCCAATCATCTCTAGAGGCAGACGCCAACCGGGCAGGGAAACGGGCTCCCCGCGGTGCGCACGGAAGTGAATCCACCAGCTCAGCAGAATCATCAGAGCAGAAGCAGTCGCAAAGACCAGGTGATAGAGAAGGATGCCTTTCACCTTCTGACCTTCGAGCTGCCATTGCCACGCGATCACTCCGCTTAAAAGCACGGGGAAAACGAACGCCGCTGCCGCGGTCAGGTTAAAGTACGCGGCGGTGGCGAATGTCTCCCGTTTTGTCCTCGCCGCCAGCCAGTCGAACGCAACGCCAGCGATAAAGAGCGCAATCGGAAAATGATTCAACGCCACGTGCTGCGCGTGCTTGGCCAGCACCACCGTCCGCCAATCGAATGGGTTCACCACGGACAGCACTTACTCCACCACTACCTTCGCGGTCATCTTCGGGTGAATCGAGCAGAAGTACGTGTACGTCCCCGGCTTCGCGAACGTATAGGAAAACGAGTCATCCGTGTCCAGCGCCTTCGATTTGAAGGTGCTCTTGTCCTCGCTCACCACCGTGTGCGGAATGTCATCGCGGTTGACCCATTTCACCGTCGTTCCCGCCGCCACCGTCAACGTCACCGGAGAAAACGTGAAGTTGTCGATCTTCACCTCCGCCGGCCCGGCCGGACTGCTCGCCGCGTGAGACGCCACCCTGCCCGCGCCCGCTAACAAAACTGCGGCGCACAAACTTACGACTGCCCTGCGAATCCAACTTTTGCTATTCAACATTTTCAGTAATCCTCATTTCTTAATTTCAACAACATTTAACCGTCATTTCTAACAAGCTGTCACTTATCCGCGATTCAAGTTCAAATAACCTGTCATCCTGAGGTCCCGCGCTTTTTGCGGGGCCGAAGGATCTCAACTTCGAAATCGTGCACGGTGTAGGCTGAGATCCTCCCGCCTTTTACCCCAGCTTGCTGTCCACAATCGCCAGCGCTTGCTGCCCTTGCACAAACTTCACATCCGTAATCCCCAACAACCCGCGAAGCTGCTCTGCCGGCACCTTCATCGGCCCTGGTGAATCCGCCTTGCCCGGTTGTGGCTGGGGGAACGCCGTCGATGCGGCGGTGTGAAACGTCACCGAGCCTTCCACCTTCTGCATCGTCTGGTGGATGTGCCCGTTCAGCACTGTCACCGACCCAAACCGCTTCATCAGCGCCAATGCCTGTGCGCTGTCATCCGTTCCCCATCCCCACTCCGGGTACACCGACCACAGCGGGATATGCGCAAACACAACTATGGGCGTGCTCGCGGAAAGCGGCTTCAGGTCCTTCGCGATCCACTCCAACTGTTCGGCACCCAGCGAGCCAAGTCCGCCCGCCTTCAGGTTCATCACGTTCACCAGGCCGACAAAGTGAACGCCCTTCTTGTCAAAGCTGTACCACCCGGCTCCGTTGGAATTTTTCCCGTAGCGCTCCAGGTACTGCTTGCCGTCATCCCCGATCACGTCATGCTCCCCCGGCACAAAGAAAACATTTTTCGCCACGGCCGACTTCAGAATCTGATCCACGGTGTCAAATTCCTCCGGCTTCGATAGGTGGCTGATATCCCCGGTGTGCAGCAGAAATTCGGGTGGAGCGGCCAGGCCATTGAGTTTGTCCACCGCCGCCTTCAGCGTGGACACCACATCCGTATTGGCGGGTTTGTTGAAGCCCATGTGGCTGTCGCTGATTTGCGCGAAGCTCAGCTCGCCCTTAACACCCGCAGCGTCGAGCTCGCTGAACTTGCTCAAACTATAGGACTTAAGGATTCCTCCCTGCATTACGCACAGCGTTCCGGTGCCGGCCCACGCCATGCATTTCAAGAATCCGCGGCGATCGATTCCGTCATGGTTGTGATCCACTTCTATTTCATCCTTCTTATTTCGTGTCATCGTCTTCTCCTCACGCCATCAATTTCGTATTCCGCTTGACTGGGGAGTGGCGCGAGCCTGAAGAGAGAAACAAGCCCGCGCCACTTTTGGACGTGTACTAGTATGGAGACCCTGCCTGGGGCGGTTTTATTCCCGCGTCCCCGTAAGGGCGCAGGACCCCTGCGCCCATCTCGGCAAGATTGCCTGTCCGTCGCCTTTTGCCCAGCCAGGAATTCTTTTTGGCTGAAATCCCCTCCGGGGGAATAAAATCAGCTGCGCCGCGGTTATAGTGAATAGGCAGGGAGCCGAGGACTGGACGTGTTGGAACCGCAAGAGAGAGAACGATTCGAGAACTGCGTCTTGCCCCACCTCGATGCCGCCTTCAACCTCGCGCGCTGGATCTTGCGCGACAAGTCGAATGCGGAAGACGCCACCCAGGAGGCTTTGTTGCGCGCTTTCCGTTTTTTCGGCAATTTCCGGGCCGGCGATGCCCGCGCCTGGCTCCTGCAGATCGTCCGTAATTGTTGCTATACGGTGCTGCAGAAAAACCACTCGGGTGAAAACCTCGACGAGCTCGACGAATCATCCATTCCTTCGAGCGGCCCCTCGCCGGAGGCTTTCGCCCTGGCCATCCACGATCGCGAGCGGGTAACACGCGCCCTCGAAACCTTGCCCGC
>Ga0307471_100002098_pt1 | contig 11336 bp, 6 predicted proteins | sample atmos_gasesAM3C__2_FD_204566 | JGI IMG/M metagenome (GOLD analysis project Ga0307471, IMG submission 204566) | Hardwood forest soil microbial communities from Morgan-Monroe State Forest, Indiana, United States - atmos_gasesAM3C_515 | ecosystem: Environmental > Terrestrial > Soil > Temperate... | reverse complement strand
AGCGGTCGGCGGGGATGTCGTCATTGATCGAGACCTTCGTGATCTGCAGCTCCAAGCGGTAGTCATCGTGCGGGCGGTCGATGCGGATAGCATCAGGAAATGCGGCGACGGCAGGTCCTGCGGCTGCGGCCGCCTGTGCCGGAGTTCCGCTCAGCGGCTGCCAGTCCGACACGCGGATATCGGAAACAAGGATGCCCTTAGGTCCGTAACTCTGGAGCCGGGCAACCTGCAGATTCGCGCGATCGAACCACACTTTGCGCAGAATCTCCATGCGGTAGCCACCGCGCAGCACGGTCAGCACGTAGTAGCGCCCGGTCTCATCGTTGAATTCCTCGGGAACGACCGGCTCTTCTTTGCGAATTTCGGGCCACAGCAGCGCATCGAGCAAATGATGCGGGCGCAGGTTTTCGATCGGCTTGCTGCTGTTGCGCTCGGCGGCCACTTGGCCGACCAGAAACTTGTTTTTCGATGGAATCGAGACGCAAAAGGTCTCGCCGTCGCTGGCCATGTCGAAGACGGTTGTGCCAATTACCGGTGCCTGGCCGACCATCCGAACCCTGGCAGGTCGCGCGGCCAGCAGGAAGGCCTTCACTTCGTGGTATTCCTCGATGACGCCGCTGTAGCGGGAACCGGCGGTAGGCTTCAGCTCGACGGTGGCGTTGACCGTTTTCACGCCCAGCGCCATCTGGTTGTACTTGTCGAGCAGCTCTTCCTTCGTCGCATCCTTGGCCACCGGCTTTTCCGCCGCGGGAACGACCTTCTTGGTGCTGACGGCCGTGCCCTTGCAGCCGAAAGCCAGGCCCGCCACTGTTGCCAAAGCCATACAGGCCAGCGCACGTCGCATCAATAAGTTCCGTCCTCGATGTACAAGAGAAGCAATCTAGCAACCGTGTTGAAGCGCGTCAATGTATGTGGGCATGTGGGGCTTGCAGGGTGCAGTAGGGTGGGATTCTGCCCCCGGGTTGTCTCGGCGTCGACGGTGACGGCTGTTCTGGCTGGAGCTAACGGGACGATCGCCATGGGAGAGACGCCTCCGCCCCACTATAACTGGCCCGACTTGCGTCATTGGCCCGTCGTCGGGCGTAGAGGGCAACGCTCTTTTGGCTATGCAGGGCTACCCCCTTGCGTCTGTTCCGATCGGCGAGAGGGTTCGGTTATCTAACTCCGCATCAATAAGTTACAGAAATAGAGTTGACCGGAGACCTGGATTTCGAGTACTAGAGCACTAGTCCTACTGATCCTCGATCTGCATGGGACCTGAAAACGTGACCACTGGTCTATTGGCCAGTGTCTCGGTCGCCCCTAGTCTACTCACGCACGCACTCATCGCGAGAGAACGGTCGGCGTGCATCCGGGAGCGCGGCTAAAGTGGGCACGAAAACCATTTCGGCAGCCCAGTGGGGCTGCCTGGAACACCGGTGCTGAGTTAACGATTCTGAGTTTGCTTTTACCTGCTTCAACAAGAAGGGATGGAACCCAACTCACCATGCATTTGCGAAAACTCCTGGCCCTGGCATTTACACTCCTTGCTCCCCTGGTGGCTCGCGCACAGAACATCTCGACTGTAGCTGGCGGGGGCCCAATCAATCTCAACCCGACCGCAGCCAGCGTCGGTGCGCCGGTGGCTGCCCGGCTGGATTCAGCCGGCAACGCTTTTATCTTGGACAACTTCACGAACCGGCTGCTGATGATCCCGGTGGCGGACCAGCCAGGTCTGCCGAATGCGCCCAAGGCCGGCCAGTTGACGGTCATCGCCGGCAACGGCAAAGACGGCTACAACGGTGACGGTCTGCTCGGTAGCCAAGCGGAATTCAGTGGACCGGTGGGTTTCTGTATCGACTCGCAGGACAACATCTGGATCGCCGACTCGGACAATGGGCTGATGCGCAAGCTGGTGCTGCACAATCCTGGCGCGGGCCAGACGATTGGTCACGTGTACGACATGGTTGGCCAACAGACGAGCACGAATTTTACGTACGGTGGCGATGGCGGACTGATGAAAAACGCCCACCTGCACTTCCCCGATGGCTGCGGCTTCGACACGCGCGGCAACCTGTACATCGCCGACCGCGGCAACAACGCCATCCGCATCGCTATGACGGGAACGGCTTTTGGTACTTTTGCGGCCGGCAACATTTATACCTTCGCCAGCGCGGGCGACGGGGTCGGCACGACGGCTCCTTCCGCAGGCGTCGCCCCTGACGGCACCGTGGCTGCCAGCGCGGCTCTGAATGGTCCCTACGACGTGTTCGTCGACGGCGGCAACGACGTCTTTATCGGCCTGGTCGGCAACGATCAGCCGGCCATCCCGCTTCCGATCGCGAAGGCGGTCCGCGTAATTTGGGCCACCGATCACGGAGCGCAACTCGCAGGCAAGATCTACACCGTTGCCGGATGCACCAGCGGTGCGTGCACGGGCGTCAATGGCGATCTGGCTACCACTGTTCCCCTTGGTGGCACGGACGGCGGACACGAGGCCGGAGCCCAGGGAATTTCCGTCAACGCAAACGGAGACCTATTCCTTGCCGATCCGTTCCACGCCGTTGTTCGCGAGGTTCCCAGCGCTGTGGCTCCTCCAACGGGAATGACTGCAGGCCACCTGTATATCGTCGCCGGCAATCTTGACCAACATGGCAACCAGGGTAACGGCAATCCGGCAGTGCAGACCAGTCCCGCGACTAAACTAGCCAATCCGGTCGGAACTTACCTCACGTCAACCGGCAACCTGTATATCGCCGATTCCAGCGGCGACTCTGTCCGCCTGGTGGACGGCACGCCTGCCGACTTCACGCAGCGATTGATCCACCAGTACGCTGGCAACGCGCATGTTCTGTTCGGCGGCGACGGCGGACCGGCGGTCGACGCGGAATTGGACGGTCCTGCGGGCATCGCCACGACCTCCAACTTCAACCTGGTGATCGCGGACTACGGCGATAACACCCGTGGCAATAAAGTCCTCCGTGGAGTCATGGCCTCCAACGGCAACATCGTCACTGTGGCGGGTCAGCCGGAATTTAACGGCTACTTCGGCAACGGCATCCCGGCGATGGGTCCGGCAATCACTGATAATGCGGTCATCAACACCAACAACGTCTGGATCGATGCGGCCAACAACGGCTATCTTGCCGACACCGACAACTGCGTCGTCCGCAAGATAGACAACAACGGCATCATCACGCTGCTGGCCGGCAGCGAACCGCAGCCGCCCAACGACTTGCTCGCGGTTCCGGTGTGCGGTTTCAGCGGCAATGGTGGCGCTGCGCTAAGCGCCAAGTTCGGTAGGATCACCGGTGTTGCCAGCGATTCTGGTGGCAACGTCTACTTCGGCGATTCCACCAACCATGTGATCTGGGTCTACTGGAAGAACACCACGACGACGCCGGCGCGCACTGGCGGCAACGTGTACATCGTGTCCACCGGTACGACGCTCGATGCACCGATGGGCATGTTCGTCGACAGCTTTGACAACGTGTACTTCGCCGACTCCAACCGGCACGTGGTCTACGAAATCCCTGCTGTCACCGCCAACGGCCTCACCGCGGGCGTTCTGACGATCATCGCCGGAACCGACAACACCGCAGGCACCAGCCCGGATGGCACGGTCGCCACGGCGGCGCAACTCAGCAGTCCGTTTGGCGTGTTTGTCGACGGCCAGGGCAATGTCTTCATCTCCGACACCGGCAACAACGTGATCCGCGAAGTTGCCGCGATTACCGGCGGCGGCAAGACCAAGGGCTCGATCTACACGGTGGTTGGCACCGGCACGGCCGGCTTTAACGGCGACGGTATTGCCGCTCTGACCGCGCAGATCAACGCTCCCAAGGGCATGGCGCAAGGGTCGGCGAACAGCTTGCTGTTCTCCGACTTCAACAACAATCGCGTGCGCAGCGTTGCCGGCCTCACCAGCAATCCTTCGCTTAACGTCAACAAGCTGGTGCTTGATTTCGGCACGCAGCCCGAGACGATTCCTTCCTCGGCGCTGACGGTTACGCTGACCAACACCGGCGCGTCGACGATCACGCTGGGTACTCCGACGATCACCGGCGGCAGCAATCCTGGCGACTTCAACTTCGTCAACCACTGCGCGGCCACGCTGGCTTCCAGCGCGACCTGCACGGTGGACGTCAGGTTCACGCCGACCACCACGAGCCTGGAAACCTCGACGCTGACGGTCTCCGACACGGTTCCGGAATCGCGCACGGTCGCCCTCCGGGGCACCGGCGTCCTCGGCATTCCCACTGTCACTGCTTTGCCGACGCCACTCCCGGCCTTCGCTCTGCAGACCGTGGGCACCACTTCTGCCACTGGCCAAGATGTCACCGTGACCAACACCGGCACGGCCGTCGTGAACTTCGCCACGTCCAACCCCTTCACCTTCACGGGCGCCAATTCAGGCGACTTCACTCAGACCAGCACCTGCGGCGCCACGCTCGCGATCGGCGCGAACTGCAAGATCACCGTCAAGTTCGCTCCGACGGCTGCGGGCGCCCGCTCCGCTTCGCTCAACATCGCGGAGAGCAATGTTACCGGTAGCCCGCAACTCGTGCCCGTCTCCGGTACTGCCGGCGTACCGACTGCGGACCTCGGCGCCACCACGCTCACGTTCGCGGATCAGACGGTCAACACCTCTTCGCCGACGAAGACGGTTACGCTGACCAACAACGGCACCGTGCCGCTAACGCTCAACCCGGCCATCGCCATCACCGGCGACTTCAGCCAGACCAACGATTGCGTCAGCCCCATCGCTGCCGCGGCGCACTGCACCATCACGGTGACGTTCACCCCGACCGTGGTAGGCGCGCGCACCGGCACGATCACCATCAGTGATAACGCGTCGCCGACTGGCGCCACCACCACGCAGACCGTGGCCCTCAGTGGCAATGGCCTCTCGCCCTTGCCGGTTGCAACCCTGACCGGTGGACCGCTTGCGTTCGCCGATCAGCTCAAAGGCACCACCTCGGCGGCGCAGACGCTTACGCTGACAAATGGCCCCGGTGGGACTCCGCTGGCAATTGCCAGCATCGCCGTAACCGGCGTTAACGCCAGCGACTACTCCCAGACCAACGACTGCGGCACTTCGGTGGCTGCGGGCGCGCATTGCACCATCAGCGTAAAATTCACGCCCACGGCTGCCGGCGCTCGCCTCGGCGGCATCGTCGTGACCGACAACGCAAGCACCCCGACTCAGAGCTCGGGTCTCAGCGGCAACGGTGTTGTCGTTGCCCTGGGCGCTACTGCGAGCGGCTCGACCTCGCAGACCGTGAAGGCCGGCGCCACTGCCACCTACGCCCTGCAACTCACCGCCACCGGCGGCGCACCGACGGACACGTTCAGCGTCAGCTTCTCCTGCGCGGGCGCTCCGTCCAAAGCCGTCTGCACCGTGCCGAGCGCTCCGGTATCCGTCAGCCCGGGTACGCCGGCGCCGGTGAGCGTTACCGTCTCCACCACCGCGGCCAGCATGCTCATGCCGCTCTCCCAGCCTGACGTGCACTCGCCGACCTCGATGCGGCTCTTGCCGGTCGCGGTCGTCAGCCTGCTCCTGTGCATCGCTATGATGTTCGCCTGGATGCAGAGCCCGGCCAGCCGCATGCGCGCCGTGCGCTTCGCGGTCACTGCTTGCATCGTGCTGATGCCGATCGCGATGGGCGCGATGCTCACCGGTTGCGCCAGCAGCGGCGGCGGCTCCGGCGGTGGCGGTGGTACACCGACCCCGGTTCCGGGCACGCCCGCCGGCACCTACACTGTCAACGTCACGACGACCGTGAACGGCCAGTCTTCGACCACGCCGCTCACCCTGATCGTGCAGTAAGACAATCCGCGCATCGTTGCGATGCGCAAACCTTCTCACCTGCGGCGCTCTTCGCAAATCGCGAAGGGCGCCGTTGGCTTTTTGGAGTGCGTCGGCCGGCCGCCGCTTTTGAGGACGCTCGTCGCCTGAGGCCGATCCGAGAGGGGGGCGCCGCCCCCGCGAGCTAGACGTGTGGTGTGGGTACACGCGCGGCAAATCGAGAGCCTGCTCCCGTACTCCCAAAGGTGCGGGCGATTACCATGACGGGTTTTCGTAGTAGGCTCTGGGACATGAAATCCAGCCTTGATCACATATTGCGGTTCAGTGCGGCGCTGGTGCTCGCAATGCCGCTTGCGTTGGACACTTACGCGCAATCGAAGCCTCCGTCGCCGCCGCAGCAAATCGTGATCAGGCATGTCACGGTGATCAATCCGGGCACGTCGTCCGTGGTGCCCGATGCGACCGTGGCAATCGAAGGGCCGCGTATCACCACTGTTTCAAAAGATGCCGCGCCGCCAACCGCACCAGCGAAAAATGCGCTCGTCATTGACGGCTCGGGCCGCTATCTGATTCCCGGCTTGTGGGACATGCACGTTCACGCCGCGTTCGGCGACTGGTTCCCGGGCGGGCGCGACATCATCCTCCCTCTGTTTGTCGCCAACGGCGTCACCGGAGTGCGCGATATGGGTGGCGACGTTCCGGTCCTCCTCGGCTGGCGCAAACAAATCGCTGCGGGCGAAATCGTCGGCCCACGCATGATGATTTCCGGTCCAATGCTGGACGCTCCGTTGCCGAACGGCAAGCTGCGCTTTCCCAGCTCCGTCGAAGTGACCACGCCCGCCAGCGCCGCGGCGGCTGTCGACTCGTTGAGGGCGCAGGGCGTCGACTTCATAAAGGTGCAGTCGGTGATTTCGCACGACGCGTATCTTGCGGCCGCCGCCGAAGCACACAAGATTGGCATCCCTATCGTCGGCCACGTGCCCGATAAAGTGCGCATCCTGGAAGTGGTTGCCGCCGGCCAGAAAAGCATCGAGCACCTGATGGGTAGCTTCGAAGGTTGCTCGAGCGAAGAGGAAAAATTCGTCAGCGGCCAGGGCAATCTGAAGATGCTGCTGGCGATGGAGACTCACGACCAGAAGAAATGCGAAGCGATGATTGCCCGGCTCGCGCAAACGCAAACCTGGGAATGTCCGACGCTAGCCTGGCAGCGCGGCGGCACATTCCTCGATCAGCGCGATCTCAAGCACGATCCGCTCGACAACTATGTTCCGGCGTACTGGCGCGACGTGACGTGGAAGCGATTCTTCGACGAGATGATCCCCGACCTGCAACGCGATTCGCTCGAGCTGCGGAAGGAATATTTCGCGCGCAACTTGCAGATGGTTGGCGACCAGCATCGTGCCGGTGTACCATTTCTCGCCGGCACGGATACGGCGCCTGCGATCTATGTCCTTCCGGGCTTCAGCTTGCACGATGAGCTTGCGAATTTTGTCGAAGCCGGCTTCTCACCGATGGATGCGCTGCAAACGGCGACCAGCAATCCCGCGAAGTTCTTCGGCACCGAAGCCTCGTCCGGCTCGATCGAGTCCGGCAAGCGCGCCGATCTGGTCTTGCTTAGCGCCAATCCGCTCACCGACATCCACAACACGCGAAAGATCGAAGCGGTCATCGCGAACGGCCGGCTATACGATCGCGCTACGCTCGACGGCCTCTTGTCACAGGTACAAGCGGCCGCGAGACATTCGAACTAGAATTTTCTTACTCCGCGCGCAACGCCTCTACCGGATCAACGACCGACGCACGACGTGCAGGTCGCCACGCCGCCACAACGCCAACGATCGCCAGGACGGCGATCGCGAACGCCAAGGCCCACATGTCGAGCGCGCCGGAGCCAAACAGCAGTGATTGCACCCCGCGGCTGGCGAATTCCGTCAACGCGATTCCTGGCACGATGCCGGTGATGAGAATCCACGCCGTCTGCCGCAGTACCAGAGCGTGCACTTGCGCCGGCGAGGCGCCCATCGCCATGCGGATTCCGATTTCCGCCGTCCGCCGCCCGACGTTGAAGGAAAGTAATCCGTAAAATCCCAGCGCCGCCAGTGCCAGCGCCAGCGTGCCGAAAATCCCCGTCAGCCGCGCCAGCAATTTTTCTCGCGACAGACCTTCGTCATATTCTTCCTGCACAGGGACGATCTTGGTGATTGGCAACTGCGAATCGAGCGCGCGAAGTTCGTGGCCGATGACGCCGGCCAGCAGGGTTGGTTGTCCGCTGCCTCGCACCTCGATTGTCTCGGCGATTGCCGGGCGCTGATCGATCGAAAAATACGCCACCGGCGGCGCCATCGAGCGCAGACCATCGACCCGCGTATCGGCCACTTCTCCCACGATGACGTACTCCGCATCGCGCGGCGCAGGTTCGTAGCCGATCCTATGTCCGATCGGGCTTTCGTTGCCGAATAGCTGCCGCGCGAACACCTGATTCAGCACTGCAACCCGTTGCGATGTTGGCAGGTCGCGTTCTTCGAATTCTCTTCCTTGCAGCAGCGGAATTCCCATGGTGTGGAAGTAACCCGCGCTGACGTGATTTTCTTCTCCGTGCAACCGCTTCTCCGGAAACTCTGGATGGCCGGCAACATGAATCGCGGTGTTCCAAACGCAGCCCGGAATCGCGCACATGCTTAACGCGGCATCACGCACTCCGTGCAGTTGCTTCAGCCGTGCCAGCACACGCGCGTATAACTTCGGCAGATCGGAATCTTGATAAGCGGTGTTCGAAAAATCGAGGTGAACGGATACCACATGCTCGCGGTCAAGCCCAGCGTCGACGCGGTCGAGATTGCGCAGCGTCTGTGCGAAAAGTCCAGCGATGCCCACGAGTACCACGGAGAGGCTGACCTGGCCGGCGAGAAGCAGGCCGGAGATGCGGCTTGAGCCTTTCGTTTGCAGAGAAGGGTTCGTGCGTGAAGCCAGATTCCCGGCAAGATTGCGGCTGGTCGTACGCCAGGCGGGAAGCAAGCTGAACGCAGCAAGCGCCGCAAGCAGTAGCGCCGCAGCGACGGTAATCATTTCCCATCCCAGATGCAGCTCGAGCGTAATCGCTCGAGCGCTTCCCGAAGCCCAGCGCAGCAGCAGCGCACTAGACGCATAGCCAACGGCCACTGCGACCGCTGCTCCAATCACCCCAAGCAGCAAATCTTCGACCAGCAACTGCCGCAAGATTCGCCAACGGCTCGCGCCCAGCGAGGCGCGAACGACCAGTTCGCGTTGGCGGCTCAGCAGTCGAGAAAGCTGCAGATTCGCCAGATTCACAGCGCCGACGAACAGAACCAGCGCCGCCATCGTCATCAGAATCAGCAGCGCCTGCGAATAGTCCTCGCGAAGCGTGCCTTCACCGCTCGCAGCGGAAATCAGTTGAACGCGGCTGGCGAGAATTTGCTCGCGTTCGCAGGCATCTTTGGAAATGCCGGCCCGCAGTTCCAGGTCCGGCTGCAGAACGTTGGTCCATTGCGCCGCCGCCAAAAGCTTCTGGCTCTGGGGAACGCGCGCCATCAGCCATAGCCAGTACACATTCTGCTGGTTCATGTAAGGTGCGCGAACCTCGGCGCCGCTGCCGGGACCCAGCGAGTCAAACCAGGTGCTGAAGCGCCCGGTAGCCTGGGCCTCCAGCGGAAGCCAAAGATCGGGCGCCTGGCCGGCAATCACCCCAAAGAATTTCTCCGGCGCAACGCCGACGATCACAATCGGCGCGCCGTTGATGTTTGCGCGTTTGCCGATGATGGAGCGATCTTCGCCGAACGTTTGTTTCCAATATCCGTAACGAAGAACCGCGGGCCACGCGCCTCTCGGTTCTCTGTCGCTTGGTTCAAAAAAGCGGCCCCTCACGGGAGCGAGGCCAAGGACGTCGAAGAAATTATCGGAGACAAGTTGATAGCGAGCGCTCTCCGGCGAACTGCCCTGCGCTTGCAAGATTCCCTGCGTCACAATCGAACGCGCAAGAATCGGCGCACGGCCGGCCGCCGATCGCCTGAGCTTCTGAAACGCAGGGTAAGAGAAAAACCACTGCGCATCGAAGGGCGACTTCACGGCATGCAGTGAATAGAGTTGCTCGGGCTGATCGACCGGCAGTTTTGCGAACAGCGCAGCGTGCAGGAGTTGAAAAACGGCGAGATTCGTGCCAATCCCCAGCGCCAGAGTCAAGATGACGGTCAACGCAAACCCCGGCGCGCGCCACATCTGGCGAACCGCGTAGCGCAAGTCCTGCCCGAGCCGGCTGCTCAAGTCGCGCTCGGAAGAAGTTTTCTCGTGCTTGTTGTCAGGCGTTGGAGGCATGGATTCCTGCGGCCCCCTCGCCGCGGCGCATCACTGGGGGCGAGAGATGTACACGTCGAATCGCTGCGCCGCCGGACGGACTCGACGAATGATTTCGGTGGGCCACAATGTCTTGCTCAGCAGCGTTACCCAGCCATCCTCGGGTTCGCACACTGCGCAGAACGTATAGCGCTCATGCGCGGCTTGATACGAATCGAGCCCGCGGTGCGAAAGTTCCTTTTCCAGCGCGACGTCCGGCGACTCCGCGGTGGTTCCCGCGCGCACGCCGAAGGTTTCGCCCTCGAAGCGCGCGAAAAGTATCTCGAGTTGCGATTCGCTTGGCTGGCTGAGCACCAAGCAGCGGTCGGCAGCCTCGCGACAATGAATATCGTTCATTTTGCAGAATTCGCGGACGCGATCGATGTGGCTGAAGAAATCCAGCACGAAGCATTCGGCCGCGGCCAGCGCAGGAAAAATCGCTGCCCAGATCGCTGCGGCCTCTTTGCCTTTCACCGGCTCGCGGCTCTCGGTTTCAAGCAACTCCAAACCGACGGCCGTAGTATCCGGACCGAGATCGAGGGCCTCGACGTCAAGCGAAAAGGGCGGCAATTCAAGTGGATCGCCGCCCATGGGGGCATTGCCGGTCGCGCTCACTCTTCTGCCTCCGCATGCGGAAACTTCGCGCGAAATTCAGGAGATTGCTTTCGGACGTCGAGCCAGTCAAAGAAAGTATCCGGCATTTCCAGCCAGATGCGAAACCAGTTAGCGATCTCTTCCTTCTCCTCGCGCTTGGGCTTCTCAACTTTCGGATTGCGCGCAATCATCTCCGCTCGGCGCTTTCCCAGCCGGGCCACATTCAACACGCGCTCCACCGCGGCGCGTTCCTCGTGCGCCTGAAACTTTCGCATCAATTCATCCAGCCGCATGATGCTGACTTCCGCATCGCCCAGGGTCTTGAAATGCAGCAGGTCTTCAAACTCTTCCTCGTACTGGTCTTCGGCTTCTTCCTGCTGGCTCAGCGAAACCTTGATTCCAGCGCTTTTCAATACGTCGGCGATGTAGTCGTTGCCGGTCTTACCTTCTTCGCCGTGCTCGGCGATCAGCTTGCGCCGCAATTGGTCGAGTTCCGCGGGGGTGTAAGTCTGCGCTCCGATTTCACGGGCCGTTTGCAGGATCATTTCCTTTTTCGTTCGCTGCGGATCGCTCATCGACTCGCGCCTTTGCCGTGCTGCTTGCCTAC
>Ga0307471_100002096_pt1 | contig 11342 bp, 13 predicted proteins | sample atmos_gasesAM3C__2_FD_204566 | JGI IMG/M metagenome (GOLD analysis project Ga0307471, IMG submission 204566) | Hardwood forest soil microbial communities from Morgan-Monroe State Forest, Indiana, United States - atmos_gasesAM3C_515 | ecosystem: Environmental > Terrestrial > Soil > Temperate... | reverse complement strand
GTTGCAGAAACCTTTCGATGTCAGGTCGATTGCCCTCACCGGTCTGTTTATCCTGGCAGTCTTCTATACCATCTACTTTATGCGCTCTATCCGATCTAGCTTCCTCATCCGAGGATCAATAATACGCATGTATACCTTCAAATAGTCGTTTGCCATCCTAGTCACGGTGAAGCGCTCCTCAAAAAGTTCCCGGGAACGTGCGCGACTAAGATCGGGAACGTGTCGAACCGCCTCTATCGCGTCTTCCAGTTCTGTTACGACGAAGCCCGTTCGCCCTTGTTCTATCACTTCTGCAACCGCGCCACCCTCATACGCGATCACTGGCGTCCCGCAGGCCATCGCTTCGATCATGACGAGTCCGAACGGCTCCGGCCAGTCAATAGGAAATAGTAACGCGTATGCATTGCCGAGGAATTCGTCTTTCTGTCGGTCACTGATTTCACCCACCCATTCCGCTATCGAACAGTCACGTAGCAGCGGTTCGACGACTCGTTTGAAATAGCGCTTGTCTACAGGATCGATCTTGGCGGCAATCTTCAATGGTATCCCCGTTCGCTTGGCGATTTCGATCGCGCGGTCGACCCGTTTTTCGGGACAGATTCGTCCTAGAAAGGCGAGATATTTTCCCGCTTCCGGCTGAAACCGAAGGAGGTTTTCCGGCAGTCCATGATAAATCGTCCCCTGCCAGTTGGCCCACGGCAGAGGTTCACGTTGGGAATTCGAAATCGAGAGGACGGGCATATCTCGAAAGTGGTCGTAAAGCGGAGCAAGGTCCGGGATATCGAGCCGGCCGTGCAGGGTTGTGACGTGCGGAATCCGCAAGAGTCGAGAGACTGGAAAATGCAGGTAATCGATGTGGAAATGGATCAGATCGAATTCGTGGGCGCGCTGAGATACTTGCTCCAACAGCAGGACGTGGTGTGCAAGTTGATCCATGCAGCGTTCATCCAGTCGAAGTGAGCGGTGGCACACGGGAATAAGCCGAGCGGCGGTCTCCGAATCCCCACTTGCGAAAAGGGTCACATCGTGTCCCTGGCGGATCAATTCCTCAGTAAGATAAGAAACGATTCGTTCCGTCCCTCCATACTGTTTTGGAGGCACGCTCTCGTATAGTGGCGCTACCTGGGCGATACGCATATTCCTCCCTTCTTCCCTTTTGCGATGCTTTGCTATCCGCAGCTGTAGCGAAATACGCTTTTGTCCCGAAAAGTTGCGCTCGCACCACGGTGCCCTTGAGATCTGCATGAATCAAAAACCATAACTGCCCTCTAAATCGAATATCCGCGTGGCTTTGGTTCTCAGAGTTTGCAGCGAAAGATTCGTCTTCCGCTAACCGCCCTCAATTTCCTTTCGATGCGAACCGCGTATTTGGCTGGTTTCAAACCGCGGCCCGCGCGACTCGCATAGACTTGCGTGAATTCAGCGCCGAAGAATAAGATTTGCGATGAATGATAAACCCAGAGCAATAATGTGATGAGTGAGCTAGCTGTTCCATAAACCGAGCCGGCAGTGGCGCTGTCCAGATAGAAACCCAGCAGCCATTTCCCCAAGCCAGTCAATTTCCTCTCCGGGCAACCCTCGCAGTTCATGAGTTGCCGCAAAGTGAGAGAGACTAACATGAGCTTCGTGGAGCAAAAGTTGCTCGCGTACTGCACGAAATAGCTGGTAGTGCATGACTATGGCGCATGAATACGACGCAGTCGTAGTTGGCTCTGGACCGAATGGTCTTGCGGCCGCGATCACGCTCGCGCGCGCGGGTTGTTCGGTTCTTGTATGCGAAGCGAACGCGACAATTGGCGGGGGAGCGCGCTCAGCGGAACTGACGCTGCCAGGCTTTTTGCATGATGTTTGCTCGGCAGTGCATCCGCTCGCGGCAGCTTCTCCATTTTTCACCACTCTTCCGCTCGAGCGGTCTGGTCTCACATGGATTCAACCTGAAATCCCATTGGTGCATCCGCTTGATGACGGTTCCGCGGCGTGCCTGCACCAAGATATCGATCGCACGGCCGAACAACTTGCCGGCGACTCGCGCGCTTATCGGCGATTAATGAAGCCGCTCGTTTCCCATTGGGAAAATTTGGCGAACGAATTCCTGCAGCCGATGCTCCACTTGCCGCGACATCCAGTCATATTAGCGCACTTCGGGATTTTGGGACTTTGCCCGACAACGTTACTGGCGAAGCTCTTGTTTAAAAACGAACCGGCCCGCGCGCTGTTCGCTGGAATTGCTGCGCATTCATTTCTTCCTTTGGAAGCGCCGGTCTCCTCCGCGTTTGGTTTGGTGCTCGGGCTTGCCGGGCATGTTGTCGGCTGGCCAATCCCCCGCGGCGGTTCACAGCAAATTACAAACGCGCTCGCTGCTTATCTTCGTGAGCTCGGGGGCACAATTGAGACTGAACATAAGGTCGATGATTTAGACGACCTGCCAAAATCGCGCGCCGTTATTTTGGATATTTCTATCTGGGAATTTTTGCGCGTCGCTGGTCGGCAAATGCCGCCACGCTATCGCCAGCGACTGGAATCGTTTCGGCACGCACCTGGAATTTTCAAAATCGATTACGCTCTAAGTGAGCCGGTTCCGTGGAAAGCCGAGGCTTGCCGCCGCGCCGGCACGGTTCATCTCGGCGGCACGATGAATGAAATTGCAGCAGCGGAAGGCGATGTATCGCGAAGCAAAATTCCGGAGCGGCCATTTGTACTCGTAGCGCAACAGAGTTTATTTGATGAAACTCGAGCTCCAGCCGGAGAACATACGCTCTGGGTCTACTGCCACGTTCCATTCAACTGCAACGTTGATATGTCGGATCGAATTGAAGCCCAAATCGAACGATCCGCTCCCGGTTTTCGCGATTGTATTCTCGCTCGTCACGAAATGAATGGCGCTGAGCTTGAGAAAGCGAACCGTAATTTAACCGGAGGCGACATCAACGGCGGTGCATCGGATCTGGCACAGTTGATTGCCCGACCGATTTTCAGTCCCACGCCTTACCGCACTCCACTTGGGGGAGTTTACTTATGCTCAGCTTCCACACCGCCGGGAGGTGGCGTACACGGGATGTGCGGGTTTCACGCAGCCCGCGCAGCATTGCGCGAGGTCTTCAACGTCAAATTCGTTCGCTGACAGCAACGCACTTGCCGCAGCGGTTTTGCACAATCATTCTTTACGCGCAAACCACTGTTCGTTTTCGAACGGTACCTTGATAGCTATTCATCAAAAAGGAACAAACCATGAAGACAAAAAGGCTAATTGCCACAATAACGGTCAGTGCTGGCCTTATTCTCGGATCGGCCGCGTTGGCGCAGGAAGAGACTCCCGTAGACATGAAGGACCTGCCATCTCCGGCGCAAACCACTATCAAGGAAAAAGCCGGGAACGATCAGATTCTTCGCGTCGCAAAGGAGACTCGCAAAGGCAAGGAATGCTATGACGCGGTCGTAAACAAGAACGGGAAAGAAGTGGCGATCCGGGTGGATTCCAACGGCAAGTTCATGGGCACTCATCCGGAGAAGGCCGAGCAGAAGGCAAAGACCAAGGGATACTAATCAGTGCGAGTCGGGTCGAGTATTGCCCGCTCCTGGGCGGGTGGACTTTTCCCGGTAGCGGATCAATGGGTCTAGTCGCCTGTTCGAGGGATCGTACAGGCGCCGTGGGGACGGTCTACGTTCGAACTCGTACGTAATCGCGTTGCGACATACGACCGGCCAGCCTTTGAGAGCCGTCAAATAAGTTGATGGGAGATCCACGAAACGTCGCGCACGCCAAGAAAGTCAGCCAGGAGAAGCATCATAAGGAAAAGCATGCTCCAAAGGCTGGCCCTGCTCAGACGCAGCGCACTAAGACCGTCCGAGCCGAAACGAAAGCTGCCACCGAGAGAACTGCGCCGACAGCCGAAGCTCCGAAGCCAACTCAACCAGTAGAACCGACGCAGCTGGAGAAATCGCTTGTAGTCCTCTCCAAACTTAAAGAGTTGGAGTTTCATTCACGAGCGAATATCGAAAAGCTAGCTGAACTCAGTTTGACCGTTGAGGAGGAGCTCAAGCAAAAGGCGTTCGGTGATGCGATCGGCGCCGTTTATGCCGCGCAGGACGCATTTCAATCCAAAATATTGAAGTTGATTGAAGACTACGAAGCCGAGTGTGCGCGTTTGTCGGGCTCTGCCTGACGTGCGCTGTTGATCCCACCAGACTTCGATTTTTTTCCGCAATCTTTTGCGCGCCAATGAGCACTCAATTTCGAACAATCCTTAAAACCTAACAGTCAAAACTCAACAGACATGAAAACGAAAAACCTATTCACAGTAACAGTGATAAGCGCCGGCCTCGTATTCGGCGTGACCGCACAAGCGAAGGAAGAAAAACACGAAGAACAAACCATCAACACAGCTGACGTCCCTGCCGCTGTGCAGCAGGCTGCGCAGGCGGAAGCCAAAGGCGGAACGATTGTTCGCTGGGAGAAAGAGGGCGCCAACTTTGAAGTCGTGATCGACAAGAACGGCAAGCAAATTGGTGTCGAAATGGATGCTAACGGCAAAGTGCTGAGCAAACACAACGAAGCCAAAGAGCACAAAGAAAAAGGCGAGAAGTACTAATCATGGGTGGATCGCGTTGCCTTCAACGCGACAGTGGATGAAGCGCGGCGAAGACGGATTGTATTTAACGTCGTCTTCGCCGCCTTCGCACTTCTAAGTGATTGTACCAGGCGTCACTGACCCCGAGTAACTGTTTTCAAGCGAACCCGCGAATGCTCGAGTAGATTATTCCACCGAGCATTGCTCCAATAGCCACCAAAGCAACATCGCGCTTTAGCAAGGCGATCAGAAGAAAGGAAATCACCGCGATACCGACAGTGGGCCAGTCGACAAGTGCTCCGGGAATCAAATCGAGCGATACGACTGCGATGACGCCCACGACTGCGGCACTGACGCCCGCGAGGAAGGCCTGGATCGGACGATTTTCCCTGAGTTTTTCGACGTAATGCACGCCAGCAATTACAAAAATGAATGACGGCAGGAAGACGAAGAACGTCGCTAACACCGCTCCCGGTATACCGTTGGCGAGATAACCAACAAATGTTGTGAAAAGCATGAATGGACCTGGCGTCGCGACGCTCAAGGCCACGCCATCGAGCAGCTGGCCATCCGAAAGCCAGTGGTATTGCGCAACTGCTCCCCGCTGCACAAAAACCAACGAAGCATATGCGCCGCCAAAACTCAGCAGCCCTGTCTTAAGAAACAGCCATGAGACTTGGAGCAATCGCGAATCGGTAAACGGAATAGCGAGACCAATCCCACCGATTGCGACCGGCAGTGTCAGGGCAGTCTTTTTCAACAGCGGCAATCTTCGGTCGACAATCAGATTCAAAACGCCGGCTATCAAAAGAATCAGCAGAAAGTTGATACCAGCAAAACGCATTCCTACGAATGCGCCGACGAGCAAGATTGCCAGAAAAAAATTCCGAATTGAGGCACGACCGAGTTTGATGATGCCCGCGGCGATAATGCCCAGCACAGCCGGCTTAAGAACGTAGAGCGCGTTGTTAACCTGAGGCAGCTTGCCATACTTAACATAAAACCAACTCAGGACGATCATCACGACTGCGCCCGGCAGAATGAAAGTAAGACCAGCCAGAATGCCGCCCCACAGCTTTCTTTTCAGATGGCCGACATAGATCGCAAGTTGGAGCGCCTCGGGACCGGGAAGCATATGGCAGAACGCCATGATCTTGACGAAGCGATCCTTGGACAACCACTGCCGCTTTTCCACCATATGATTGAACATCATCGTGATCTGCGCCACTGGTCCCCCGACGTTGACGAAGCCGAGAAAAAGAAAATAGAAAAATACCTCACGCCACGACGGCATCTGATGATCCGCGTCTCGCTCCTTTTCTTGGGCGTGATTCATCGTGGTAGCAAGAACGCGTACAGGGCGTCAAAGCATTCAAAGCCGCGTCGCAAAATTTTCTGATCAGACAATCCTTCTTTCGCCCAACCTTTGAGAACACGATCAATTCCGACTGCCTCGACGCGCTGAAATCGTGCGTCGTCCAAGTCCGCGTCGTGGATCATCTCTCCAATCTTGGCTAGAGCCTTGTCTGAAATCGCAAACCTCTTGGTGAGCGTCTCGAAGGTGCAGTAATTCCCGTGATGCGAAAACTCAGCGTCAAGCATGTCGAACGGAATGGCGCCCGGAATCGCGTCTGCCGTGGGCGCGAAGACGAATTTTGGTTTGTGATCAATGAATCGTGCGATCAGCCACGCTGACCCAACGCGATCGATCTCTGGGCGCGGGCGCGTCAGCCATGTTTTTCCCTGATATTGTTTTGCGTCCAGTGTTTGCAGTTGTCGCGAACGCATCGGTCCTTCGGCTCGCCGAAGCAGCATCGCTATATCGTGTCCACGCGGACTGTCGAAGAAATCGACTGCGCGAACTTCCCGAAACTGCCGCGTGAACCGCTCGAGTTCTGCCGCTGCCGCTTCTGCATCCATTTTTTTTCGCCGCGCGATGAAACTCTGAAGAGCTTTTCGTAGCTCCCCGTAGTCTTTTGCACGGACGTCATTGAACATCGCCACGACCTTCTCCTTGTTCAGGCCCTCGATTTCTTGCACGCGGACGAGAGTCGAATCACCTCCGTAATCACGGATTTGCTGAGCCAGCCATTGAAACTGCTCATATTGGGCCGGTTCATCTGGCAGCAGATAAGTTGAGGTCTTTATCTGAATGGCGCCGATCTTCTTGAACCTCCGCCAAACCGCAACACGCTCAGTTTTTTGCCGGGTCGGAAGACTGTAGAGAAGAAGAAGCCAAGAAGTTGCGTGCATAAATTAGCTGCCTATAAATGAAATATGTATAGCATGTCATCCTGCATCTTACATCTAACCTCGCATTTCGCCTCTCGCCCGAAGGAGGTGCCGTGCGCTCCCTCTCCTGCCGGAATTAAAAACCCTGCTATTGCTTCGTGGCCGCTTTCTGGGCCCTCCGGAATCTTTATCAAATGAAAAAGATAATCGCAGTACTATCAATCGCAGTGATCACGAGCCTGGCCTGTCCGGCTCTTTTATCCGCTGAGGAAGAAAACGAACAGACCGTTCAATTGTCCGATTTGCCCGCCGCGGTGCAGACGACAATCAGAGATAAAGCTGGTACCGACGCGATCGAGAAGATCGAGAAAAAGATGGAGGACGGCGAAATCGTCTATGAAGCCGTCGTGAATAGAAACGGCGGGGAATGGGGTATTGAGGTGAACGAACAGGGCAAGTTCCTGAAGGAGTACGAGGAAAGCAAGGAGAAGGAAGATGAAGGCGAGAACTATTAATGGAGAGATGGATATGGTCGCGAGTTTTGCCATCGAGCAGCCGGCGGTGATGTGCTCGCTTCACAACAAAATTATGAAACAAATTTTTATCATTGGCTCAATATTCGCGGCGTTCACTTGCGCATCGTTGGCGGCCGATCTCGATACCGCGAAGATCGACAATCTGACCGGGCTTAAAGGTAAAATGAACGAGAAGGAAGGCGTTTATAAAGTCACCTTTCCCCGCAATGACGTGAAGATCGTTGTCGATGGATGGACCATGCCGCCGTTCATGGGACTCGGGACCTGGGCGGCATTCACAAAAGGCGCGCACACCGAAGCAATGGTGATGGGCGACACCGTTCTCTTTGAAGACGAAGTGAACTCTGCGATGTCAGCTGCGCTCGACAACGGGCTCAGCGTTACCGCCCTACATAATCATTTCTTCTTCGACCAACCGAAGGTTTACTTCATGCACATCGAAGGCGAAGGGACGGTTGATAAATTGGCCAGCGCGGTCAGAAAGGTCTATGACACTGTCAAACAAACTCGCGCAGCCAATCCGCAGCCGAAAGATTCTTTCGGGGCCAGACCGTTGCCCGAAAAGAATTCGATCAGCGCTGCCCCTCTTAACGAGATCTTCGCAACGCAAGGTGAATCAAAGGATGGAATGGTAAAATTCACGATCGGTCGTCCTGCCAAAATGCACGGCGTCACGATCGATAAAGACATGGGAGTGAACACGTGGGCGGCGTTCGCAGGAAGCGATGACAACGCCATTGTGGATGGAGATTTCGCAGTCACTGAAGACGAATTGCAACCGGTCTTAAAATCGTTGCTCAAGGACAAGATCAACATTGTGGCCATCCATCAACACATGACTCACGAAGAGCCGCGAATCATGTTTTTCCATTATTGGGGCAGAGGCCCGGCTAAAGACCTGGCCCAGGCGGTCAAAGGCGGATTTCTGGTTGGCGGGCTCCTCGGGATCAGTTCACCATTGCAAGATTGAGCGCCCCCTTGTCCAGGAAGACAGGTTACGCTGCCGTCGTGCTGTGTTGCACGGCAATTGCCATTGTAGCTGCGCAGAGCGCAGCACCGTTCAAATTAAAACAGACAATCGCGCTGCCGGGTGTCGAAGGACGGATCGACCATTTCGCGTTCGATCTCACTGGCGAAAGATTGTTTGTTTGTGCGCTCGGCAATAACACCGTCGAAGTGCTCGATTTGCGTAAGGGCGAACGCGCCCACTCGATCACCGGTCTCGGCGCACCGCAGGGAGTCGGGTATGTCCCGGAAGTGAATCGTTTGTTTGTTGCCAATGACAAAGGCGGTGTTTGCAAGATCTACGATGGAAAATCATTCCAGGCTGTCGGGGAACTGCGTTTTGAAGATGACGCCGACAATGTTCGTTATGATGAAACGAGCCAAAAAATCTATGTCGGATTTGGCAGCGGAGGCATTGCCATTGTTAATGCTCCCGACGGAAAACAGGTCGGCTCCATTAAACTCAGCGCACATCCCGAAGCTTTTCAGCTGGAGAAAAAGAGTAGCCGAATTTTTGTCAATGTTCCCAACTCGCGTCATGTCGCAGTGGTCGATCGCGATAAAGGCGAGGTAGTTGCGAGGTGGACAACAGACCTGGCATTCGCGAATTTTCCCATGGCACTTGATGAAGCGGATCATCGATTATTTGTCGGCTGTCGCCTTCCCTCCAGGCTGGTCGTGCTCAACACCGATTCGGGCGATGTTGTTGCAAAGAAGAATATCTCAGGCGATTGCGACGATCTCTTCTACGATACGAAACGCCATCGTGTATACGCGATCTGCGGCGCGGGCAAGATCGACATCATCGACCAAATCGATCCAAATACCTATAGAGTCTCAACCACGATCGGTACAGCGGATGGCGCTCGTACCGGCATTTTTGTTTCGGAACTCGACGTCTTGTTCGTAGCTGTCCCGCATAGAGGCTCACAACAAGCGGAAGTTCGCTGCTATCAAATCGAATGATTCACGGCTTTAGCTCTTAAATACCGAGTAAGCCTGCGGAGATCATATGGTGAGCCTCGATTCTATTTGCGCAGCAAAAACAAACCGATGACAGCGAAAGCAATGCCGACGATTCGCTGCCAGGATGGCGGTTCGCGGAAAAACAAGATGCCAGCTACGGCCATGATCGCGGCGCCGCCCGCTAGAATCGCTGGAACCGACGAGAGCGGACCGCCTTTTTGAAAAAGCAGAAAGAACGCAATCGTTCCCGCGCCCACGCAGATCCCCGTCAGAACGGAATAGATAATTCCTTGCGCACCGGATTGTTGATTCCAACGGCTCGCCAACCAAAGAAACGCGAGGTAAAGCAAGATCGATAATGCGGCTGTGCCTTCGACAACGAATCCGCCCAAGCCTTCGCCGATGCGGTCGGCCGCGAGCTTGGTAAAAATCTGGTGCGCGCCGTAAAGCACAGCGGCGACGACCGCATACCAGAACCGACCTGCCACGAATAGGAGTCTAGCTCACGAAGGGGATCACTCGCGAGAAGATTAAAGTCGACCGCGTCGATCGGCGCGTTTTATCAAACGCAAGCAAGTCCGTTCTGGCGCTGACGGTTTCTAAATGAGAAGTTAGGAAGTGTTTTCGATTCCTCGATGGATAGCTGGCTGTTGGCTTGGTTTAGTTTGTGCGACCGCAATGGGCAACGGGCCCTACCAGTTCGTAACTGAGATACCGATTGGCGGCGAAGGCGGCTGGGATATTTTGACGATAGATTCAGCTGCGAGCGGTCTCTACCTTTCACACGCGACGAAGGTCGTCGTTGTCGATTTGCGTAAAAATGCCGTCGCCGGCGAAATTGCCGATACGCTTGGCGTCCACGGATTCGTGGCCGTACCAGAAATACAACGCGGTTTCTCATCAAACGGCAAGGAATCGAAATCGAGCGTTGTTGATCTAACAACGTTAAAAACGGTTTCGAAAATTGATACCGGCCCGAATCCAGACGCTATTGTTTATGAGCCACGTCATGGTGAAGTCTACGTTTTCAATCACACTGGAAATTCGGTCACCGTTATCAATGCGAAAACCGCTACTGTCTCAGCAACCATTCCGCTCGGAGGAAATCCAGAATTCGCGGCGGTACATGAAAACGCAGGGCGCGTTTACTGCAACATCGAAGATAAGAGCGAAGTCGCGGTGATCGATACGGACAAACATGAAGTCGTCGCGCACTGGTCGCTTGCGCCGGGCGAAGGACCAAGTGGAATCGCGTTGGATGCCACGCATCATCGTTTGTTCTCGGGCTGCCATAACAAAATGATGGTGATGCTCGATACCGAAAGCGGAAAGGTGGTGGGCAGTGTCCCGATTGGCGCCGGCGTCGACGGCTGTGCCTTCGATGACGCAACGCAGCTCGCATTCGCGTCTTGCGGAGACGGCACGACGACAATCGCGAGAGAAGTAGCGCCAGGCAAATTGACGGTTATCCAAACTTTGAAGACCGAGCGCGGTGCACGGACAATGGCGCTCGATCCCAAAACCCATCGGATATATTTACCGTCGGCGAAATTTGAGCTGGCGCCTTCGCCTTCGCCGGGTGCATCGCCGACACGTCCCAGAATTGTCCCCAACACGCTTAAGTTACTCGTCTATACTTCGGGGGAACCGATAAAAGATTAAATGTGCGACGATTTGCGATTGCGGTAAGTCTCGCGTGCGCGGCGGGCGTTGTGTTTGGGCAAGGCGGACCGCCGATGATCAGTGATGATCCCGGCACCCCTGGAAACGGTAAATGGGAAAACAATTTTGCGATCATATTTGAACATCGCCCGAATGAGACCTCGATCGACGTGCCAGAGATCGATCTGAATTATGGAGTGGGCGAGCACATTCAGCTCACATTGCAAAATGCGCCGGTACTCTTGAAGCGCAGCGGTCACGCGCTGATCGGCGGCCTTGGTAGCACTGAGGCAGCGGTAAAATGGCGCTTCCTCGATGAAGCAACCAGCGGCCTCGACATGTCGATGTTTCCGCGCGTCATTTTTAACGTCGT
>Ga0307471_100002095_pt1 | contig 11342 bp, 12 predicted proteins | sample atmos_gasesAM3C__2_FD_204566 | JGI IMG/M metagenome (GOLD analysis project Ga0307471, IMG submission 204566) | Hardwood forest soil microbial communities from Morgan-Monroe State Forest, Indiana, United States - atmos_gasesAM3C_515 | ecosystem: Environmental > Terrestrial > Soil > Temperate... | reverse complement strand
CCCTTCGGCGCCGGCGCCCTCGAGGGCGAGCTGGCAGTGCTTCAGCCGCTCCTGGCCCGGAGGCGTGTCCGACCAGGGACGCGCGCCGTTCACGTTCGGCGCCCACAGCAGATAGTTGCACGCGCCGTCGCGCAACTTTACCGCGTCCGCCCACAGGCTCATGACCACCACGCCATCGGAGCTGCGCACCCCGCCCCAGCTCGCGCGCGCGTCGTCCAGGTGCACGCCGCGCGCTTCGAAGGCCTTGCCGCGCGAAATCAGCCGGCGTGCCTTCTTGGTCTTCGCCAATGCCGCGCCGCGCTTGCCGCCGCCCTTGGGCAGAGACCGAAGCGCTTCATCGCACAGCGTGACTATGTCGTGCTCGCCCAGGTCTCCGGCGTTGGCGCGCAGCTGCTGGATTTCCTGCTTGCTGAGGTTGTCGACGCGCTCGCGGGTCCAGGCGGCGGAGCGTCGCGCCCTGAATGCTTCCTTGCCTGGCTGCATGGCCGATCCCTTCCGAAGGACAGCGAAGCGAGGGATCAGCAGGGATTTGCCGGTGAGCCTGGGCTCCGTGTGGCTTACTCATTGATGTATCACATATTTGGACCCAAAGGCCAACGAATCGTTCGACCCTGGGAATAAAGGTCTTTCGCGCCGGTCGCGGGCCGGCGCAAGCCTCATACTGGCTGCATGGCTAAAGAAGACATGCTCACCATGGATGGCGTAGTGCAGGAGGTGCTCCCCAACACCCAGTTCCGCGTCGAGATGACGAACGGCGCGAAGGTGCTCGCCTATGCCTCGGGCAAGGTGCGCAAGCACCGCATCCGCATCCTCGCCGGCGACAAGGTGTCGCTCGAGATCTCGCCCTACGACCTGACCCGCGGCCGCATCAGCTTCCGGCACAAGGACGAGCGCCCGGTGCCGCCCGCGGCCCCGCGCCGGAACTTCTTCAAGAAAAGGTAATTCCCTGGGCCGCTAGCGGCAGCGCCCGCACCGGCTTTCCGCCGAGCGCGAGGATCGCGTTCGCGAGCGCCGGGGCGATCACCGGCGTGGCAGGCTCGCCAACCCCGCTCGGTTTCTCCTTTGAAGCAACGATGTGGACTTCAACCCGCGGCATCTGGTTGATGCGCAGCACCGGGTAGTCGTGGAAGTTGGACTGCTCGACCCTGCCGTCCTTCAGCGTGATGGCGCCCGTCAGCGCGGCCGACAGGCCGTAGCCGATGCCGGACTCCATCTGCATGGCGATGATGTTCGGGTTGACGGCGACGCCGCAGTCGACTGCGCAAACGACGCGCTCGAGCTTGAGGGAGCCGTCTTTCTTCCTCGAGATCTCCGCCACCTGGGCGACGAAGGTATTGAACGACTCGTGCACCGCGATGCCGCGCGAGCGTCCTTTCGGCAAGGGCTTGCCCCAGCCCGCCTGCTGCGCGGCGAGCTCGAGCACCGCCTTGTGGCGCGGGTGCTTGCCGAGGAGCGCGCGGCGCAGCTGGAACGGGTCCCTCTTCGTGGCGCGCGCGATCTCGTCGAGGAAGCACTCGGTCGCGAAGGCGGTGTGCGTGGAGCCGACCGAGCGCCACCACTGCACCGGCACGCCGATCTTCGGCGAGTGCAGGTCGACGGCGAGGTTCGGGATCGCGTAGGGCAGGGTGGCGGCGCCTTCCACCGAGGTGGCGTCGACGCCGTTCTTCACCAGCATCGGTTCGAACGCGGTGCCGGCGAGGATCGACTGGCCGACGATGCTGTGGCGCCACGCGATCAGCCTGCCGCGCGCGTCGAGGCCCGCTTCGAGCGAGTGGTAGTACATCGGCCGGTAGAAGCCCGCGCGCATGTCGTCCTCGCGCCCCCAGACCAGCTTCACCGGCGCGCGCCCTTCGATCGCTTTTGCAATGGCCGCCGCTTCCAGCACGAAGTCGGACTGCGGGTTGGCGCGCCGGCCGAAGCTGCCGCCGGCGTAGAGCATGTTGAGCTTCACCTGCTCGGGCTTGAGCCCGAGGAGCTTCGCCACGGCCGCCTGGTCGACGGTCTGGAACTGCTCGCCGTTCCAGATCTCGCAGCCCGCCTTTTCACTGCTGGCGTCGAGCTTCGCCACGCAGTTCATCGGCTCCATGCTGGCGTGCGCGAGGTACGGGAACTCGTAGGCGGCCTCGAGCGTCCTCGGCGCGTCCTTCAGCGCGCGCTCGACGTCGCCATCCTTGCGCGCCACGGTGCCCTGGGTGACGGCGAGCTTCTTGTACTCGGCCATGATCTCGGCCGAGCCCAGGCGAAAGGCGCCGGTTTCGTCCCACTCGGCGGTGAGCGCGTCGCGGCCTTTCTTCGCGCTCCAGTAGTCCCTGGCGAGCACTGCGACGCCGTTCGTCACCGGCGTGGAGAAGGCGACCACATCGACCACGCCCTTGACGGCTTTTGCCTTGGCGGCGTCGAAGCTCTTGAGCTTCGCGCCGAAGCGCTCGGGATGCAGCACCACGGCGGTGAGCATGCCCGGCAGCTTTACGTCCTGAGTGAACATCGCGCTGCCATTCGACTTGGCGCGCGCGTCGGTGCGCGCCGCGGGCTTGCCGATGTAGGCGAAGTCCTTCGGATCCTTGAGCGCAACTTCGGCCGGCACCGACTGGCTTGCGGCATCGGCCGCCAACTCGCCGAAGGTCAACTTGCCTTTCTCATGTTGAACTACACCTTTCGAAACGGTGATTTGCGAGGCGGGCACGCTCCACTTCGCGGCGGCGGCCGAAACCAGCATGGCGCGCGCGGTGGCGCCGGCCTTGCGCAGCTGCTCGTAGGAATTGGCGAGCGCGGTGCTGCCGCCGGTGCCTTGTGCCGGCCCCCAGAAGAGATTGTTGTAGCGGCCCGCGTCGGCCGGCGCGCCCTCGACGCGGATCTGCGACCAGTCGGCGTCGAGCTCCTCGGCGACGAGCGTCGGCAGCCCGGTGTAGGTGCCTTGCCCCATCTCGAGGTGCTTCACGATCACGGTGACGGTGTTGTCTGAGCCGATCCTGACAAATGCGTTGGGTGCGAAAGAACTCTGCGTCTGGGAAAATACTTTTCCAGGAAAGGAGATAGCGAGAACGAGGGCACCCGAGGCCTTGAAAAAATCCCTGCGGCTGACGTTGGTGATCATGCCAGCCCCCTTGCCGCGCGCTTGATCGCGGCGCGGATGCGCGGGTAGGTGGCGCAGCGGCAGATGTTTCCGGACATCGCGCTATCGATGTCGGCGTCGCTCGGGTTGCGCTTGGAGGCGAGGAGCGCCGCGGCGCTCATCACCTGGCCCGACTGGCAGTAGCCGCACTGCGGCACGTTCTCCGCAACCCAGGCGTCCTGCACCGCTTTGCCGGCCCGGGTCGCGCCGATCGCCTCGATCGTCGTGATGCCCTTTCCGGCCACCGCCGAGACGGGCGTCACGCAGCTTCGCGTCGGCTGGCCGTCGATATGGACCGTGCAGGCGCCGCACAGCGCCATGCCGCAGCCGAACTTGGTGCCGGTCATGTCGAGGTAGTCGCGCAGCACCCAGAGCAGCGGCGTGTCGGCCTCGGCATCGACCTCGACGCGCCTGCCGTTGACGTTCAATGCAATCATTTCAGTCTCCAGTTGGGGTAGGGCCACTCTAGGGCGCTCCTGCGCCGTTGTATAGTAGGGGCCGGAACGTCACCTGGTTACTTTCAGATCACCATGAAGCGCACGCAAGCTTTCGATTGCCCGGTGACCGCTGCGTTGAGCGTCATCGGCGGCCGCTGGAAAATCCTCATCATCTACAACCTGTTTGAGGGCATGGCGCGCTTCAACGAGCTGCAGCGCGCCACCGGGGGGATCAGCAAGCGGGTGCTCACGGCGCAGCTGCGCCAGCTCGAGCGCGACGGCATCGTCACGCGCAAGGTCTACGACAGCTCGCCGCTGCGCGTCGAATACGCGCTGACCGAAGTCGGCCGCAGCCTAGAGCCAGTGATGGAGCTGCTCTGCGTGTGGGGCGAGGGCTACGAGCAGCGCCTGGTCGCTTCGCGCGAGCCGGCGAGGAGCGCCGAGCCGGTCGCTTAGCCGGCTCATCTGATCCGGTGCTCGATGGACGCTCTCAATGGAAATGGCATCGAGCAGGCGGTACCGCCACATAACGCCGGCTTGAATTTCTCGAACATCATGCTGCCGGCGAAAGACTTGGTGAGCTCCGGGTGCGGGGATTTCCAGACCTTGACCGAGCGGACGTTGCCTTGCGGGTCGACTGCCAGCTCCAGCTCCAGAGGGCCTTCCACCGCCAGGTCGATGCGTCCTTCCTCCTTGAGGCGCTGCATCAAGCGCTCCAGGCTCCCGTAGACCGGGGCGAGGCCATGCAGCGGGAAAGGCGGCTCGTCGCTGTCGCTCATCGCCTCATAGTTTCGTTCTTTCCAGCGCTTCCGCTCTTCAGGGGTCAGTTCCGGCCAGGTCTTGTCGACCGGGATGCTGCTCCCCGAAACGATCCGGTCCGGGATGTGGCTGCCAACGTTCGGAACGTCTTGCCGAATGCCGTAGCCCCCGGGCGGATAGCCCATGCCCTGTGCCCGCAGGCGCTCGATGCAGCCTGGAATGATGGAGACGAGGACCGTGGCGAGCGCCACCAGCGCCGCGACCATCGCGTAGCGCGCGGACTTCTCGGCGCCGGCGGCGGAGCGCTCGGCCGCGTAGACGGCCTCGCGCTGCAGGCTGTTGGCCTCGTCCAGCCGCTTGATGCCGCGCTCCTCGAGCCATTCGTAGACCCACGCCGGCTCGCCGTCGAGGATGCCGCGATTGCGCATCTCGCCCACCTTCTCGAAGCCCAGGGCTTCGAGCCGGGCGAAGAGCTGCTCCCTGGTTTCCGCCATTACTTCTTGGCGACGTTGGCGAACATGCCCGACATGTCGATCTTGTTGAGATCGACCTTCTCCTTCGCTTCCCTGGCGGCGCGGGCCTTGGCGCGGTCGGTTTCGCCCTCGGCCGCCTCGAAGGCCTCGGCGCATCTGAAGCTGAACGCGGCGAGGATCTTGGGCTCGGGCTTGCCCTGCGAGCCGGTGGCGTACACGTTGGCCGACAGTTGCACGTAGATTCGCAGCGCCAGCTCGCGGTACTGGTCGGAGGACTCGGTGGCTTCCTTGACGGGAGCGGTCATGGTGTGCTCCTTGGAATCAGGTACGCCAATGCTACTCGCCTGGCGCGCGCAGCGGCCGTGACGGACGCCTCGCCAGCAGGAAGAAAAGCGATCCGATGCCGGCGAGCAGCGCGAGGATCGTGAAGCCCGCGCGGTAGTCGCCGGTCGCGTCGGCCATGATGCCGGCGATCATCGGGCCGCCGACCTGGCCGACGACGATGATCAGGTAGGAAAGGCCAAGGATCATGCCGATCGCGGCGCGGCCGAAATAGTCGGCGCGGATCGCCTGCATGAACGGGCCGCGCAGGCCCCAGGCGACGCCGTGCAGCGCGGCGAAGGCGATGAGCATCGGCAGGGCGACCGCATAGGTGAGCAGCAGCAGCCCCGCCATGTGCATCAGCATGCAGGTGGCGGCGACCAGGCGCTTCTCGAAGCGGTCGCCCACCAGCCAGCCGACGCCGACGCCGCCCATCTGGCCGACGGTCATCAGCGTGATCACGAACGCGGCCTGGGCGACCGAGTAGCCGAGCCCCTCTTTCATGTGCGTGATGGCGTGCACGTTCACCGCGTGGACCACCAGCAGCGCGAAGCCGTGGCCGAGCGAGATCAGCCAGAACGCCGGCGTGCGCAGCGCCTCGCGCGCGGTGAAATCCCGCGTCTGCTCGCTTTTCCCTTCGGAAACACTCGCAGCTTCTATTTTTGAAGGCAAGCCATCGATCGTCTCGCCGTGGTCCTCGGGGCGGCGGCGGATGATCCAGGCGAGCGGCAGGCCGATCGCGATATAGGCGACGCCCGAGGCGAACGCGGTGGCGCGCCAGCCGAAGGCGGCGAGCGACCAGGCGATCACCGGGACGAAAATGCCGCCGAGCGCGAGGCCGAGCGAAAGGCTGGACAGCGCGCGGGCGCGCCAGCGCTCGAACCAGTGGATCAGCGCGACGTTGAGCGGGAAGAAGCCGCAGAAGCTCGAGCCGATCGCCATCACGATGAAGGCGGCGTAGAACTCGAGCAGGGTCTCGACCCGGCTGAACAGCATGAAGCCGATGCCGAACACCACCACGCCGATGCGGATCAGCCCCTGCGGGCCGAAGCGGTCGATGATCCAGCCGAGCAGCGGGCCGAGGATCGCGGCTTCCATCTGCTGCAGGGCCGCGGCGCCCGACAGCGCGGTCTTGCTCCAGCCGCGGTCGTCGCGCAGCACCGCGACGTACGCGCCGAAGGACTGCATCAGCAGCGACGACTGCAGGAACTGCAGGCCGCAGCCGGCGGCGACCATGTACCATCCGTAAAAGACCCGCTTCATGGCGCGCCCTCAAGCCAAGACCAAAACCACCATCCTCATTGTCGACGACGACAAGAGCATGCTCCAGCTCCTGAGGATGCACCTGTCGAACGCGGGCTACAAAGTGCTGACCGCGGAAGACGGCATCGTCGCCGGGCGCCACGTGCTCAAGGCGCGGCCCGACCTGATCATCGCCGACGTCAGTATGCCGTACATGGACGGTTACCAGCTGGTGGCCGCGCTCAAGGCCGACAGCGCCACGCGCGATATTCCGGTCGTGTTCCTGACCTCCAAGGAGGACGTGGCCGACTACGCCAAGCAGCTCGGCGCCGTCGCCTACCTCCACAAGCCGGTGATGGCCGACCGGCTGCTCGAGATCGTCGCGCTGTACGTGACGCCGCGGTAGAAAAGGATCATCGCGGCGATCTGGACGAGGTGATACAGGTCGTTGTGGTTCAGATGCGGATGAAGGTCGAAGCCGCTCGCCTGCACCCCGGCAGCGGCGAGCGAGACGGCGACGCCCGCCAGGATCCAGGGCGAGCGGTGCAGGAGGGCGACCACCGCGAGAGCGATGCCGGTGTCGATGATGACGTAGAGGTAATCGTCGTGGCCGCTCATCCAGGCCTCGTAGGCCAGGAGCTTCGCCACGGCGAGGACAACGATGATTCTTCGGAGCGGCCCGGTGGTCGTCGCGATCGCGGCGCCGGCGACCATGGCGAAGCTGATGATCCCGGCGAGCAACACCGTCGCCTTCCAGACGGGCACGCCAAAACCATGGTAAGTGCCGCCGAGCAGGGCGGTCAGCGCGAGCGCCACGAAGGCGACCGTCCACCAGGGCGATTTCCCGGTTTTGTGCAAGCGCAATGCCAGATAACCCGTCACCGCCGCGAGGGCGTAATCGGTGAGCATCGTCGAGGGCTCGGTGATCATCGCTCGGCGACCACCACCGTCTCGCCCTTTGCAAGGGGCAGGTCCTGCCTCCCGGACGGAGCGAGATAGCGCGCGCGCAGCGTTTCGCTGTCCGCGAGATCGCGCAGCTTCAATCCGGGAAAGCGCTCGCCAAGCCGCAGCAGCGTCTCGCGCCGCAGCGCCGACCTGAACGGCTCGCGCCATAGCGACAGCAGCCGCGTGACGAGCGGCGTCGCGTTGTGGAACCGCGCTCGGCCGTCGGCGGTGGGCTCCATCACGCTGAAGATCACCGTGCCGGGGGCGTGCTGCAATTCGGCGATCGCCGCGAAGAGCACGGCGATCTGCGCGTCGGTGAGATACATCAGCAGCCCCTCGATGACGAACACCGAGGGCGCGTCGCGCCGGTACGCGCCGCCGGCTAGCGCGTTCTGCAGCCGTTCTTCGGCCAGGTTCGCGGCGATGAAGTCGAGGTTCGTGCGCTCAGGGATCGCCACGCGCTTCGCGGCCTGCGTCGCCGGATGGTCGATCTCGATGAACCGCGCCTGCGGGTGGGCGGGAGCGAGGCGCGCGGCGAGGGTGTCGAACCCGGCGCCGACGACGACCACCTGCTCGCAGCCCGCAGCGAGGCTCGCGCGCACGGTGTCCTCGATAAAGCGCTTGCGCAGCATGAAGTGCAGCATCAGGCCCGGGATGGTCGCGCGCTCGGCGAGCCATACCGCCCAGCTCAGGGGCGCTCGCGAAACCGCTTCAACCGAGACAAAGCGCGCGCACAGTTCCGCTGCCCCAGGCGGCACCAGGTCGCAAAAGCGCGGGTCGCGTGAAAGGAACACGGTCGCCGCGGCGATCAGCCTGGCGGTCGTGCTCGGCCGGTCCGCGCGCACCGCGGCTCAGCTAGTAATAATTGAACATGTTCTTGTAGTGCCGGTACCAGTCGCTCTGGAACAGCTCCTCCGGGTCGTACTTGCGCTTGAGCTTCAGGAAATCCGCGAACTGCGGGTAGCAGGCATCGACCTGGCGACGCAGCGCGTGCCGGTGATACGTCGGGTACCAGCTGCCGCCGTACTTGATGCCCAGGTCGATCAGGCGCCGGAACTGGTCGCCGGCGCGGATCAGGCCGCGCGAGGAGCGCTCGATGTGCAGGTTGAAGACCACGCAGGCGTAGGGCTTCCTCGCCCAGGCGAGGAAGCTCTCCTTGTCCTGCTCGATGAGCCGCACCGTGCCGTAGATGATCTCCATCTTTTCGCGGCGCGCGTGCTGGGCGACCTCGGCCATGAACGCCGGCAGCGCGTCGCGCTCGCAGTAGATCTCGGTGATCGCTTCGGTGCCGCGAAACTCCGCGTCGAGCCGCTTGTCGATAGCGCGGTGGTAGTTCTCCGGATAGATGCTCATCTGGCACTCGTCGGACCAGTAGAGCTGCCCGTTGGTCGCGAGGTAGTGTCCGGCGTAGCGCTGGAAGGCCGCGGGCTTGTCCTTGTGCGCGAGGTAGAGCAGCTCGATCCAGTCGCGCTCGGTGAGCTCCTTCTGCGCCGGCGGCATCGGCGTGTCGTCGGGCACCGGCCGGTAGCACGAGAACACGCCGCGGCGCAGGTAGTCGTCGGGCGAAAGGTCGTCGATCGCGTACTGGAAGTCGCCGTAGAGAAAGCCGTCGCGGATGCGCTCGGCAAAGGCGCCGGGAATCTCGTTCACCGTGCGCAGCTCGACCACGCGCTGCAGCTTGCGACGGGGGACGAGGCGCAGCGTGACCGAGTAGATGACGCCGAACAATCCGTAGCCGCCGATCGCGAGGCGGAACAGCTCGGCGTTCTCGGTGCGGCTGCAGGCACGCAGCTCGCCCTTCGCGTCGATGAGCGTGAACGACTCGACGTCCGAGATGAACGGCGGCAGCGTCAGCCCGCGGCCATGGATGTTCGCCGCGAGGCAGCCGCCCATCGTCAGCCGGTCGGCGCCGGTCTGCTTCTGGTTGAACGCCCACTGCTTCTCGCCGGCGAAGCGCGCCGCCGCCAGGTGCTCGAGCAGCTGCGGCCACTGCATGCCGGACTCCATCTCGATCAGCCCGCGCTCGGTGTCGAACGCCAGCACCTTGTTCATCTTGCGGATGTCGAGCAGCACGCCGTCGGTGGCGAACTGCTGCGTGCCCATGGCGTGGCGCCCGCCGGCGATGCACAGCGCGCGCTTCTCGGTCCGCGCCAGCTTCATCGCGCCGCGCACCGCGTCGGCCGACGTCGGTTCGACAATGCGGAACACGCGCGTCGAGTTGAGCTGCGCGTGCACGTCGTTGACGAGGACGCCCTCGGGCTTCGGCTTGGGCTTGGCCTTGAGTTTTTCGTCCTGGGTCCAGGCGGCATTCGGCCAGGCGGCGGCAAGGCCGGTGAACCCAAGGAATTTCCTGCGGCTGACCATCCGTCCCCCTCGATCGCGTTTCGGAATTTGTAACATATTCGCGCCGCTCGGGCGTACGATAAGCGCCTGCTGCAGCGGACTGTGGAGGAGGAGGCATGCCGGCATTTCGCAGCTGTACCGCGCTGGTTCTTCTATTGGCGGCTTTTGAAGTGTCCGCTCAAGGCCCTGCTCCGCTCTACGTGGTGACCTATGTCGAGGTGAGGCCGCCGGCGAAGTCCGAGGCCGCGGCGCTCCTCAAAAGCCATCGCGACGCTGCCCGCCGGGACGAGGGAAACCTGCGCGCCGAGGTCGTGCAGAACGCGGCCCGGCCGGGCCAGTTCGTCCTGCTGACGGCCTGGAAGGACCAGAAGGCGTACGAGGCGCACGCCGCGGCCGCCGCCACCAGGGAATTCCGCGACAGGCTCCAGGGGCTGCGCAACAGCCCGGCCGACGACCGCTTCCATAATGCGCTCTCGGTCGGGGAGCTGGACGGCCCGCGCCCTGCGCGCGCCGTCTACGTCGTGACCCACGTCGACGTCATCCCGCCGCGCAAGGACGACGCCGTCGGGCTGCTGAAGAGCCTCGGCGAGGCGAGCCGCCGCGACGACGGCAACCTGCGCTACGAGATCGTGCAGCAGACCAACCGGCCCAACCATTTCACCGTGATCGAGGTCTGGGCGAGCCGCGAAGCCCTCGACGCGCACGGCATGGCCCCGCACGTGCGCGAGTTCCGCGACCGGCTCGCTCCGATGAGCGGGGCGCTGTACGACGAACGCCTGTACGAAACCGTCAATTGAGGGGAAAACGATGAAGCGCATCGCCGCTGCCTTGCTTGCAGTCCCGCTGGTTGCCGCCGCGCAGTGGAACGTGCCACCCGAAAGCCAGCGCTGCCCGTCGAAGTGGGGCGCGGGCGACGAGCGCGGCTCGGGCAACCACATGAAGAACCCGGAGGTCGTGCTGCGCGGGGCGCGGCTGATCAAGACCGGCGAGGTGATCGAGCTCAGCCACGTGCTCGGGCCCGGCATGGCCTTCTTCGGCACGCGCATCTTCAACCTGCACACCAAGCGCACCTTCATGAATGCCGGGAGGAACACGCGCGGCAGCAACGAGGAGGTCGTCACCTCCGAGATCGGCCAGGTCGGCACGCAGTTCGACGGCTTCGCGCACCAGACCCACGGCGATTCGCTGTACAACTGCTTCAAGGTCAGCGAGACGGCGACGCGCTCCGGCTTCACCAAGCTCGGCGTGCAGAACGCGCCGACGTTCTTCGCGCGCGGCGTGCTGATCGACGTTGCCGGCCTGAAGGGCGTCGAGATGCTCGGCGACACCTACGAGATCACGGTCGCCGATCTGCAGCAGGCGCTGCAGCGGCAAACCCTCAAGCTGCTGCCGGGCGACGCGGTCATCATCCACACCGGCTGGGGCAGGCTCTATGGCAAGGACAACGCGCGCTTCGTGAAGAGCACCCCGGGTGTCGGCGTCGCCGCGGCCGAGTGGCTGGCGAAGCAGGACCCGCTGCTCGTCGGCTCCGACAACTGGCCGGTGGAAGTCGCGCCGAACCCGGACAAGGACCTGAGCCTGCCGGTGCACCAGATCTTCCTGGTGGTGAACGGCATCCATATCCTGGAAAACCTGAAGCTCGACGAGCTCGTCGCGAAGCGCGTCTACGAGTTCGCCTTCACGATGCAGCCGCTCAAGATCTACGGCGCC
>Ga0307471_100002093_pt1 | contig 11346 bp, 10 predicted proteins | sample atmos_gasesAM3C__2_FD_204566 | JGI IMG/M metagenome (GOLD analysis project Ga0307471, IMG submission 204566) | Hardwood forest soil microbial communities from Morgan-Monroe State Forest, Indiana, United States - atmos_gasesAM3C_515 | ecosystem: Environmental > Terrestrial > Soil > Temperate... | reverse complement strand
GACCAGCTCAGGCACGCCGGCGATCCGCGCCGGGACCGCGCACATGATCAGCGTCGAGAGATAGACGGCGCGTCCGCCCGGGACGTAGATGCCGACGCGGCGCAGTGGGCGGACGCGATGCTCCATCCCGTTCCATTGATACGACTCCGGCCGTTGCGGGCGGTGAAAGGCCTCGATCCTCTCGATGGCCGTTTCGATCGCCGCGCGCATCGCCGGATCGATCGATGTCTCGCGCGGCGCGATGAGGATTTCGTCCAGCGTCACTCCATCGAACCGCGCGATCTGCTCGGCCACGAACGCGTCGCCGCGCGTGCGAACGCCGTCGATCATCTCGCCTGCCACGCGCATTGCGTTCTCATTCGACGCGCCGCGGCGGGCTTCGAGGGCTTCCAGGTCAGCGCATCGCATTGACCGCCTCCTCAACCCGCACTTTGAGCTCGCGCGACAGCTTCGGCTCCGTGCCATGGAAGTTCTTTGCGACGATCAGGCGCGGCGAGATTTCGGCGATCACGTCCTGCAGCACCAGCTTGTGGATGCGCACCGTCTCGCCGGTCTCGACGAGGTCGACCACGTGCGATGTCAGCTTGAGCACTGCTGCCAGCTCGACCGAGCCGCCGAGGGTGACGATCTCGGCGCGCAAACCGCGGCCTTCGAGGAACTGGCGCGTGATGCGCGGATATTTGGTGGCCACTCTCGTGAGCGACGGCGCACCGGGCGCCGCGATCAGCCTCATCACGCAATGGCCGAACGGCAGCTCGACAGGCTGATAGGCCGCACATTGGTGCTCGAGGATCTGATCGAGCCCGGCAATGCCCGCGTCGGCGGCGCCGTGGTCGACATAGACCGGGACGTCACAGTCTTTGACGAAGATCCATTCGATGCCGCCGCGGTCGAAGACGAGCTTTCGCGTCTTGAGATCGGCGTCCGAGGGCACGTCGTATCCGGCGTCCGCGAACACGCCGAGTGCTCTGTCCTGCAACCGTCCTTTTGGTATTGCAATGCGCATGTCGTTCAATCCAGGTCGTCGATCGTGAATGTGAAACCGATGGCCGCGGCGGGCTGGCCGAAGCGTTCGTAAAGGTTGTCGTAACGGCCGCCCTGGGCCGCCTTTGCGCGCGCGCTACCCGCGTACACGCGGAAGCGGAGGCCAGTGTAGTAGCCGATCTCCTCGATGTCGTCGAGATGGAGGGCGAAGGTGCTGTCGCTGCCCAGCGCCTCGCCGATCGCGCTCAACCGCGCCGCGGCCTCGGGGGCAAACGGCGCCACGTCGTCGAGCGTGGCCTCTCCCGAGATCAGTTTGGCCACGATCGTCTGCAGAGCGACCGGCACGCTGGAGGTCATCCGCTTCTCGGCCAGCGCCTCCTGCACCGCTCCCGACTGTGCGATCAACGCGGCGGCGATCGAGACGTCGTTGTAGACGATGGCCGGCTCGTCTCCGGGCCGGCGCGCCAGATCCGCGACCAGCCGCAGCATCTCGATGTCCGCATCCACCGAGGCGTCGCCGACCAGTTCCGCGCCGATCTGGAACAGCTCGCGTTTGAAACCGAGGCGGGAGGCCTCGCAGCGGATCACATCGCCGCGGTAGAAGAGCCGGAGCGGCAGATCCTCTTCGCGCATGGTGGGCGAGAGCGCTCGGGCCAGCATGGGCGTGAAGTCGGAGCGGATGGCGATCAGCTCGCCCTCGCGGTCAACGAACCGGTAGCTCTGCCGGTTGGCGGCGCGATCGACGAGCGCTTCGTACGGCTCGACATAATCGATGATCGGCAGCACGACCTCGGCGTAGCCGGCGCTCGCGAGCTGGTCTACGAAGCGCGTCTCCACGCGCCTTCGCCGCGCCGTCTCGTCGACCAGCAGAGGATGTACTCCTGTCGGGTATCTCAGTTTGGCAGCCATAAGCAAAAAACCTCTCCCCCGAGTCGGAGAAGAGGTCGTTGGTTGACTGCTTGATGCGCTCGACGCCCCTTGTCCGCTCGGGGCGCATGGAGCACCCCTACATCACATGGTGATGATGGTGGTGGGTCCGGTGAGCGAGCGTGGTCGACATCGTTTGCGAACTCTAAAGACGGTTTGCAGGTATGTCAAATTCCGCCGCCACGAGTAGTGAGCCAGCTTGAGAGTTATTCAGTTTCTCTTCGAGAAGAAACTACCGCGAGGGTTGGCTCTGGATCGACGTGACATCGAACTCGAACCGCATTCGACCAGCAGGACCATCGTAGTGAATTCTGGCGTGCCTCAGGATGTCGCGACCCAGGAGTCCGCTTACCGGCACTCGCTGCCCTTGCAGCATGAGAGGAGCCGCGAACGTGTGCAACTCGCTGATGCCCTCAACTTCCTGTTCCCAGGCAAAACTGTGGGTTAGATTGGTCACTGGATCGGTGATTCTGATGACTAGCCGGGCCAGAAAGACCGGGTTCCGATGTCTTCCTGCCGCGCCTAAGCCGTCCTGCATTCGAGTTGGTTGCAAGCCGAGATCGGTTGCCGTCTGGAGTGCGATGCACGTTCGCGTCGCGCCCGTGTCCAGGAGGAGAGTGCCAGCGACAGGGGAGGGAATGGCTCGTCCAGCTTTTTGCAAGGCGTCGGCCGTCGCCGCCGCAACTCCCCACTCGCAGAAAAGCTGTGGGCCACAGGCTTCGAGGATCTCGGGGCCAAAGACGGAAGTGAATTTTACGTTTGGCGGACTCGCTTGCTGCTGTTGCTTTCGTTCGGCCTGTCTCGCTTTGCGCGCTCCCTCACGGCGTTCGTGTCTTGCCTGACGGATGCTCTGATCGCGTTGCTTGTCACGCTTTTTGGTCATCCGCAGCCCGCATCACAATCTACACGGCGCCAGCGGCCCACGTGACGGACGTCGCGTATTGGTCGCGTCTCTTTACTTCGGAGATGATGTAAACCTCATCGAGCCCGAACTCGTCGAGACCCGCTTGGTAAGCCTCGTTATACGTAGGGAAGAAGGCCACCGGTTTCTCTCCCCGAAAGAGCACGTATTCGCCCTCATGCTCGAGCATCATTTCGTCGAGTTGAGCGTCGAACGCGTTCTGCTCTCGTTCGAGTTTCGGGTATTCAGTTGTGGTTTCCATGGCACGCCTCCAGGCAACGGGGTGGATGCCTATCGATGACGAGTGGTGATCACCAATTGTGAAACGTTTCGTGTGCTTGAGGCCGCATCGAATTATACGTCACGCCGTATGGCCCCCTGCAAAACACCCAGTTTGAGCATCAAATTTTCACTACCCGTCACCTCGGCTGGCTACCGCTTCGTGGCCTTCACGGCCATGGTCTTGAACTCTTCGTACGAGCCGCGGGCGTCGAGGATCTCGCGATAGAAAAGGTCGTCGAACCATGTCTCCACCGTGAAGCCGATCGATTCGAGAAGAGCGAGCACGGCGTTGGCGTCCGGGTATTTCTCCCAGAGCCACGGTTCGATCCAGTTGAAGGGATCGGTGAACACGAGCGTGCCGCCGGGGCGGAGGACGCGATGACATTCGCGGAAGGCGATCTCCGGACCGTGCGGGAGACGGTCGACGATGTTGACACTCAGCGCCAGATCGGCGCAGCCGTTGATCAGGGGAAGGTCTTCCACGTCCGCGCGCCCGAGGAACACGTTCCCGGCGGCGGCGCCGCGGATGCGAAGCGGGGGAAAGCCGAAGGTCGGGAGCGAGACTTCGATGATCTCGTTGCTGACCACGACGCGCCGCGCAAACGCGAGCATTGCCGGAGAAGCGTCGAACGCGAGTACGACGCCGTTCGGCGCCAGGGCGGCGCAGTCGGCGAGCACGCGTCCGACGCCGCACCCGGCGTCGACGATGAGCGCTTCGCGATCGGGCTGTCGCGCCAGCGCCTCGGCGACGAATGACGACACGGTGCGGTAGAGTCCTTCGTCGAGGCCTTTGTGCAGCGTCTGATAGCCGAAGGCCCAGAGCGCGGCATAGCGGGAGGCGTATTCGGGCTCGTACTTTCCGACGTCTGGTTCGGCGAAGATGTGAATCCCGTCCGTTTGCGGAACGACGTGCGCCTCGGAGGCTGTGCAGACGAAGCCGCCGGATGTCGTGGCCAGCGGCGCCCGGCACTCCCTGCGGGAGCAGCGCACGACCGAGGCGATCCGCGTGAGGTTCAACGTCAATCCCCCACGAGCAAACCCGATTCGATCAGCACGCGCAGCGCGCGGACCGGCTCGTCCAGAGTCTGGTCGTTCACGATGGCCGGCACGCACTCGCGGATCGATCGATAGACCGGGCGCAGCTTCGGCGCGAGCTTGGGCAGGACCGCTTTGCGCCATCGCGCAGTGACCTGCTTGAACTTCGCCGCATTCGTGTTCGCCTCGGCGACCGTCTCGATCGTCTGTTGCGGAAGCTTCCCCTCATCATCGGGGCGCGGAGGTACGGGAGAAATGTTCATGCCGATGCGCCAGTCAGCCGCCTGCGCGGCGGTGAGCATCTCGATGGCAATCACGGTCTGGGCGTTGCCGAGGATGGTGCGCAGCTTCCTGGCGGCGTGCGTCGACATCGACACGTGGTCCTCGGAGTTCGCCGAGGTGGGGATGGAGTCGACCGAGGCTGGGTGAGCCAGGACCTTGTTCTCCGACACCAGGCTTGCCGCCGTGTACTGCGCGATCATCAGTCCTGAGTTCACGCCGGGAGAGGTGGTTAGATTCGCCGGCAGACCGCGGTTGTGGTGGGCGTCGAGCATCATCTGACTGCGACGCTCGGAAATGTTCGCCAGCTCGGCGACCGCGATGCCGAGGAAGTCTGCAGCCAGGGCGATCGGCTGCCCGTGAAAGTTGCCCGCCGAGTACGCGGCGCGCGCCTTGCCGTCATACCAGCGCGGCCAGTTCTCCGCGAAGCGAGTGTCCCACGGTGTATCGCCCGGAGCGGAGAAGAAGAGAGGATTGTCGGTCGCGGCGTTGATTTCTGCACTCACCACGGTGCGGGCGTACGAGATGGCATCCCGGCTCGCACCATGGACCTGCGGCGCGCAACGAATCGAATAGGGATCCTGCACGGCGCCCGCACTCTCCGCTTGGCGGCTGCCCTCGAGCATTGCACGCATGCGGGCAGCACTTTCGATCTGTCCTCGTTGCCCGCGAGCCAGGTGTACCTTCTCGTCGAGCGCGCGCGTACAGCCGCCGAGGACTTCCAGCGTGAAGGCAGCGGCGGTATCCGCCGCGTCGGCGAGGAGTTGCGCGTCATGCACAGCCAGAGCGAGCATGGCGGTCGAAAAGTTCGCGCCGTTGGTCAACGCAAGACCTTCCTTAAACGTTGGCGCCATCTCCTCTTTTTTCAGATCGGGCAGCTCGCGACGCAGCACCTTGAGGAGTGTTGGCACTCCCTTGCAGATCCGCTCCGGCGCCGAGAGGAGGTAGAAGCGGTTCTCGCCGAGCAACGTGACGAACAGATGCGATAGGGGACAGAGATCGCCGCTCGCGCCGACGGAGCCGCGGAGCGGGACGAGGGGAATGACTCCGCGGTTGAGCATCGCCTGCACGATCTCCACGAGCCGCAGGCGGACGCCCGAATGTCCTTTGAGGAAGGCATTCAGACGCGTGGCCAGCGCGGCGCGCACCACTTCCGCGGGAAAGTAGTTCGAACGATCATCGCGGTCCGTGTTCAGTCCCACTCCGACGGAATGGCTGAGCAGCAGATTCCGCTGAAGCGCCTCCAGGTCGCTGGGCTGGATCGGTTGGTCTTTGAACTCGCCGAAGCCTGTTGTGACGCCGTACTCCGTGGCAGGCGACGTCGTCGTTTTTCGGGAGGCGAAGGCGGCGTAGTCCTTCTTGTACTTGTCGACGATCTTGGCGATCGATGCTTCGCTGCGCCGGACCACGCTGTCGGTTTTCGGCGCACGCTCGACGCGCATTGAGGGATCGCGCGCGATGCGGACGAGTGTCTCGATCGAGAGGTTCGTCCCGTCCAGCGTGACCGAAGCGGCCATGATCACTTGCCCGGGCCGTCGATCTCGGCGACGAGACGGCTGACCGCGTTGACGAGGTCGTTGCGGTTGGGTGTGGTTTGCCCCTGACGGGTGGCCAGCCATTCTCCGCGGTCGCCGACGTGCGCCGCTTTCTCTCGTCCGATGGCCATGTCCTTTAGAGTAACGATCCCCTTCGATTTCTCCTCGGAGCCATAGAGCAGAACGATCGGAATCTCGCACTGATCCGCGTACTTGAGCTGCTTGCCGATGCCTTTCGCCGTGCCGAGGTACAGCTCCGTCGGGATTCCTGCACGGCGCAGCTCCCAGGTCATGATCAGGTAATCGTCGATCAGGGCCGGGTCCATGTTGGCCACCAGCACGCGCGCCGTTGCTTTGCGGTTGCCGAGCTTCTTCAGGTGCGTGAGCGCCGCCAGCAGACGATCGACTCCCATCGAGGCGCCGGTGGCGGGGATGCGCTCACCGAGGAAGCGCATCACCAGATCGTCGTAACGGCCGCCCCCGAACACCGAGCCGAACTGCGGCGCGTCGAGGACGATGGCCTCGAAGACGGGGCCGGTGTAATAGGCCAGGCCTCGGGCGATGGAGAGATCGAGCGAGACGCAGTCGTCGCCGTAGCCGAGGGTATAGAGATGCCTGGAGATGCGGTCGACGATGTCGATCTCCGCGGCGGCTCGTGGAATCCCCGCGAACAGCTCGCGCAGTTGCGATACCACCTCGGCACGGCTATCCGATTTCACGTTGAGGAACCGTTCGATGCGGTCGGCCTGATTGCTCTGCAGACTGAGTCCGCTGATCACGTCGCCCGACTCGTCTTTGTAACCGTCCATCAGTTCGGCGCGAACCTTCTCCGGGCCTACTTTGTCCAGCTTGTCGAGCACCCGGAAGACATCGACGCCGCGCTCGTTCGGGATGTCGGCGAAGTCGAGCAGCAGGTTCAGCATCGCGCGGCTGGAGAAACGCACCAGGTAGCGGCCCACGTCCAGCGCGGCGAGCGAGTCGCACATTCCGGCGATGATCTCCGTGTCCGCGACCTCGGATTCCACGCCCACGGAATCGAGATCGAATTGCGTGAACTCGCGGAAGCGGCCCTTGTCCGGCTTGTCCGCCCGCCACACCGGCGATTCTTGGTATCTACGGAACGGCCGCGGAAGGTCGTTGTACTGCGCGATCACCCGCGCCAGCGGCACTGTGAGATCGAAGCGCAGTCCCAGCGGCTCGTTCTCCGGGCTGACCACGCGGAAGATCGACTGCTGCGCCTCCACGCCCGCGCTTCCAGAAAGGACGTCGAGGTACTCGATGGCCGGCGTGTTCAGCGGCACGAAGCCATACAGCTCATAGACGCGCCGGATCGTCGAGATCATCGATTGGCGCGCCAGCATCTGGTCGGGAAGAAGATCGCGCAGCCCCCGCGAAATCCGGGGCTCGACTGTTGAAGGCATGGTGGGACCTCGCGGAAGAGTCGTTGGTGCCGAGGAGCGTTATCGAGCCCCGGCCTGGTCCGCAATCATACTCAATCGACGGATGACAGAGGCGCCGTCTCCTTCGCGACGAGAAGCTGATCAGCAAAGAGACCGCGGGAGTCGGTCCAGCGGCGCGTTACGTCGAATCCCGTTCGACGGGCTAGCGCATCGATGGCGTCGTCATCGAACTTGTACGAGTTCTCGGTGTGAATGGTCTCGCCCGCGGCGAACGCGATCTCCATATCGAGCGCGTCGATGCGGATGCTTTGGGCGATGGTGCTGGCGATGTGCATCTCGATCCGGCTCTCGGTCTCGTTGAAAAAAGCGCGATGCCGGAAGTTGGCCAGATCGAATCGGCCGCCGAGCTGCGCGTTGATGCGGACAAGAATGTTCAGGTTGAACGCGGCGGTAACTCCGAGCGCGTCGTCGTAGGCCGGCTCGACGATGCTCTTGTCTTTGCGCCGGTCGGCGCCGAGCAGGAGGGCGTCGCCGCCTCGCATGAGGCGGCGGATCGCTCCGAGGAGGTCGTCCTGATCCGATGGGTCGAGATTGCCGATCGTCGAGCCGAGGAAGAGGACGATGTTGCGCGGGACAGGGTCGGCGGCGACGATCGGAGCGAGCAACTGGTCGATACGTCGAAAGTCCGAGGCCACACCGTGAATGCTCAGCGTCGGGTAGAGATCCAGAAGCGTCTCGGCGGTCCGGCTGAGCAGGTCACCGTCGACATCGATCGGTACGTACTCCAGCGTCGGCTGCCGCGAGACCAACGGATCGAGCAGCAGGCGCGTCTTCTGCGAGTTGCCGCTCCCCAGCTCGATGAGACGGATCGGCGCGCCGAAGGATTGCACCATGTCATCGGCTGCGGAGCCGAGGATCTCAGCCTCGGCACGGGTGACGTAGTACTCGGGAAGGTGGCAGATCGCTTCGAACAGCGCCGAGCCGAGGTCGTCGTAAAAATACTTCGGAGGGAGCGTCTTGGGCGAACCGCTCAATCCGCGCCGGACATCCTCGGCAAAGTCATCGCGTTGCTGATCCGGTCGAATCAAAGAGAAACGGTCGGCCGCCGAAGCGGTCGCGTACGAAGCCATCCGCGCCATTCTAGTCTTCACGTTTACAATCCGCCTCCATGACTCTCGACGAACAGCTCGACTTCCTCGGCAAAGGGACCGTCGATTTCATCGAACGCAATGATCTGAAGGCCAAGCTGGCCCGCGGCAAGCCGCTCACGGTGAAGGTCGGCTTTGATCCGACGGCGCCGGACATTCACCTCGGGCACACGGTCGTGATCAGAAAGATGAAGCACTTCCAGCAGCTCGGGCACCGCGTCATCTTTCTCATCGGCGACTTCACGGGGCTCATCGGCGACCCGACCGGCAAGAAAGCGACGCGTCCCGCCCTTTCCCGCGAGGAGATCGAGCAGAACGCCGAGACCTACAAACAGCAGATCTTCAAGATCCTCGATCCGAAGACCACGGAGATCCGATTCAACTCCGAGTGGCTCGGCGCGCTCGGGTCGGACGGGATGGTTCGCCTCGCGGCGAAGTACACCCTGGCGCGCATCCTGGAGCGCGACGACTTCCGCAAACGCTTCGATAACCATCAGCCCATCGCCATCCACGAGCTGCTGTACCCGCTGGCGCAGGGCTATGACTCCGTGGCTCTGAAATGTGATGTCGAGATGGGCGGGACCGATCAGCTCTTCAATCTCCTCGTCGGCCGTGACCTGATGCGCGAATACGGCCTCGAGCCGCAGGTGGTCATCACCACACCGCTGATCGAAGGGCTCGACGGCATCGAGAAGATGTCCAAGTCCCTCGGCAACTACATCGGCATCAACGAAGACCCGGCGTCCATGTTCGGCAAAGTGATGTCGATCTCCGATGATCTGATGTGGAAGTACTACACCCTCTGCACCGACCTGACGCCGTCCGAGATCGAGGCACGGAAAGCGGCGCTGCACCCGATGGAGGCCAAGCGCGAGCTGGCCAAGTCGATCATCCGCGATTTCCACGATGCCGATGCCGCCGACGCCGCCGAGGAAGGATTCCGCCGCGTCTTCAGCGAGCGGCAGGCACCCGCGGAGATCGAAGAGACCACGCTCCCCTCGGCCGCCGAGCCGCAGTTGCTCTCGAAGATCATCGTCGCCGCCGGCCTGTCCGAGTCGAACAAAGACGCCCAGCGCGTCATCGCCCAGGGCGGAGTACTCGTCGATGACGCGAAGGTCAGCGACCCGCGGACCACGCTCGATGCCGCAAGCGGCAAGTCATACGTGCTGAAGGTAGGGAAGCGGCGGTTCGCGAGGGTCACGTTCGGGTAGGACTGTTGTCTACGCCTCCCTGGGACCGCGGGCGTCTCGCCCGCAGAGCTTGCGCGACATTGGGCCAACGCCAGGTCGCACGATGGCAGGCGAAAGAATTTATATCTCCCAAGCTCTGCGGGCAGGATGCCCGCGCTCCCAGGGAGGCGAGACAACCGGCACTGGAACTGACCGGGCGCGCCGCGAATCGGCGCGCCCGGTCCCACTTGCTTCTTCTACTTCATCAGACGTGCGACGCCGGCGTCGTGTCCGGCGCCGGTGAAGGCGTCGGTTCCGGCGTCGGTGCAGGCGCCTGCGGCTGTGCCGCTGACTTGCGGCGGCGTCCCAGACGGTTCGTACGGCGCATCTGTTCCAGGTGCGGCAGCAGGTTGGCGTGCTCCGGCAACTTGACCAGCTTCTTGCTGACCGTGTACGTCAGAAATGCCGCCTGAGCGAGGCTGCTGCGCCTCGTCAGGTTTGCCGATGAAACGCCATTCAACATGGCCCGCAACTCGTCTTCGACCGGCGACCAGCGGGCGGCCGTTTCCGCAACGATCTGCAGCTCCTCCGCACTCTGACCGACTGTGGCCTCCACCCTCGGCGACGCGCCGACGGCATTGATGGCCGCCTGCGCGAACTCCGGGTTGAGGTTTGCCAGAATCCGGATTGACCGGGCATCCGGCTTCGACAACTGCACATACTGGGGAATTTGCGCACGCATCGCGCGCAACTGCTCCACCATCGCTTCCGGCGTGATCACAACTGGTGCGTCGGCCGGCGTCGGGTCTGCCGCTGTCGCGGCATTGTTTACCACTTTCTCGCTAGACATGGGTATCACCTCCGCCCCAAACGGGGCTTTTTGTTGTGGATCGGTTCCTTCGCCGAATGCGCGGCGAGAAGCGCCGACCCGGGCCCACCACCATGAACGGACGCCGCAAATCGCCCGTTCGCCTGCTCCCAAAGGCCGCGAACCTCGGGAGAACGATATGGTTGTGGGGCCGGAGGAGCTAACGCTCAACTCCACTTGTCGCTGATACGGCGAGGCCTTTGCTCAAGCTATGGCCGGGTCAGCACCCCATTCGAGCCGATCATGTACGACCACCGGTCTCTGGCTCGGGAATCGGACTCCATGGCTCAAGAGTCGCCTCCGCTTGCAACACAATATAGGTCCGATGACTCAAAAAGTCAAGAGGCAAACACAATTCAATCGTAAGTGATTGATTCAAAAAGTAATTTTCATCCTCGCAGCTCGTTCCTCAGCGATTCGGGGGCGTGAATCGACGAGCGATCACCTGGGTAGGTAGGGATTTCTTCGCCTTCAAACACTCCTAGATAGATGACCTCCGGTCATGATGTGCAGGGTGTCTCAGAAGAATCGGGGCCAAAGGCTCCTACGAACATCGTATCCATCGCCGATGCAACGGCCGGCTTCGACGCGATCTACGACGATCATGCCCCGTTGCTCCGGGCGATCGCGCGCGGCAAGTTCAACATTCCCGACGCGGACATCGATAGCCTCGTACACGATGTCTTCGCCTCGTTCCTGACCAGCACTTCCCGCGTGCGCGACCTTCGCCCCTACCTGGTTGGCGGCATCTGCAACGCCTCCCGGAACTACTGGCGCCGGCGGGAACGCGACGACGCGCTCTTCGTGCAGATCGACGA
>Ga0307471_100002092_pt1 | contig 11347 bp, 7 predicted proteins | sample atmos_gasesAM3C__2_FD_204566 | JGI IMG/M metagenome (GOLD analysis project Ga0307471, IMG submission 204566) | Hardwood forest soil microbial communities from Morgan-Monroe State Forest, Indiana, United States - atmos_gasesAM3C_515 | ecosystem: Environmental > Terrestrial > Soil > Temperate... | reverse complement strand
CAGTTGCGGCAGGATCTCTACTTCCGGTTGAACGTTTTTCACATTCACTTGCCGCCGCTTCGCGATCACAAAGAAGACATCCCCCTGCTCGTGGAGCACATTTTGCGCGACGTCAACGCCAAGCACGGCAGGCATGTCCGCGGAATCGGCGCGGAAGTGATGGATATCTTCATGGGGCATACCTGGCCGGGAAACATCCGCGAACTGCGCAACGCTTTGGAGCGCGCGACCATCATGTGCGAGAAAGAGCTGATCACGCGCGCCTGCCTCCCGTCGGAGTTCGGCAAGATGGCGGCTAAGGGGCCGAGCGATCTTTCGACCATCAAGTTTCCCGTGGGCACCACCGTGGACGCCATGGAACGCGAACTCATCCTGCAAACGCTCGGCGCCACGGGTAACAACAAGACGCGCGCCGCGGAATTGCTGGGGATCAGCTTGAAGACGCTGCACAACAAGCTCAAAGAATACGGCGGCGATCGCGCGGAAACGGAGTAGAGTCAGGGAATGCGGCTGCGGCTGCGCACAAAATTCACGTTGGTGATGACCAGCCTCGTGCTCTTCGTCGTCGCGGTGTTGTCCTACGTGTTTGCCGCGCAACTTCTCGAGCAATTGATTCAGGAAACCGACAAGCGCGCCGCCGACCTTTCCGAGCAAGTCTTTCTTCAGGCCAAACACGCGCTGATAGAAGCTGCGCAGCACGGCTTGCGCCCGGATTCCTATGCTCCTGAAGAAATCCACGATTATGTCCGGCACGCGTTCGAGATCAGCGAAGGCTTGCGAACTCAATTCGTCGCCGCCAAGAAAAACCCGCTGATCTACGAGGTCTCCATCACCGACACCGACGGCCTGGTGCTGGCTTCGACCGACGAGAATCTGCAGGGGAAGTTCCTGCCTCACAGGGCTTCGCTCTCTCAGCTTGTCGGCCGAAGCTTCCTCCACCAGATCAAAGTTCTCTTGGTGCCGACCAGGCGCACGGTCAAGAACCCTCAATTGTTCGAACACATATACTCCTTTATCAACGACAACAAGCCGTTCGGGGAAGTGCGCGTCATCGTGGATTCTGCGCTTCTGGTTCATTCGATCCAAGAGGGCCTCCGCACCGGGGGAGCGATCGTGTTGGTGGCCCTGGTAGTCTCCGCCTTGCTTGCCGCTCTCGTGAGCGGCATCACACTGGCACCACTGCGCGATATCACCGTACAGCTTGACCGCATCTCCGCGGGCCAATTCGACGCCCTTCATCCCGGAGCACAAACCCTGGAGGCCAGCGGCGACGAATTTGGTTTGATGAGCCGCAAAATCTCCCAGGTCGGGCAGCAACTCCGCGGCGTGCACGAAATTTTCAGCACCATGCGCGAAAACATGAACTCCGTCATGGCCGGACTGGAAGACGGCTTGCTTTTGTTCACGCGGGATGCGCGCGCGGTGATGGTCAGTCCCGCCGCCGAGAAATTTCTGGGCGCTCCGGCAAGCGAATTCCTTGGCCGCCGCGTAACCGACATCTTTCCACCGGGTCATCCGCTGCGCGACGCGCTGCACATTGAGAGCGACGAGCTCAGCGAAATCACTGCGGAAGCCGATCTCGAGACCGGCGAGGGCCCGAAGCGCGTGAACGTCAGCGTGCAAGCAATCCAGGAAGCCGGCGAGCGCATGGGCGCGCTCGTGACCCTCCGCGATCTCGATTCGCTCGAAAGCATCGGCACGCAGCTTCGTGTCAGCGAACGTCTCGCTGCGCTTGGCCGCATCACCGCCGGTGTAGCGCACGAAGTGAAAAATCCGCTCAACTCCATGCGCCTGTGGCTTGAGAACCTCAAAGAATCCTTGTCCTTCGACGGGTTTTACGATGGCGACAGCCCCTCGCGGCAGGCCGTGCAGGTTTTGGACAAGGAAATTGACCGCCTCGATCAAGTAGTCAAACGCTTCCTCGATTTTACGCGCCCGATGGACGTTCGCCTGGAAGCTACGCAGCTTGCCGAGCTCTTGAAAGAGGTTCTCGAAATTGCCAAGCCGCAGCTGGAAAAGTCCAACATCCAGATTGCGCAGCTTTTGCCGATCGATGTCCCGGAAGTCTATGTCGATCGCGCCTTGCTGAAACAAGCCGTGCTCAACCTGGTGCTCAACGCCTCGGAAGCCATGCCCAACGGCGGACAATTACGCCTGGTGCTGAGCCGCCGCGGTGAAATGGCGGAAATCACCGTAGGCGACACCGGTAAGGGCATCCCGCCGGAAAACCAGCAAAAAATCTTCCAGTTGTTTTTCACCACCAGACCGGGAGGCAGCGGAATCGGACTGGCCAGCACGTTCCGAATTGTGCAGTTGCACAACGGTTCGATAGACTTCACTTCGGAGGTTGGCCGGGGCACCACGTTCCGGATCGAATTGCCACTCGCGGCCTAACATCCATGCTTAACCCAGCTCAGCACCGTGTTAATCCGAGGAACCCTTTTCTCTACCGCAGCCGGCCGCTCCTGGTTTGTCTCGCCGCTTGCTCCATGGCCTTCGGCATGAGCGGTTGCGTCGTTCGGCGAAGGCCGGCGATTCCCTGGTCAAGCGCGGTACAAGTGCGGCCGGTCGTGCAACCTCGCGGTGCCGCCGCGGACGGTAGGGATCTCGAAGTTCCGGAGTTTAACCTCGCTTTGGAGCCCCTGGCGGCCCTGATGGTCCCTGTGCGCATGGCGCCGCCCCGTCCACGCGTGCCTCCGGCCCCTTCCCCAGCCCCGGCCGCGCCCGTCGCGGCAGAAGGCAAGCCGCCCGCTCCCACCATCGCTCCGCAACTCTCGCAAGCCGAATTTGCCGCCGCGCAACAGGAAACCAACGAAAGCATGGACATCGCCGAGAAAAATCTCGCGGCCACGAGCGGCAAGAGGCTGAACGCGGCACAATCCGACCTGGTTTCCAAAATCAAGGGGTTCCTCAAAGATGCGCGTGAAGCTGCGCGCGCGGGCGACTGGGGGCTGGCCCGCAACCTGGCCAAGAAAGCCCAAGTGCTCTCCGAAGAACTGCTGCGCTCGGTATAGCCCCGAAGCGAGACTCAAGAGTCCCAAGATGTTTCCCTTTTTCCGACCTTTCTTGCAGGCGAAAGGGCCTATCTCTCGCGACGACAATGGACGGTTTTTCTCAGTGGCTGCCATAGCGCTGCAAAATGCGCCAGGGGGCGCGTCCACGATGGAACTTGAGGCCAACGAAGAAACGAGCCTGGTCAGACTTCTCGCAATAAATGACTTCGCCTTGCATGGGAGGTCCCTGGTCGACCGGGGCAACCTTTACCTGATCCCCCGGTTGCCAGCGGTGGAGCGAGCACACTCGCACGCCGCCAGAACTGAGATTGTCGGTGTAGGTCTGTTCTTCGACTTCGCCCCTCCCGGTCGCCAAGGCCGAGAGACGCACGACCACCATGATGGGGAGCCTCTTTTCGCTTCTACCGGTTAAGTTTTTATCAAGAATCATAATTTGCCGCGCAAGCTGTGACCGGCCAAGGCGGACGATGTTTGCGTTTGCGCTCGACTGAACTCGTTCGAGAACCGGTGCCTTCAGTGGAAAGACAGGTTGGGAGCGTCTCACGTTCGTGCATGGACGGTGGCTCGGTGGCGCCTGCCTTGGCGCTGGCGCTTCCTCTAGGGAAGTCACCAGCATGTACTGCCACACCGATTAGAGAGCGTTTTCCGGGGCAAGCGCAATGCGTCAGAGACCGTAGCAGCCCTTGGTAAGTTCAAGTAGTACTTAGGCCGACGTCCGGCTGGAAAATCCGGGGCGTTAGCGGCCAAGGCGCAGATAGTCGTCGTTTTTGCTCAACCAATCTTCCCGAGGCGGGTCAAAGATGTCCAGGTCGAGGGTATCCTCGATGGCCCAGGCTTCGTGGGGCATATTGGGAGGGATGCACAGGACTTCGCCCGAGCGCACGACGATCTCCTTGCCGTCAATCGCGAACTTCAAGGCACCTTCGAGGATGTAGGTGACCTGTTCATTATGATGATGGTGCATCGGCACATGCGCGCCCTTCTTGAGGAACACGCGCGCCAGCATGATTTTGTCCCCCACTACCATTTCGCGGCCGATGAGTTCATTTAACTGCTCGTGTTCCACGTTCTTCCAGGGGATGTATTTCGGCTGCATCGAGGTGCTCATTTCTGATCTCCATAGAGTTTTGCGGCGTTGTCGTGCAGGTACATGCGGGCGAGTTCGAGAGCTTTGGCCTCACCGAACGCGCCTTCCGCGACGAGCTCGGCCAGGGCGGCGGCCAGGGCCGTGCGCGCAGACTCGGCCGCCAGCCAGAACGTCTCTTCCGCCCCGACGGCGTCGTTAAACGGAAAAGCGTCGGACCCAAACATGATTTTTTCTGGGAACAAAGAAATCCACTGCTTGAGAATGTTTTTGAGCTCCGAGGGATAAACGTAATAGCCCATTAAGGAAGAGTCCGTGTACACATTCTTCGCCGCGGTCATCCAGATCATCTCGAGCGTGTGCGGATAGCCGCCGTGAATCAGCACGAACTTCACGTTTTTGTAGCGCGGATCGCGCAGCACGTTTTCGAGATTCAGCGGAGTGCCGTTGGTCAGGCTGAAGTAATCCCCGATGCCCACGGCGCTGTGAAAATGCACGGGCAGATCGAGCTTCCCCGCCTGATCGATCATCACGCGAAAAACGTAATCCTGGAAGGTGCGGTATTCCTGCTCGGACGGGAGGCCGCCCGCGTGGAACTTCGCGTAAATGGCCTCCGCCGAAGCGCGCGGCGGATCGCCAAAATAAAGCGAGCGGAAATACGCGGCTTCGAATTTCATGGCCACGCCGCCCTTTTTCTGGTTGTCAGCGAGCGTTTGGCGCACGAAATTCTCATAACCGGCGAGGTCCAGGGGCAAGCCGCCGAGGCCTTCTTGTTTCATGTAGCGCTTGAGCACTTTTTCCTGGAGAGGAACGTACACGGCCATGTCGCCGTTCTTTGCGGCCTGGTCGCGATTGTCGAAGGGGAACAGGAAGGAATCGGCGAAAAACACCCAGTGGAAACGCTGGGGATCGAGATAAGGGGCAAACGCAACGCGATTGGCGAGGCACGTTGCGATGTTCATCTTGTCCAGAATGCCGTCCCAGTACGCGGTATTGCCGGACGCTTCGGCCGCTTTCTTTTTGTCGATAAGCCATTTGGCGTGTTCGGGCTGGAAATCGTTGTAGGGGTAGGCGAACAGCGCCTTGGCGGCGGCCACGAATTCGGGATTGTCGTCGCGCAGGCGAAGTACGGAGCTTTCGCCGGGCGGCGCGGCCATCGCGTCCATGTCGGCATCGTCGGGGAAGGTGGCGTGCGAATGGTTGTCGTAGATAGGGATGCGGGCGATCTGCTCGCGCAGGCGTGTGTAGATTCTCTCGACGTCGCCGCCGGGAAGCGGTTTGGCCTGGGCTTCGGTGGCCGCAGCTCGACCGAGTGCCGCGAAGAAAATCGCAATGATACCGATCACCTTGTTCATGGCCATCTTTCAAAACTCTCTTTGAGAATTCCTACGGCCGGTTACCGCGAAACCGCGGCCCGCCAGTGCATCGCCACCCTGGCGATGCGTTCCAAGGCGTCTTCGAGCAGATTCCGCGCACTCACGAGCGAAAAGCGCAGGTAATTCCTGCCTCCGGGGCCAAACGCCGCCCCGGCAATCCCGGCGACGCCCCCTTCTTCGAGCAAGATCGCCTGCAGTTTTTCGGCCGAAAGCCCGGTCTCTTCGATGTTGACCCACGCGTAGAAGGCGCCTTGCGGCGGCAGGCAACGAAATCCGGGAATGCGGTTGAGCCCGGGGACGAAGAGCTCGCGACGCTTGCGGTACTCCTCGACCATCGCGTCCACCGCGCCGGTCCGATCGCCGAGCGCTTCGATCGCCGCCACCTGGGTGAACTCCGCCGCGCACGTAAAGGTGTTCAGCACGAGCAAATCCATCGCGTCGATCACCTCGGCGGGGCCGACCGCGTATCCCAGCCGCCAGCCGGTCATCGCGAAACTCTTTGAAAAACCGTCAATGATCACCGTGCGCTCGGCCATGCCGGGAAGCGCCCAGATGGATTTGTACTCGCCGCCAAACAGAATGCGCGCATAAATCTCGTCCGAGACAACCCACAGATCGTGTTTCCGGGCGAGTTCGGCGATCCTCTCGAGCGCGGGCAAAGCAAAAACCGTGCCCGTCGGATTATTCGGAGAATTGAAAATGATCATGCTGGTGCGCGGCGTGATCTTTCCGGCGATCTCCTCCAAATCCGGTTGAAAGCGGTTTTCCTCCTGCAAAAGGAAAGGTACGGCCTTCGCGCCGAGGCCGCGGGTGAACGAGGGATAAATCGGGAAGCCTGGATCGGGATAAAGCACTTCGTCGCCCGGCTCGATGAGCGCCATCATGGCGAGAGAAAGCGCCATCTTGCAGCCGGGCGCGACAAGCACTTGTTCCGAGGCGACGTCGAGCCGTCGTGTGCCCTTCAAATAACCGGCGATGGCTTCGCGCAAGTCGGGCAGGCCGCGCGTCGCGCAGTAGCGGTCGCGCCCAGCCGCCACCGCCGCCCGCACGGCATCCACGACGGGCGCGGCGGGATGAAAATCCGGCTCCCCCAGCTCCAAATGAATGACCGAGCGCCCCAGCCGTTCCAGCTCCTTCGCCCGCGAATACACGGCGAGCGCGCCTTCTCCGTTCAATTGAGAAACGCGCGATGCGATGCGGGTCATCGGTTGTATCCGGAAACGATGGTATCACTCCTCAAGCGAGAGCCCGGTTCCCGCTAAGGCAAACTCCAGTCAGGCGCAGCATTGACCCCTTAGCGGGAAGACCATTTGGTTTTGCCGCCCCTAGAACGCGTAGCGCAGCGAAAACTGAACCAGCCGCGGCGTCCCCACGGTGCTCGTGATTTTGCCGAAGGGGCTGTTGGCTCCTCCGATGGTTTCCACGTCCGTCACCGTGGGGTTACCAAAGTTGGCGTGATTCCAAATATTGAAAAAGTCCGCGGTGAACCGCAGTTCTTGCCGCTCGGTCAGTTTGAAATTCTTGATGAGCGAGAAGTCCCAATTCTGCTGATGCGGCCCGCGAAAAACATTTCTGCCCAGGTTTCCGAAGTCAGTCGTGCAATAGTTCGCGTTTGGCAAAATGTTTGTGTCGGACTGGTTAGGATCGCACAGGCTCGGCCCATAGAGTAATGGCGCTGTCGAGAATGCGCTCGAGTTCAGATACCCGTCGATTCGCCTATGGATGTCGCCGGTCCTCACCGCACTCGCAAGCGTGCTGCCGGTTGCGAGGCTTCCTGAGAGGGTACCGGGTGTAAAGCCCGCCACAAGGAAGGCCGTGCCGGCACCGGAATCCGTCACGGAGAAAGGCGTACCGGACTGGAAGATGGTGATGCCGCTCAGGGCCCAGCCGGCCAGCAGTTTTTCCCTGAGGCCGGTCGCACCCTTGTAAAACGGCAGTTCGTAGCGGTAGCTCACGCTCAAACGGTGCGGGCGGTCGAAGTCCGAGAGCCCGCGCGAAGCCGCAAGCGTCGATTCGTCGTTGAAGGCGGTGTTGAACGCGGTGTTTCCAGACGAGGTGGCGTCGGTCGATTTCGAAAACGTGTAGGCAGCTTGGAAGTACCCGGCAACCCACCGCCGGGAAAGCGTTGTCTGCAACGAGTGGTAGTGGGAATAGGCGTCGTTGGCGAAGAGCTGGAAACCTCCGTAGCCGTTGATGCCTTGGGCCCGCGACCGCGCGACCGCATTCCCAAACGTGTTGGTGGTAATAACGCAAGGATTGGGATTGCAGAACGGACTATTGACCTTCACGGAGTTGGCTGCGGAAGCGCGCAGGGACTGAAGATTGTCGCGCGTCTCGCGCAAATGCACGGCGTGCGTTCCGACGTAGCCTACCTCGAGAACCCACTGCCTGCCGAGGGAACGTTGCACGGTCAGGTTCCATTGCTGGGTGTTGGGCACAACAGAGTGCCGCGGCACTTCGAGCCCGAAAATGTTCGTGGACAGGAGCGGGCCCGGGCAAGTGCTGCCGGCGGTTGGTCCGTACACGGCGTTTTGCGAAGTATCGGATGTGGGATTACCGCTCGAATCGACAAAACCGGTGAGTACCGACAAGCAAGGAACAAAAGTGGGATCGAGCGTTCCGGCTTTGGGCAGGCCGTTTGGATTGGGATTCGGGCAGCCACTTAACGGACCGGTTGCCGGAGGCGGGGTCTCGGAGAAAAACAGGCCAAGGCAGTTCGGTGGACCTCCTCCAAACGCCACCGGCAAGAACGGCGTCTGGAAGGAAAGCTGGTCGACGTTTCCCACATCTTCGCGTACGTAATAGATGCCGTAGCCTGCGCGAATGGTGGTGGTATGGCGGCCAAAGACGTCGTAAGCCAGTCCGATGCGCGGTCCCAGCCCCGTCGAGTAATTGTTGTCGAGAGTGGTGCGGGTTGCGCTGCCGGTCAAGCCCGCGAGGCTGAGGTTTTTCACGCAAGAAGGATAGACAAACGGAAACTGGCCGGAGTTCGCGAGACCGGGGTCCAGGTTCCCGATATGACAAGCATTATCGTAAAAAGCGCCAAAAACCTCGGCGCGCAGACCAAGATTCAAAGTCAGATCGCGGCGAATTTTCCAGTCATCCTGCGCGAAGAATCCATAATTGTTGGTGCGGTATTCGTGGTTATAGACCCCCCCGCCGCCAAAACTGAATTGTGGCGACCCCAAAAGAAAATTCTGGAAATCGGTATTTCCATTTGTGGTGTTGGTGAAGAACAGCTCGCCATTGAAAACTTGTGGAAAGAGCTTGTCGAGATGCACCCGCGTGTATTCGCCGCCAAAGCGAAGCACGTGCTTCCCTTTCACCCAACTCACCGTGTCCACGAAGTTGTAGTTGTTCTGGGTTTGGTGCTGGTCGGCGAAAGGCGCCGGCCCGATCTCAAAGCCGGAGCTTGCCAGTACAAATTTATAAATGGAACTGGTGACATTGTTCGTCGGCCGGTCGATGCTCAAATCACTCACCGTCACCGGGGGAAAGTTATCGAGGTTGTCGTTGATGTGTACGAACCCGAAACGAAATTCATTCACGAGCGCCGGAGAAAAAAGGTGCGTCTCGGTAATGTTAAGAAAGCGCGCGCCGACCGGCGTATCGAAAGGAAAATTCAGCGATGCTGAACTGATGCTGCTGGCGAGCGTGCTCCCCAGGGATTCCTGCAAGTCGCCAGCGCCAAACGGAAGGAAGCTTTCCGAATCGGAAAAGAAGAATCGCGCTGAAAGCTTGTCTGTTCCGCCTCGGAATTCGCGATCCCAGTTGCTCGTGAACTGATCGTCTGTATATTTTCCCGGACGACTGACCACAAAGGGCACCGGGTTCGCGGGGTCGCAGAGCTTGGCGCCGGCGGGAACATTCGCTGGTGCCGGGAACAGGTAACCTCCGGCGCCACCTCCAAACTGGTTTTGTTTGAAATTGAGCAACGCAAACACGACAGGATCGATGCTAGGCACGCCGCAATCGGCTTCGAGCTGGGTCATGGAAGCGCGGTCCGCTGCCGGAATATAAGGAATGTTGGTGCTTATGAACGTTCCCGGTGAAAGCCCGCTGCGCTGCCGGGTTCCCTGATAGTTCACGAAGAAAAAGCCATAATTCTCTTTGACCACCGGCCCGCCCAGGCTCCCTCCGAAAATGTTCTGTTTTACGGCCGGCCGCGGCTGTCCCTGCCGGTTGACGAAGTATTCGTTGGCGTTCAGAACATCGTTTCGAAAGAACTCGTAAATGTCGCCATGCCATTCTCTTGTGCCGGACTTCAAAATCGCATTGACGTTTCCGCCGCCGTTCCTTCCCTGGCTCGCATCATACAGCGAAGTCTGGACCTTGAATTCTTGGATCACGTCGGGATTCGGCAGCGGAACGTAGGTCGCTTGCGCCACGTTGTAGTCGGTCGCGCTGATGCCTTCGATTAGGTAGTTGTTGTTGTCCTCGCGCTGCCCGTTCACGAACAGTTTCACGCTGCCCCGCCCGAGCTGGGCGGCAGCGTTTAGTTCACTCTGCGCGCCGGCGGATAGTGTCAGCAATTGTTGGTAGTTCTGCGTGGCCAGGGGTAGCTCGCGCACCGTTTCCGTGCCTAGCGACTCTCCGGTCGTGGCGCTCGTGGTGTCGACGGTCGCGATCTGCGCCGAAATCTCCACTTTTTCGCTGACCGCACCCGGCTTCAAGGTGATCGTCACCTTGGTGGTTTCCGTCACGCGCACGGCAATGCCGTCCGCCTTGGCCTGAGAAAATCCCGATTTGTTCACCACCACCGAGTACGTACCGGGAGGCAGCAAGGGCACAACAAAAGAACCGTCCGAGCCCGCAGGCAGCTTTCGCACGACCGTTTCTGTGCGTGTGTCGATAATCTGTACATCCGCTCCGGCCACCGACCCGCCGCTCGTGTCCACCACCGTGCCGCTGATGGCGCCCGTCGCGCCGCCTTGGCCGTAAGCGCATCGGGCAGCCGACAGGGCTATCAGGAATGCCGCGGTCGATAACGCTCGATAAACGATTCGCATAACACCCCCTAGCGATCGAACCCCGCCGCCCCGCAGTGGTGAGCAACTCAAATATGCTTACGGCGCCCTGCAGAGGAAAGGCCAACGGTCCTGCGAGAACACCATGCGGACGAACTGGATATCCGCTCGGAAGCTAGCGTTTCGCCGTGGCAGTGTCAAGAAACGAGTGCATCAAATTCCGCACGCACCTCATGCGCTTGCTAGCGACGTTAGCTAACCCCTCGAATCCGCATGCGGGCGTGCGGGCGTAGCCCCACTTGACGTCGCCCACTCCCGGCGAGACTATCCTTGTTAGGCAGCGTGCCGGGTGCAACGGGACCGCCACCCCTGCCGTCTAATGATTGTTCCCCGCGAGGGGGTGACTTATGACTCTCCGTAGACTGTTTCCCTTTTTGCTTTTGGTTCTGCTGGCGGCGCTGTTCCTTAGTGTGCCGTCGGCTTCGGCTGACTCGAGCCATGCCCGCATCATCCGGCTCAGCGTGGTCACCGGGGACGTACGCTTTGCGGCCAAAACGCAGGGTGATCCTTTGACGGATTCCCGTGCTGGCTGGGATGCGGCTCAGATGAACCTGCCCATTCGCCAGGGCTACGTTCTCGCGACGGACAATGGCCGCACGGAAGTCGAGTTCGAAAACGGCACGCTGGCCTTCCTGAAGGAAAACACCGTTCTCGAGTTTTATGATCTCTCGCTGAAAGACGGCGCTCTCATCACGCGCCTGGTTTTGCGCCAGGGTAGCGCCTCCTTCCATGTGAATCCCTTGGAGGGCGATTATTTCAGCGTGACTGGCGGCGACTTCACCGTTGAGGTCGGCAGCCGTGCGACTTTCCGTCTCGACAATTTTGACGACGGCGGTACCGTCGAAG
>Ga0307471_100002091_pt1 | contig 11353 bp, 9 predicted proteins | sample atmos_gasesAM3C__2_FD_204566 | JGI IMG/M metagenome (GOLD analysis project Ga0307471, IMG submission 204566) | Hardwood forest soil microbial communities from Morgan-Monroe State Forest, Indiana, United States - atmos_gasesAM3C_515 | ecosystem: Environmental > Terrestrial > Soil > Temperate... | reverse complement strand
AGGAGCGCCGCTGCGATCGCCCCATTCGAGGACGACGTTAGTGCTGTCAACGGGACCGTCCAGACAACTGGTGCAATAGGCCATACGAAGCCAACGGCGGGGATTGGCATAGAGCGGATAATTCTGACGGAAGACATGGGTGTGTGCAGAATAACCATAGGCAATAGGGTGGTCCGGGCGATCGAAAGTGACGCGAACGTGAGCGCCGGGCGTGCGCGTCGGGGCTTGCTGCGCGGCCGCGGCGGATGCGGCGCCACCGCCCTGCGTGCTGCGAGGAACGCCGCCGGAGTCCCGGCGAACACCACGAACGATGCCGGCTTCTAGTGGAAGCATCGAGCCGCTGCCGAGCGTGACCAGCAGCCCGCCCTGCTCGACGAATTCCTGGATCTGCCCGAGACCTTCCCAGCCGATTCCGCCGGTGATGTCGTCCGATTCGGCGGGCGTGCCGAAGCTGGGCGTTTGTGGCGATTTCCTGAATGGCATCGGGCCCCAGGCTTTCGCGAGGCCGTGGATTTGTTCGGCGAGTTCGAGGTCGACGTGACCGTACAGAAGGACGTCGATCTTTTCCCGGAGTTTGCCGGAGCGAATATCCTCGTCGCGAAGATAAATGTAGGGGACTTTGCGCTGGTCCAGGGAATAGCGAACCCAGCCGATAGAATCGGTGTCTGCCCAGGGAACCCAGATGCCGAGGCGGGGAGCTTTCGCAAGACGGCGGGGAACATCAGGCAGCGCGTTAACCGCCCGGAAGGTGAGCGCCAGCGCTTCGGCCGTGCCCCGAACTGCATCGGCCAGCCCGGATTGCGCGGGAAAAATCCAGGAGCCGGCGGAGTAGGCGACACCGCCTGCGGAGAACGGCTGCTCTGCGATTTGAAGATCAAAGGCAGAAAGGCGATAGCGCGCTTCGAGGAGCTCTTCCTGGCCCTCGTCTTTCAGCAGGAAGGTGTTGCCGGAACCTTCGATTTTCCCTTGAGGATGGGGCGGTTCTGTAAGGTTGTCGAGGGCTGCGGAATGGATCGAGGCATCGGCGGTGGGAACAGCCTGCAGATGGTAGTGAGCGGGAAGTTCCCAGGAAACGTCATCGTAGGGTTCGGTAGCGTCGCCTGGGTAGTTTTGCGGAGTGAGGAGATCGACGGCGTAATTGCGGTACGGCTGATCGAGCGGGACCACATAGGTTCCCGCAGGGAATGAGCCCTCTGCGAGAACAAGTGGCGCCTTCGCGCGGCTGACTTCGATGTGCTGACTCATCAGGCGAGCGACAAGTTGCGCGACGCGTTGCGGATCGCCCTGGTCATTGGGAATGAGGATCGCGGAGGGCGGTTGGTCAAGGCCCTTGCGGTAAGAGTGCAGGCTCTTGTTGTAAAAATTATGGAGAAGGGCTTGGAAATTGGAGGCCGAGTAATCGAGTGCGGCAAGCATGGCAGTTTCGTTGTAGTTGAGGTTGTCGCGGGCGGACCAGCTGACCCTCGAAGAGGGGGGCGGAAGCGGGCGGTACCACTCGGCGGAGGTCTCATCCGCAGAGAGGGTGCGGGTGAGAGTTTCGGCGGTGCCGTTACCGAAGGTCTCGTAACCGCGGCCGATGGAGTTGTGATTCATGGCCACGGAATCGAGGTAGAGCTCGGAAAAGCCCTCGCCGAAATTCCACGTCGACACACCGGGCATGCCCAGGCCGGTCATGGTTTGGACTTCGTAGAAGCCGAGAGCGAGGAATTCAGTGAAGGTGATGGGATCGACGTTGGGATTGTACGGACCGGTGCCGTTCCAAGTTATAAGAAACGGTGCGCCTTCGTGGAGATCGTGAACCACGGTGGGATGCCATTCGAAGAACATGCTAGAGACGGCCTTGGTGGTTTCCTGGGTGAGCTGGTGAGCGTCACGATTGATGTCCACGAAAACGTATTTGCCCCAGTAAGGAGGCGCCTGCCGAGGAAGGGTGTTCAGGTCGGTCTTGCCCTTGAGGTAGCGGTAGAACCATTCGACCTGTTTGTCGCGGCCATCGGGATTGGAAACGGGATTGATGAGCACGACAAGATTTTCGCGGATGCGGCGGATCATGGGTTGATCGGAGACAGCGAGTCGATAAGCAAGCTCGAGAACGGATTCCGTCGAGCCGGTTTCGTCGGAGTGAAGAGCAGCATTGAAATAGTAGATGGGGCGGGAAGTGGAAATGAGTTTTTCGGCGGAGGTGGGATCGGTCTTGCGCGGATCGGCGAGCGAGGCGGTGGCGGCTTTGAGCTGGTCGAGGGTGGCAATTCCCTTTTCGTCGGCGATGGCGAGGAGGAGGATGTCGCGGCCTTCTTCGGACTTGCCAATGGTGAAGACGCGCACGCGTGGAGAAGCGGAAGCGAGAGCGCGGCAGTACGAATAAGCCTTTGCCGAATCGACGAGTTCGCCGGGCGCGCCCATGATGCGGCCGAAAAAGGCTCGGGGAGAAGGGACGCTCGCGGAAGCGGGAAGGTAGGAAACCCAGGGGGAGAGGAATTGCGAGTCGGTGGTTGCCTTGGAGATGTCTTCGATGGAGCCGAGTTCGGGCGAGTCCGGAGCGGAAGGAGTTTGCGCGAGCAGTGATACGGACGAGAGAAGAAGTAAGGAAGCAGTGAAAAAAGACCGAAGCAAACCAAGCCTCCCGGACAAAGGAAATTCAAGAATGAAAACGGAACGAGGGGAGTGTACTACAGGACGAATTGAAGCAGTACGGGCTTAGTCGAAGTGCAAAACGGTGACGTCGGAATCGAGGGCAGCTTTGACAGTGAGGCGTTAACGACACCAATCAAGGGCGACCCTCGTTGATTAGTTCCTTGATGGTGATTCCATCCAGTTTCACACCCTTTCCCATCTTTTTGATATCTTCAGCGGCTTGGCGGGCGGCTTCGCGGTCGAAGGGCTTGGCGATGGGCATGAGCCGAGCGACTTGCTTGCCATGGCGAGTGATGATGACTTCCTCGCCTTTTTCGGCAAGGTCAAGGAGATGGAAGAGTTTGTTTTTGGCTTCAAATGCACTTATCTCTATCATGGGGAGCCACCTTATCTTCAGCCAGCTGTCATCTAGCTCAGATAGATTAGCAGATTGTGCGTGAGATGGTTGAGGCCCCAATAGCGTGGGGAGAAAAACCCAAAAGGCTGGCATAAAGCCAGCGCTACACAGCAGATTAGTCGAGAGCCGGCACGGCGGCCTGCTCGCGGCGACGGCGATGGAGGTAGTGCATGGCGATGTTGAGGAAAATTTCACCGCAAGGAGTTTCGATGCACAGGACCATGGCTTCCGTGTCCGCGCTCCCGGCCAGACCTTCCTCGCTCATGTGAATTTCGGGTGGGAAAACCTTGAAGCGACAGCCCTGGTCATTGAGAAGCGTGACCGAATTGCCGATGACCATGTTGGCGAGCTCGCAGACCGTCTCGCGAACCACTTGCTCGCTTTCGGGAAGCGGGCCGCCGGCCAGGTGGCTGGCGACACGCATGGCAACGTCCGGAGCAAGATCGAGGATAACGCGGCCCTCGATGTCGCCCTTGATGGCGATGAGAGCAGCCACGCCTTTGCGGCGATAGGCGTTCTCGTCCATGTTGAGATCCACGATCTTTGTAGGCGCCTGAAGCGATTCCGCGAAAACCGCGTCGGCGGCATTAATGAAGGGTTGAATGAGCTCCATTCTCATGACATGTGCTCCCCTGCAAGCGCCACCGGCGCGCCTGCGGCATGCGGATCGTCCCCGAGGACGTAGCGAAGAATTTCGTAAAGGACTTCCGGCTTGACGGGCTTCTGGACGAAGTGCTTCGCGCCCTTCTGGAGCGCGGCCAGGATGTTTTCCTGATAGCCGACCGAGGAAACCATCACGATGCGCGCGTCCGGATGCTGGCGAACGATGCGCTCGACGGCTTCAATGCCCTCCATCTGCGGCATGGTGATGTCCATCAGAACGATGTCCGGCTTGGAGCGGTTGAACTCCGCGATGGCAGTCAGGCCATCCCCGGCTTCACCGGCCACTTCTCCGCCAAATAGCTCGATCATCTTGATGAGATTCTTGCGTGCGAAGACGGAGTCGTCCACCACAAGATAGCGGACAGGCTGTTGGTCTTTCCGATGTAGCGCTGAGAACTGTTGCATGACCTTCTCCTTTGACACCCCGTGCCCGGTCAGGCGCGCGGAGTTGGAACTGGAACTCTTTCGTTTTTCTCTTGCTTGTCGGACTTTTCCGATTTATCCGAGGCATCTGATTTCTCGCCGCTGCTGTGTTGACTGCCGTACTGATTGATCAGGTAGGCGGCCATGCCGTCCAAGGGCACAACCTTGTTGGCGTAGCCCTTCAGAATTGCGGCCCGGGGCATGCCGCCGACAATGCAAGTCTCCTCGCTTTGGGCAATGGTCATTCCGCCCGCAGCTTTGATCGCACCCAGCCCTTCGGCGCCGTCATCGCCCATGCCGGTCATGATCATGCCGACCGCAGTCAGAGCAAATTCCTGGGCAACAGAGTGGAAAAGGACATCCGCTGAGGGCCGGTGACCATTGATGGTCGGGCCATCGGAAAGAACAACCATCTCTCCCCGGGGCATCCGGCGCACCATCATGTGGCGGTTGCCGGGGCAAATCAGGGCCCGCCCGGCAAGCAGCAAGTCGCCGGACTTTGCTTCCTGGACGTCGATAGCGCAGCATTCGTCCAGGCGGCGGGCAAACATGTCCGTGAAACCTTCCGGCATGTGCTGGACAATGACGAAAGTGGCGGGAAAATCTCCGGGAATCTGAGAAAGAAGAAACTGCAGCGCGTTGGGGCCACCGGTCGAGATGCCGATGGCGATGACCCGATTCGGCGGAAGGGCCATGCGGGCGCGATTTTTTTGCGGTACAGGCGCTTCCGGTTCCAAGTGTGGAATCGTTTTGGGGCCGCCGGCGCGCTTGGCGATTTTAATTTTCTCAGCGAGCTGATAGGCGATGGGGTCCAGATTACCGGCTGCGGCGTTCTTCGGTTTGGCGATGAAGTCGATGGCGCCAAGGGCGAGGGCCTTGAAGGTGGAGTAAGCGCCTTCCTTCGAATGGGTGCTGAAGACGATGACGGGAAGCGGGGCGCCGCGCATGATGGTGCGCAACGTCTCAATGCCGTCCATGCGTGGCATTTCCAGATCGAGGGTGACCACATCGGGATGCAATTCCGCGATCTTACGCAGCGCGAACGCTCCATCCATGGCGGTGCCGACGACTTCAATTTCAGGGTCGCGTTCCAGGATCATCGGGATGAGCTTCCGCATCAGAGCGGAATCATCCACCACCAGCACGCGTACGCGCTCCTTCATGCTATTGCTCCGAGCGGCATGGACCGCGACAACCGCGAAAGTATCGTTGGCACATTCAGGATCAGCACAACCGTTCCATCTCCCAGGATGGACGCGCCACTGACCAGATCGCTCGAGACAATCTCACTGGGCAGCGCCTTGATCACCAGCTCTTCTTCGCCCACGAGACTATCCACCAGAAGTCCGAAGCGTTTTTCCCCCAGGCCGATGACCACAACAAAAGTTTTCTTCTTTTTTACTCCTGAAGTCTCCACGGCGTGGATGCGGCTGAGAGAGTCCAGCCGAACCAAGGTAAGGATCTGTTCGCGCAGGCGCAGGACTTCGCGCTGGTCGACGCGATGAATTTCCTGCTCGTTGATGCGCGTGATTTCCACGACGGAGGAGAGCGGCACCGCGAAGAGGCGGCTGGAAACGCGGAAAAGCAACGTCTGAATACTGGCAAGGGTCAGCGGCACCCGAAGCTGAATGATGGTTCCTTTTCCAAGGACGGAAGAGATGTGCACCGAGCCCTTGAGGCGATCGAGAACAGTGCGCACAACATCCATGCCGACGCCGCGGCCGGAAACCTCAGTAACTTCGGAGGCGGTGCTGAATCCGGGCTCGAAGATCAGATTTAGGACGTCCTGCTCAGAGAGGCGCTGGGCGTCTTCGTCGGACGTCAGAAGACCGCTTCGCACCGCCTGAATACGAACGGCGTTGAGGTCAATGCCGCGCCCGTCATCGCGAACTTCCAGGACAACTTGTGTGCCCTGATGATAGGCGTTCAACGAGACCGTGCCGCGTGCAGGCTTGCCGGAGCCGAGACGATCATCGGCGGGTTCGATGCCGTGGTCTACGGCGTTGCGAACCAGGTGAGTGAGCGGTTCGGCCAGGGCATCGAGTATGCCTTTGTCCAGGTCCGTGTGTTCACCGGTCAGTTGAAGAGCGACATCTTTGCCACAGAGCTTGGCTACATCACGCACAACGCGCGGGAATCTCCGGAAAAGCTGTTCGACGGGGACCATGCGAATCTTCAGCACGCATTTGTGGAGTTCGTCGAGAACGCGGGATTGAAATGCAAGCGCCTCGGCGAGCTTGCCGCGAACGGGATCCTTCGCGTGCCGCTGATCAAATTCCGTGAGTGTGCGGTTGAGCATCGATTTGCCGATGATGAGCTCTCCAACCAGGTTCATCACCGCGTCGATACGGGCGGCTTCCACCCGAAGTGAGCTTTCCGCCACCGCGGCAACCGCGGAAGCGCCGGCGGTCTGCTTTGCGGTTGCACGGTCCTGGGGTTGTGTGGAGCTGGCGGCAAGTTGCGCAGCCTGGGCTTCCAGCATATCTCCAAGGAGTTCGTGTTCGGCGGTCTCCGCCTCCGTCGCCTGTTCAATCCGCAAGTCGGAAACCACGGAGGGAATGCGGCAGCGACGAGCGATATGTTCGACAGCATGCGAGCTTGCCAGCGCCGCCTCAACGACCTCAATCGTGGCCGCAGCCATGTTGTCTTCCGGCCGGAGGGCGATGACCGTGCCGCAGGCGTGCAGAACATTGCGAACAAGCTGGAAGGCAGCGGCACGCATGGCGCTGTTGGGGTCAATCCGCAGAGCGATGTTGTAAACGGTCTCGCCGCGAAGAATCGCTTCGGAGACCATCAAGTGCTCGTATTCATTCCAATTAAAAGCGGCAGGAATGGCGGGCGCGGCGGCATCACCGGAGTTGCCCGGGGCAGCAGGCACTTGAAGCAAACGATGAATCAGGGCACGCAGCGGGTCCGAAGAAGGCGGCTCGAGCTGTTTTTGGTAAGCACTGAGCATGCTTTCGAACAAATCGACGGCGGAAAGAATCACCTCGACAAGCAAGGGACCTTGCAACTGGGCGTTCTTCAAAGTGAGGATGTCTTCCAGCTCGTGCGAAATTTCGCTGAGCTTGTTGAAGCCGCAGGCAGCGGCGTCTCCTTTGAGCGTATGCACGGCGCGGCGCACACCGCGAATGAGTTCTTCATCGGCGGGACGTTTTTCCAGTTGCAGGCCGGCGTCGTTGATGACCTGGAGCAGTTCGGCAGCGCCCTCAAAGAAGAGCGTGCGTAGTTCCGCGCCACGATCTTCGGGCAACAAACTCAAGATTTCACCTCAACGCGCTTGTAGGCGGTGCCGTTGTTTTCATGGACCATGCGGAACTTTTGCGTAAGGCCAAAGAGACTTTCGGCGTGGCCGACGAAGAGAAAGCCGCCGGGATTCAAGCAATGCCAAAACTTGTCGATCAAGCGCTTTTGTTCCGCTTCGTCGAAATAGATCATCACGTTGCGGCACAGGATGATGTCGTTGCGGCGCGGCAAGAATTCGGTTTTAAGGTTGTGGAAGTCGAACTGAACCAACTGCTTGAGCTGCGGCTTGACGGTATATTTATCGGAAGCCTTTTCGAAATAACGCAGACGCGTGGTGTAGTCGACCGGCTCCATCTGGACTTCGCTATAAATGCCGTCCTGGCCGGAGCGCAGGCTGGCGTAGCTGATGTCGGAAGCGACAATTTCCAGCTTCCACGGAGGGGGAATCAGCGGCTTCGGAGACGGCATTTCGAACGGGAGCGGATTGCGCAGGTAGTAGTAAGCGAGCGCGTCGCAGATGAGGATGGCGACGGAGTATGCCTCCTGGCCGGCGGAACATCCCGCGCTCCACACGCGCAGATTCCAATCGCGGCGTTCCTGCTTGTGGTGCAGGATTTCCTCCAGCACGGATTTTTGCAGCAGGTCCAGCTGGGGACGATTGCGGAAGAAGCTGGTTTCATTGACGGTAAGATTTTCCAGCAACAGCGCCAATTCATTGCGGCCTTCCCGGCTGGTGAGCAAGCGGTAGTAGCTGTAGAAGGAATCCGACTGGCAGGCCTTCAGGCGGCGCTGCAGACGGTCCTTCAGAAAATGAGCGCGGCGCTCGTCGAAGTACATTCCACATTCCTGGTAGACGAGCGTCTGGAGAAGTTTGAGCTCCGCTTCGGTAAGCTGGATCTGCGCAGTGATCGTTCCCATGCTAGGTGATTGCGGCCCCTCGGACAGTCAGCAACGCTGCAAGCGCTACCGTGACATCGCGACGGGTTCCGCGGCCTCCTCAAACTTTTTGTACTCCGGCCGGCGCAGCAGCCTGGCGATATCCAGTAGGATGATGAGCCGGCCCTTGAGCTTTCCGACGCCGGTTACATAACTCGATTCGCCTTCGGCAAAAACCGTCCCAGGAGGTTCGATTTCGGACGACGGAATCTTAAGGACCTCGGAGGCGGAACTGACGATGAGGCCGAGGAGCTTGCCATCCAATTCGACCACCAGGATGCGGTTCTTTTTATCCGCCTGAGTGGTGGCGCTGCCAAACCGTTTGCGCAGGTCCATGACGGGGATAATTTTCCCGCGAAGGTTGATGACGCCTTCAATCAATTCAGGCGCATTGGGAACCGCGGTGATCTCTGGAACGCGCACGATCTCGCGCACCGAGCCGATTTGAACTCCATAGGTTTCGTTTCCGATGCGGAATCCGACGAGTTGGCAGTCTTTCTCCATGAGCGGCCCCGGTTCAGGAACGACCCACTTCGGCCAACTCAAAATCGCGAGATTCCTGGGAAGAATGCGGGCGGCGCGGCGAAGAACCTTCGCGGCGTTGGCGAACCTGGGCAGCGCGTTCGATCACGAAGCGGTCCATGTTGTCCAGCAGGTTGCGGGAAAGCTTGAGCATCTGCTCGGCGGCGGCGGAAAGTTCAGTGGAACTGGAAGCGGATTGCTGAACCAGTTCGCGCATCTTGTCCATGGCTCGAACCACGGCTTGAGCGCCAGAGGCCTGTTCTTCGACCGCGGAATTGATTTCCTGAGTAATCTCCGTGAGGCGATTGGTGGCCTTGGCGATCTGCGAAGAACCGACGGACTGCTCGTTGGTGGCGGCGCCGATCTCCTGGGAGAATTTGTAGACTTCGGTAACGACATCGGAGATTTTGTGGAGAGCGGAACCAAGGTCATTGCCCAAGCTGAGGCCTTCCTCAACGATGCGCGTGCTGTGTTCCATGTTTTCCACCGCCTGGCGGGCTTCGCGCTGGATGCTCTGGATCAGGTCGGCGATTTCCTTGGTGGACTGAGTCGATTTTTCGGCCAGCTTGCGGACCTCGTCAGCGACGACCGCGAAACCGAGCCCGTGCTCGCCCGCGCGCGCCGCCTCAATTGCGGCGTTGAGCGCCAGAAGGTTGGTTTGTTCGGCAAGGTCGTCGATGACTTCAATGATTTTCCCAATGTCGTCGGCGCGATGGCCAAGAATATTGATGATTTCGGCGGAGGACTGAATCGCCCGGTTGGTGCGGTTCAGGCCGTCGGTGGCCTTTTCCATGGTCTGAATGCCTGTGACTACTTCTTCGCGGGAACGGTTGGCGATGTCCAACAGAACCTTGGCGGTATCCGCAACGCGCTGGATGGAAGTAACCATTTGATCGATGGAAGCGGAAGTCTCCGCGACGCTGGAGGCTTGCACCTGGGTATTTTTGACCACGTTCTGCACGTTGATGCTCATCTCGTGCATGGTGCTGGTGACCTCCTCAATCGCGGAGGAAGCCTGAACACTGACCTTGGCGGATTCATCCGCGGCGCCAGCCACCTGGCTGGAGCCGGCGGAAACCTGCGAGGCGGCATCGCGGGTGGTGCGGACGATTTCCTGCAAGCCATGGGACATGCGCAGGAAGGCGTTGCCCAACGTATCCCGGTTCGAGCGCGGCGTAACTTCGACAGTAAGATCACCTTCGGCAACGGCCATGGATACGGCCGCCATTTCCTTCAGGTACGCGACCATGTTGTTGAAGGTTGTGGCCAACGCTCCGATTTCGTCATTCCGATGGATGTCAATATTCTGATTCAGGTCGCCGGAATCGCCGATCTCGCGGGCAACGGTTATCAAATGTTGTAGCGGTTCAGTGATTGATTTGGCGGTCCGCAGGGCGCTGAGAATCCCGAAGGCGATCGCTATCAAGGTGCCAACGACGATGAGGGCGCCGCTGAAGGAACTGGCCCGGGAAGCAACCGACTGCGAATCAACCAGCGCTTTGCTGATGTCGGAGTTCGCCTGGTCCAGCACGGCGGAGGACTTGGTCAACCAGGAAGCAGGATCCTTCTGCAGGTAAAAGATTTGCAAGTCAGAGACCGTGGCGTCACCGGAATCAACCTGATGGCGCTTGGCGAGGAGCGGCTTGGCGAAATTGTCCGCCCAACTGGACTCAGTGCTCTCTACCTGGATGAGGGCAGTGCGAAGGAAATCGCTGCTGGATTGAGCCTGGCCGCGCTTGATGATGTCGCTGAGCTCGGTAAAGCCACGATTGACTTTATCCTCGTCGCGGGGATCGCCGCTGAGCAGGAAATTGTTGAGGTTGAGGCGGTTTTGCATGATCTGGTAGCGAACCGACTCCGCCGTGCGCACACTCTCCAGGGTGGTGGCAGCTTCGCCGCTGGCGGACCGCGCCTTCCAGAGAGCGCCGAGATCGACAATAAGAAGAACGGCGAGAATTCCCAGTATTACTCCGAAACCTTTATAGAGCTGCTTTCCGATGGTCATTGCGTCACTTCCTCCACTCCCCAAACAGTTGCGAAGTCTCTTAGTCGCTCACGACAGCGGTGGCGAGGCGCCAGATTCCCTACTGCTTGAATTCAAACTCGATGATCTGGATGGTCTCTTCGCTTGCCGGTTCAAATTTCCAGTCCTTGACGGCGTCAAGGCAGGACTGGACCAGTACGGGATGACCGCCGACGGCGCGAGCACTCTTCACCCGGCCATCCGGAGCGATATCCAATTCAATCTTGACCCTACCGGAAAGATTCATTCTCCGGGCAAGGTCGGAGAACTGCGGGTTGGTCTTGAACTTGATTTTGCGCTTACTTTCTTCGACGCTTGACTGCTGAGCTGAAACCATGGCTCCAACGAGAACCGCAGTTGCCGCAACGGCGAAGAATCGCTTACTCCAATCGAATCGCATGGACACTACGCCCTCCTAAGGCGGGAAAGTACCCCATGCGAGAGAAGGCAAGTCGAGTGCCACCATATTAGAGCGGATTCATAAGACGAGAGATTTGCGTAAAATCGCT
>Ga0307471_100002090_pt1 | contig 11357 bp, 11 predicted proteins | sample atmos_gasesAM3C__2_FD_204566 | JGI IMG/M metagenome (GOLD analysis project Ga0307471, IMG submission 204566) | Hardwood forest soil microbial communities from Morgan-Monroe State Forest, Indiana, United States - atmos_gasesAM3C_515 | ecosystem: Environmental > Terrestrial > Soil > Temperate... | reverse complement strand
GCGGCTTGCGGTTGATAACAATTTGAAGACGATTGCATTTCCGGCTATTTCTACCGGTATCTATGGCTATCCTCAGAACGAAGCGGCAAAAGTTTCATCTGCGGCAATTGAAGAATTTCTCAACGCTGAAAAATCAATTCAAGAAATCCGCCTGCTTTTCTTCAGTTCTTCCGATGCAGATGTCTTCTTGAAAAACCACGCTTTTACAGAGTAAACACAAATGCAGTGGGTCCAGGTCTGATCATTATGAGCGATTCATCAAAAGCCATGCGGATTGGGGTCGAGGGAGTTTTCTACTCCCTCACCCACGTGCCGGATCTGGTGCGTTACGGCTCAAAGCCTTCGCGTGAGACCAAGGCCAATCACAATCTCGCCGAAGGCCTAGCAAAAAAGTTGAGATCGTTTCCTGAAGCTGTCGCTTATGCTCCGCACCAGGTTTACATTGGCAATATTACACCCCAGGGGCTGAGCGGGCTGCCCAAGCCCTGGTATGAAAAGCTCATCGAAGGCGCGAGCGCGCAAGGGCGCTTTGGCGATCTGGTCGATGAAGAGCAATTTTACAGCTCCCTCGCGGCGTCGGATCAATTCGAATTAGTCACGCTCGAAGAAAAATGGTTTCAGGATCGCGGCATCAAGCAAACCAACGCACGAGTACCTCGGCTGCGGCCTTTGGCGGAAGTTCAAGCGCTGTGCGATAGAGGCGCGTTTCCGCTTTATTCAGGTAACAAGCTGGCCGGCGCCTTTGAGGCGGCGCACGCGGAAGATGCCAATCTCAGTGCGGAGGTTTTGCTGGAAAATCTCGCCGCCAAGGTCACCGGGGCCCATTCGCTGAGCGGGCTGCTCAAGCAATTGCAAATGAAACCAGCAGATGTCGATTACGTCATTAGCTGTTCAGAAGAAGCCGTAGGCGACCGCTACAATCGGGGCGGCGGAAATCTTGCCAAGGCCATCGCGGAAGAGGTTGGCTGTGAAAATGCTTCTGGTTCGGACACGAAAGCTTTTTGCGCCGGTCCGCTCTATGCCATGGTTCACGGCGCAAGCCTGATCCAGTCGGGGGTTTGTCGCAACGTTGCCGTTGTGGCCGGGGGATCATTGGCGAAGCTGGGGATGAAGTTTGAATCGCATCTCAAGAAAAACATGCCGGTCCTGGAAGATGTGCTCGGGAGTTTTGCCGTTATTCTGGGAGCGGCGAAGCCGAGCGCGCCGCACATGAGGTTGGACTCCGCAGCGTTTCATCCGGTGCGCGCCGGCGCTTCGCCTCAAGTGATGGCGGAGTTTCTGGCAGAAAAAGCCCTGGCGAAGCTGGAGATGAAACTCACCGATGTAGACCGCTACGCGGTGGAGTTGCACAATCCGGAAATCACTGTTCCTTCGGGCAGCGGTGACGTGCCGCGGACAAACTATTTGACGTTAGCCGCGCTGGCCGTGATGCGGGGGCAGATTCAAAAGAGCCAAATGGAAGATTTTGTTCGCGCGCGAGGCATGATAGGCTATGCGCCGACGCAGGGGCATATTCCCTCAGCGATTGTATATTTGGGCCATGCCTTGGATGCGCTGCGGGATGGAAAAATTAGCAATGCCATGTTCATTGCAAAGGGAAGTCTTTTCCTCGGCCGCATGACGCAACTTTCTGACGGTTGCTCTTTTTTGGTCGAGAAAGGTTGAAATTAACGGAGGTCGAATGCTCGAAGGGAAAAAAGTCATCGCCATCGGCGAGCGCGACGGCGTGCCGGGCCCGGTGATCGCCGAATGTCTCGGCGGCGCGGGCTTGGAGGTCGTCTTTCAAGTCACAGAGTGCTTTGTCTGAACCGCCGCAGGCGCGATGAACTTCGAGAACCAGGGAGTCATCAAGCGCCTGGCGGATCAGTATGGTCCGGAAAATCTAGCGGTGGTTTTGGGCAACGGCGAAGCGAGCGGAGTGGAAGTCTTCGCCGAAACGGTGACGCAGGGCGATCCCAGCTATGCGGGGCCGCTCGCCGGCGTGGCTCTCAAAATTCCCGTCTATCATGTCCTCGAAGAGGAAGTGATGGCGGCAGTTCCGGAAAAACTCAGAGAAGAAAAGTTGCAACTCTCGTCGCTGGTCATCGACGTCGCTCCAATGCAGCAGGTGTTACAAGCGGCAAGGGAAAAACTGTAAAAGGTGAAACGTTCAAGATGTTCAAATCGGTCAAGACGTTCAAACGGTTCGAGTCCCACGAATTGAACAGCTTGAACATTTTGAACGATTGGAACTAAGGCGCTTCGTAGGTCGTGAGCGGCATCTACTTTCGATACAGCGCCTTGATGAATCCCGAATCTTCTAGTTCCTTCACGAAACTTAGATCCACGTAATCTTTGACGTTCGCTTGCGCTGCCTTGGGATTGGTCGCGGCCATGTCTTGTAAAACGAGCTGATAACCTTCCGGAGGCGGATAGGGCGCTTCGGGAATAAACCGCGCATGCCATTCCCAGGCCTCGTCGAGGACCTTTCGGTCGTCCAGACGAGAATATTTTCTCATAATTTTCTGGGTTTCTTCTTTGTGCGTTTTGTAATAGTAGATCGCCTCCGTGTAAGCACGCATGTATCGCCGCACCAGGTCTGGATTTTCACGGATTAATTTTGTCGATGTATAGACGCCGTTCTGAGGAAATGGAATCCGCAAGCTTACCATGTCGACTACCGTGGGATACCCAAGTTTCTCCGCCTGCGCTTTTCCCGCTTCGGTCACGACGGTGAATTGAACGATTCCTTTTTGTAAAGCGATCATCCGCTCAGTCGATCCGCCAATCACGCGCAAGTTTACATCCTTGGCGGGATCCAGACCGATCTTTTTCAACCCGACTTTGAGAGCGAATTCGGCCGTGGTCCCCGCTATGTGATTTCCGCCGATTTTTCCTTTCAGATCTTCCGGCCGTTTGATACTTGGCTGAGCAACCAAGTAGTAAGGTAACACGTTCACATTTCCGGCAATGGCGACGACATCGCCGCCGGCGAGACGCGCGCTCGCGAGTCCTGGTCCGCCGCCCTCGCCGATGGGAATCTCTCCGGCGAGAATGGCCTGAATGCCCCGGACACTGCCCGATATAAAGATTACGGTCGCGTCGAGGCCATACTTGTCAAAGATCCGAACATCTTTGGCAACCTGGATCACCGTGGATGAACCGGGAGCCGTGGAGATATAGGCGGTATTGAGTTTTTCCGCTCCGAAAAGCAAAGGTGGAAACGCACTGAGAACGGTTAATAGCATGCCGAGCCAGCCGGTTTGCGCGCGTCGACTATAGTTCATGCTTTACCTCCATAGGGTGGCACTCAACCGTGATCTGCATATTAGGGTATAATACTTTTACCACGATTGACACGCTGCGTCTTCGCTTCTATTTTCTATGTGATCAAACGCTATGAAAAGAGCAATTGACCTGATCATGTTCGATCTCGACGGCACTCTGGCGGACACGGGACGCGATCTCGCCGATGCCGTCAATCACACACGGGCGCATTTCGATTTGCCGGCGCTGGCGGATTCCCTTGTTTATGCGAACGTCGGTCGTGGGGTGGAACATCTGCTAAGACAGTCGTTGCCGAAAGAGAGTTCCGAACATTTTCAAAAAGTCATGCAAGTATTTCTTGCCCGGTACGAGAATCATTTGCTCGACGCGACTGCGCTTTATCCCGACGTCCGTAAGACGCTGGACTATTTTCGCGACAAGAAGAGAGTCGTTGTAAGCAACAAGGTGCATCGCCTCACGGTGGCCGTGCTGCGTGGGTTGGGTGTGGAGACAGAGTTCGACGCTATTTTGGGTGGAGATAGCGCACTTGAAAAGAAACCGCACCCAGCGCTTTTGAATGACGTGCTGCACAGGTTCGACGTTCCACGGGATAGAGCGATTATCGTGGGAGACGGTGACACGGACATGGAGGCTGGCAAACGAGCAGGCATTATTACCTGCGGGGTTACCTATGGGCTGGGAGATAGAGACAAGCTTCTCGCCGCGCAGCCCGATTTCATTATCGACAATCTGAGGGAATTATTGAACTATTTCTATTGAGGGGTAAACTTGATGGCATAGAGGAGGAAACCAAAATGGCAGATAAAATTCCCGACCAGTACAAGGATATTTTAGCAAAAGTGGCTTTCGCTAATTTGGCGACGCTAATGCCGGACGGTCGCCCTCAGGTGAGCCCAGTATGGTTCGACTTCGATGGCAGCAATATCTGGGTGAATTCGGCAAAGGGCCGCGTCAAAGACAAGAACATGCGTCGCAATAAGCGAGTTGCTCTGTCCATCACGGATCCGGACAACGCCTATCGCCACTTGGACATACAAGGTGAAATTGCTGAGATCACGGAGCAAGACGCCGATGCTCACATCGACAAGCTGGCGAAAAAATACTTGGGCAAGGATAAGTATCCCTTTCGCCAACCAGGGGAAGTGCGAGTGATATACAAAATCCGACCAGAGAAAGTTGCTACGATGGGGTGAAGTTTTTGCGTTCAAGGTTCTAAGCAAATCTCCATTCAAGTTAGAAAACCATCACAAACGGTCCTAGATAAGGCACTGGTATCCACTCACGTGCTATCCCGGAGGAACTGTGCCGATCTGTCGGCAGGCGCCGAAATATTGGCTCTGGTGAGCCAATTAGCGATGTTGCACAAAACTAAAAGCATTGCTTTGCTTGGTTGACACGAAGATGCGCCTTCGTTATATGGATGCGGGCGGCGGGCAGCTTGCAAAACATAGGAGAGCTTTATGTCGGAGCGAAAAAAACATTTATCCAGGAAGCGGACAAGAACCGCGGTAACCCGCCGGGAGTTCATAAAATTTGCTGGCGCATCCGCCGCTTCAATGGGAATTGCGTATTGGAATTCGGCGCTTTTTGCCGCGCAGCCGGCGAGAAAAAGAATCGTCATCCATGGGGAACGGCAAGTTACCAGCCTTGGATATCACAATCGACGTGAGACCGAGCATGTGTCGATGGTGGATGCCGGTCTCGCGACGCAGAATCCGGTAACTCTGGAACGTATCCCGGTGCTCGCTGAGGAGCTTCCTTCGGTGAAGAAGGGCACATGGAAGATCGACACGCAGAAGAAGACCATGATTACAGTTTATAAACTGCGTCCGGGTCTCAGGTGGCATGATGGAAAACCCTACACGTCGAAGGACTTCGAGTTTGGCTGGCAAATCGCTAGACATCCCGAATTTCCCATGCCCGACCGGTTGGTGCCGGAGATGATCGCCAAGATTGAAACTCCGGATGATCGGACCATCGTGATTCACTGGAACGATCTCTACAACGAAGCCCATGCGATCCAATACACTCATGTGCGTGCCTTCCCGCGCCATATACTGCAAGATGCTTTTGCCGCCGGCGATATGAAGACGTTCGCCAATCTTCCTTTCTGGAACAAAAATTTTATCGGCGCCGGACCTTACCGGGTGGTCGAGTGGGACGCCGGAACACGCATGGAGCTAGAAGCGTTTAAGGATTTTCCGCTCGGACAGCCGAAGATCGACCGGATCACCTATAAAACCGTCGAAGACACCAATACGAATCTCGCCGCCGTGCTGGCGGGCGAAGTGGACCTTTGCATGCGCAGCACGATTTCTTTCGACGGCGCAATGATCCTGCGCGAGCAATGGGAAAAGCCGGGGAAAGGGAAAGTCCACATCAGTCCGGCTTCATGGACATGGTTGAGTCTAAGCCGCGATAATCCCTGGTTCAATGACGTTAACGTACGGCGCGCGCTGTTTCACGCCATCGACCGCGATGCGATGGTACAAAATTTATTTAGAGGCGAAAAGGTGGTCTCTCATCTGCCGCTCTCGCGGGTGCGCAAGAGCTATAAGAAAGCCTTGGCGACCGCGACAATCTACAAGTACGATCCCGAGCGCGCCAAAAAACTCCTGTCCGAAGCGGGTTGGAAACCGGGTTCGGAGGGCGTGCTGGTGAATGCTAGGGGAGAGCGCATGGAATTCGAATTTCGCGTCACGGCGGAGCGGCGCGATCACGAGCAAGCGGAGGCGATCATCGCCGACTATTGGAAGAAGATCGGCGTGCGCACCAATATCAAGAATCTCCCCAACCGGCTGCTCAATGCGGCGGAAAACCGCAACCGCTGGCCCGGGGCTTTCATAGGGTCCCACAACGTTACGGTTGAGGAATGGCAGGAGAGGTTTCACACGAAGAATATTCCGTCGGCGGAGAACAAGTTCGCTCTCGAAAACGTCTCCGGTTGGAATGACCCGCGCAAGGACGCGATTCTCGACGAGTTGAGCTCCATCATCACGGCCGCTCGATCCGAGCAGCTCCAGATGGAGTTTACCAAGATGTTCAGCGAAGCGCTGCCGCATTTGCCGCTCTATTATTCGCCGGAAATTCTTGTCAACAAGAAAGGCTTGACGGGGATCACGCCGCGGCAGGAAAGCGGCGGGCAGAATTCGAGCAGTTGGAATACGTATGAGTGGGACAAGATTTAGCCGGGCTGGTGAAAAACGCTTCCCTCGCAACAGTCGAGGATTGAAAATCGAGAATAGAAAGTGGCGATTCTCGATCTTCGATTCTCGTTCCTCGGTCAGTCAAGGTCCGCTAACAGATAAATCATGCTCCTTTATGTAGCGCGGCGGTTGCTGCAAATCGTTCCCTTGTTACTTTTTATTTCCGGGGTTATTTTTTTGCTTCTTCATTTGATGCCGGGCGATCCGCTTTATCGGATGCTGCAAGACATTCCGCATCTGCGCGCCGAAGATTACGAACGGTTGCGCAGGCTCTACGGTTTCGACGATCCTGTTTATATCCAGTACGGGAAATGGCTCTGGCAGTTGATCCAGCTTAATCCCGGTTATTCTCGGGAGTATGGGCAGCCCGCCCTCGATATCATCTGGCCGGCCTTGAAAAACACTCTCGTTTTGACTCTGATGGCGGTGGCCATCGGCAAATCCCTAGCCATCCTTTTGGGTATTTTCTCCGCCATCAGACAATATTCGGTCGGCGATTATCTCCTGACGGGACTGACTTTTATCGCGTATTCAGTACCTGCTTTCTGGCTTGGGCTGATGATGATGATCGTTTTTTCCGTGAAGCTCGGCTGGTTGCCCACCTCTGGGATCGTCAATGCCGACCTTACGCCGGGAACCTGGGAATATGTGATGGACTGGGTCAAGCACCTGATCTTACCCGTGGCGGTTCTCGCCATATCCGAAATTATCCAAGTGCAACGTTTCATGCGTTCGAGCCTGTTGGAGGTACTACGGCAGGATTACTTGACCACCGCGCGCGCCAAAGGACTCAGCGAACAGGCGGTTATTGGAAAGCATGCGCTCAAAAACGCGCTTATTCCGGTCGTGACCATCATCGCGGTGACGATGCCGAGAGTGGTTGGCGGTTCGACCGTCGTGGAAACAGTTTTTGCTTATCCGGGAATGGGCCGACTGCTTTATACATCCATCATGGGAAATGATTATGTCGTGGCGATGACGGTGGTGATGATTATTGCGGTGACGGTGGTCTTCTTCAACCTCCTCGCCGATATTATTTACGGCTGGCTCGATCCGCGCATTCGGTATCAAGGTTGACCCAATGGAGACAGCCGAGCGGCAAGAAGGCTACTGGAGCATCGTCTGGCGGCGGTTTAAGCGGCATAGAGTAGCCTACGTCGGCTTTTTCTTTTTTGTCTTCCTCCTACTCTTGGTGATACTGGGACCCCACGTGGTTTCCTATCAGCTCGATCAGGTTTCCTTGGGAGAACGCATGCACGCTCCGTCCACGGCCCACTGGTTTGGCACGGATGAATTGGGACGGGATACGTGGGTGCGCATCATGCTCGGGGGAAGGGTTTCGCTGGCGGTGGGATTGCTGGTGGGTTTCAGCACCGTCATTCTCGGCGGCCTAATCGGCATTCTGGCCGGTTATGTCGGAGGCGCCGTGGATAATGCCCTCATGCGGGTTGTGGACCTGATCTACACAATTCCTCGAATCGTGCTGCTGCTGGTGTTATCGAAACTCGCCGGACCCGGGCTGTTGAACATCATTATTATTCTCGTCGCGTTGGAGTGGACCAACGCTGCCCGTTTAGCGCGCAGTGCGGTCCTGTCGTTCCGCGAGCAGGAGTTCGTTCTCGCTGCGCAATGCTTGGGGGCTTCGCAAGGGCGCGTTATGCTGCGGCATTTGTTGCCGAATTCCCTGGCGCCTCTGATCGTCGCTGCGACTTTGGACGCTGGCGCTGCCATTCGCGCGGAGACGACATTGAGTTTTCTCGGTCTGGGCATCCAACCTCCGATGCCAAGTTGGGGCAACCTTCTCACCCACGCCGCCACCAATATTTTTATCGCTCCGCTCCAGGTGTTTTTACCCGGACTATTTATCTTTTTCGCCCTGATGAGCTTCAACCTTCTCGGCGACGCGTTGCGCGATGCTTTGGATCCGCGCCTGGCGCAAGCCCGTCGATAAGACCCCGCAGGGCGAAGCCGCAATCGATAATATTTGACTGCAGAGGACGCAAAGTAGAGATCAACTTGCGAATTTGGTTTGCATAGGCGCGCAATATCCGCTAATTTTTGAGGTTCAACTTATGAATTGCGGAGACACCATTGGCTTCTAAGATTGCGACGCTACCAGGGGAAAGGGCAGAAGGTTCGAGCAAAAAAATCGCTTACGCGGCACTCCATCACCGCGACTTTCGCTTTTATTTCGTTGGCACCATGCTCGCCATGATGGCCGACAATATCGAGCACGTCATCAGCTATTGGCTGCTGTATCAAAAGTTCCACTCTCCTGTGCTCGCCGGCTTTGCGGTCATCAGTCACTGGACTCCGTTCCTGTTGTTTTCAGTCTACTTCGGCGGCCTGGCCGATCGATACGATTGCCGGAAGATCATCCAGATCGCTCAGTTCATGTACATGGGCGTTTCAGCGGCCTGGGCGATTCTCTTTTACACGAACACGATTGAAGTCTGGCACGCTTCGACGTTACTAATCATCCACGGCATGGCGGGTGTGCTTTGGCAGCCTGGCGAGCAGCTAATGATCCATGACATCGTTGGGCCGCAGCATTTGCAGAGCGCCGTGCGGCTCAACTCCACGAGCCGGCAGTTGGGAATTCTTTTCGGGCCAGCGGTGGGCGGGGGGTTAATGTTGTGGCTGGGGCCTTCAGCCGGGCTTCTCATCAACGCGCTTATCTATCTACCGCTGACAATTTATTTGATGGTCACCCCTTATACCGGCCACAGCCGCGAAGGCGCAGCGCCGGCAAGACGCGCCATCCGCTGGCGCGACGCGATTAGCGTGATTCGTGAGGTCGCGCACAACCGGCCAATTATCACCATGGTGATTCTCGGCGGATGCGCGTCGTTCTTTGTCGGTAGCGCCTTTCAATCACAAATGCCGGAGTTTGCCCATGATCTCGGAGCCGAGAAGGCCGACTTGGCCTACAGCGCGTTGCTGGGGGCCAATGCTTGCGGCGCGGTTTTCGGCGGCTTTTTGCTTGAGGGCAGGGGCTGGCTCAGGCCGACAGTCAGGACAGCGATTATCTCCGCAACTCTTTGGTGCGTGATCGTCACAGCCTTTGCTTTTTCTTATAGCTATCCCTTGTCATTGGCGCTTTTGTTTTGCGCCGGCGTCTTGAACCTTGTGTTTTATTCGACGGCGCAAACCATTGTGCAGCTTCTTGCGCCTAGTAACTTGCGGGGTCGGCTCATCGGCCTATTCGGCATGTCCACCTTTGGCCTGCGCGCGTTTAGCGGCGTGACGGTGGGAGTCGTTGGCGGCTTGATCGGCATTCACTGGTCGCTGGCGATCAGCGCCATGGCGTTCTTTGCGGTGACCATTGTGTTATTGGCGTTTGCGATTCCCAGTCGTGACGCCGGGGAATTCGGCTGAGCGAGCAAATGACAACAGATCTGATTCCGAGTATCCAAAAGCTTCAACATGAATTCTTGTTTCGGGAATCCTTTTGAGTTGCGTAGAAAGTCGCTTTCTCACATTCGGTCGATGCTTTTATTAAGCTAAGATTCCGGAGCGAATATTGCCGGCGAAACGCGCACTGCAACGACAAAACTCGGTCGAGCCCACCAAAAGAGTCGCGTTCGCGGCACTTCACCATCAAGATTATCGCAGATACTTTTTCGTCGCGATGATGTCGCAGATGGGTGACAACATCGAGCATGTGATCAGTTACTGGATGTTGTTTCAAAAGTTTCACTCCCCGGTTCTCGGCGGTTTCGCCGTTATCAGCCATTGGACACCCTTCTTGTTTTTTTCGGTTTATTTCGGAGCTCTCGCCGACCGCCATGATTGCCGCAGAGTGATTCAAGCCGCTCAGTGTATGTACATAACGGTTTCGCTCGCCTGGGGAATTCTATTTATCACTGACACGATTCAAGTATGGCACGCGTGCGTGCTGCTTGTTATCCACGGCATGGCGGGCGTGTTAGGGGCGCCGGGCGGCCAACTGATCATCCACGATATCGTCGGGCGCGAGTACCTCCAGAGCGCGGTCAGGCTCAATTCCACCGGACGAAATCTTGCCGTGCTTTTCGGGCCGGCGGTGGGCGGCGCGACGATGCTGCTCTTCGGACCGCCGATCGGGCTTTTCATTAATGCCATAATGTATCTCCCGATGATCATTTTCATGTTCATACTGCCTTATACCGGTCACGGTCGCGATGAGGGTATGAGCGGGAAGCCGCCGCCCTTTGGTTTGCAGGCGGCCATAAAATTGGCGCGGGAAGCGTCTTCCAATCGCACGATCCTGTCGATGATTCTCCTGGGCGGCGCAACGTCGTTTCTTGTCGGCAATGCATTTCAAGCGCAGATGCCTGAGTTCGCCCATGACTTCGGCCACGACAAGCAAGATCTGTCCTACAGCATGCTTCTCGGGGCGAATGCCGCGGGAGCCGTTGTCGGCGGTCTCTTGTTGGAAGGTCAGGGTTGGCTGCGGCCCAGCGCGCGCAACGCTGCGATTTGCTCGATGCTGTGGTGCTGCGCCATCGGCGGCTTCGCCGCCGCCAACAGCTATCTGTTGGCGGTCGCCTTGTTGTTTTTCGCTGGCCTGCTCAACTTAGCTTTCCTCTCCATGGCACAAACTCTCGTACAGCTCATGGCACCGTCGCAGCTCCGCGGACGGTTGATCGGTCTCTTCAATATGTCAAACAACGGGCTGAAAGCATTTAGCGGCGTTACGGTGGGCGTGATTGGAGGATTGATCGGAGTTCATTGGTCTTTGGCGATCAGCGCCATGATTCTGTTGGCTGTGACCGTGGCCTTATTTGCCATGTTCATTCCCGGGCGCGGCAGTGAAGAACTAATTTGATTTACCACGAACCTGCGGGCGCAGCAGAGCCACAACCAGGCTAGCCACAGACACTTCACTACGAAGTGATTGGT
>Ga0307471_100002088_pt1 | contig 11361 bp, 15 predicted proteins | sample atmos_gasesAM3C__2_FD_204566 | JGI IMG/M metagenome (GOLD analysis project Ga0307471, IMG submission 204566) | Hardwood forest soil microbial communities from Morgan-Monroe State Forest, Indiana, United States - atmos_gasesAM3C_515 | ecosystem: Environmental > Terrestrial > Soil > Temperate... | reverse complement strand
TCATCCACCAGGCCAGTCAAAGGCCGTAGGATGCGACCAGCCATTTGAGCGTACAGACTGCGGCTCTTGGTTGGCCTGGCCATTACCGCAACCTCGCAACTTGGGACATCGACGCCTTCCGTAATACAACCGACATTGCACAGCACCTGGATGTCACCACCATGGAATGCCTTCATGGTATCCCTGCGCTTTTCCTTGTTGGTCTTACCGCAAATCCAGCCAGCGGTACCAGGGCGATGACGATTGAAAATGTTGCAGGTCATTTCCGCATGCCGGACGCTGGAAGCAAAGATGAGAGTTTGCCTATCTCCAATGATTTCGATAGTGGGGCCGCAGATGCCATGCAATACCTTCTCAGCCTCCATGACTGCGGCCAGGTCCCCGTAATTGAGATCGCCGGCCGTGGTTCGAACTGACGAGAAATCCAGATCCTCCACGGTCACCATCTGCTGATCGATTGGCACCAGCCAACCATCATCGATCGCGTTTCCGATCTCATAGACGTCGGCAACAGTTTCGAAGATCTGTCCCAATGCTTCCTCGTCCGCCCTGTCCGGTGTAGCTGTGCAGCCCAAGATTTTAAGGTTGGGGTTCTGCAGGAAGTAATCAATAACTGCACGATAGGAGGCTGCGACACTGTGATGACCTTCGTCGATCACCAGGAGGCCAAAGTCCTCCGGCTTGAAGCGGTGCATCCGGCGGTTGTCTCCGTTACCGGAAATCAAGGTCTGGATGGTGGCAGCCACAACAGGCGCCTTGAACAGAAAGTGAGTGCTGGCAGCGTAATCTGCCATCTCGATGTGGCACTCTAGACCTACCTGCTCAACGATTCTCTTCTGGGCCTGAAAGATCAGTTCTTCCCTGTGCGCCAGAATTAAGGTCCGCTCAGGACGTACCCGTTCCACCACTGCGCCAAAGGTGGTGGTTTTCCCTGTGCCTGTTGCGGCAACATACAAAGTGCTGCGAACGCTCTCCCACTCTCGGAAGATAGCTTCAACGGCCCGCGCCTGATATGACCTCAGTCGAATCATTGGTAGCACTCAACTGTTTACGTATCTTCCTTGCTTCGATAGGGGTGACAGTCTTGTCTAAATCCGCGGAGATCATCCCTCGTCCGTAACAGAAGTCACAACTGGGATCGACACCCTGGCACTTACTGCAAACCGTGTCAGGATCGGCTTGCCTGATTTGGTTGATCACTAAAGTGATATCCGTGAACAATTGTCTGAAATGCAGCCCGCGGACATTCCAGAAAGGATCTTCTGTGCCCTCCATGTCCTTGGCCCATTGCCTGACTTCGTAGAGCGCAGCCGTTTTCTCACGCACTTCACCACGGCGGTTCCAAATCGGTAGGGCTCGCTCGGGGATCTCGAGGCCAGTCCTATCCTTCTGCCTTTCAGGCTTTGATGGCTTTGGTTTTCTTTTCGCCGCTGCTTTCTTGACTGCTGTTTCGGTCGGCGGCTTTCCACCTTCACTGGCTTCCTCGATCACTTCTTCACGCTGTTCAGGCGGAACATCAGCCAGCGCCCCTGCAGCTCGTGCAGAGATATTTCCAGATTCGAGTAATAAATGCACCGTGCTGCATTTTTTACCTTCTTTAAGTAATTCCAAACTGCGTAATAACTGTAAGGCGTAGCGTTCTTTAACCCCCCACTTCTGCCAAATGTACTGACCAAACTTACGCTGCGGATAGAGCTTTCTTTCGCGGATTTGCCATAAATTCTCAGCCACAGTCATCCAATGGACTCTGCCGCGTTCCAAGCTGTGCTTGATTTCATCCTCTAGCACCTTCAACTGTTTTTCCTTACTGAGATCCTTGAACCTTTCTATCATTTTCACCTCCGTTAATTGTTAACCATCAACCACATACCATTATGACAAAAGACTCATACCCGAGACGTTTAAATCCAATGAGGCAAGAGAGAAGGCCCACTAGTGCCTCACTGACTACGAAACAATATAAAGTCATCACTCAAATAATTGATAAACTTGACCGTCATGGGGTGAAATCGTTTCAGAAGTGTCTGAATGATCCGTACTTAACGAAATGGCTTGCCCAGGAACTGAGCGAGAGGATAGACCATCTGGAGCATATGTCATTATCATGATTTCTTCCTCTTGCGTGTGGATGCTTCAGCCAGAGCAAGATTGGCCTCATCGATGAGATCCTGCTCCGTTTTGAGTGTCTTACCCATGGCCGCTGCGGCCGTCTCTCTGCGAGCCTGCCGATCAGTGATTTCCTCATCGGTAGGTTGGGTAGAATCATGAAAGCCTTCTACGGGGATTTCCTCAGCCGGAGTGGTGGACAGATTGGAATCAATCAGCACCACGACGTGAGCGAATGCCGATCGACAGACGCGGGAGATGGCGCGGGTCTGGGCCATGGCGCGAATGGCGTAATCAGGGCGCTTGGGCAGTTCTCGCATTGCGTAACCTGTTTCACTGGTTCTATCGCGAACCTGCTGGAGCCCGCCGAACCATTTTGCTTCATCCTCGCCCACGAATCCTTCCGCGGTAGCGATAAGGGTGCCATCCTGAATCTTGCGCAGTTCTCCGAGCGCCTGAACCCCGCCTGAGACTTTGGTTACATCCCGAGCTCCCGCTACGCAGCCGTAGGCTGTGGCAATCGACTGCCAGCCCTCAACTTTGACGTACTTCTTCCCTTGAATGGTGATTGCTGTTTTCTTGACGATTTCGCCGCACACTCCTGCTACGTCCGTCGCGACTCGCATTTGCACGCTTGGACTTGTGGCTATTTCGGACAGACTGCTTGATTGCTCCGAGGAGGTGGGTCTTGATTGGTTCTGTTCCATGGTCAGGCACTTTCTTTGGTTTGGATTCCGGCTGAGGCTGAGCTTCCGCCCAGTCTGAAAATTCTTTTATGGAGTGAAAAACGGCATAATCCGCTAACGCTGCAGGACTTTCCCAAATCGTTGTGCTGTAGGTCAGCAACCAGCCGTTGGAAACTCTCCAGAGGATATATTTATGTGGCATTTGCGTAATCCCTTTCCTTGTTCAATGCGATTAGACGCAATCGCCTGCGATGCCGCTCCGCCTTGGAGTAGTTCTTGGGAATACCCTTCGCTTTCCTGCCCAGCAAGACAGCTGGGAGGTATTTCTTCTTGGGTTTCGGCACAGACAGAGATTAGGACATCCGCTTATTAGCCGTCAACAACTTTTTTCAAAAAACTTTCATACAGAATCCGAGCAGCGACTCAACAGCACAATGAGCCCGATCGCAAACAAGAGGCCCATCGCAACACCAACAACGATTCCAGGTTTCATCCAGCCGGTTCGAGCTTGTAATGTTTGCCGTCAACGACTGCAGCCTTGCCAGGCCAGAGTTCGTACAGATAGTTCAAGCTTTTGTCGCCGGAATTGTGCGTGATTGACGGATTCAGTTTTTTCGCCAAACAATAGGCAGCCTCTCCGGTGAGATTCGGCGGACCAATCTCGCCTGTGACCGCAGGGAACGTTTCACCAGTCTCGAGATTAGTCGCTTGCCCCTGGCAGCCCATCACGACAGGTGGCACGCCACTGCGCACCTGAGGCGGAATAACCAGATAGGAATCGGTGTCGGCATTGAGGTATTTCCCGCCATTGTAATAGGCCGTCTGGGATTGGTAAGAGGGGTCGCCATGGCTCGGGCCGCTCCCGTCGTTACAAATGTCCAGGTCGCTGATAAAACGCACATAGCTGCCGTCTGCGTTCTTGTAAACGACCACTGAGCCGATAGTCACCAGTTTGGTCAGCCCGGTGTCAGGCGGCTGGACTTTCGAGATCGCCTTACTGATCGCCATGCAGATTTCATCGAAGTGAGTCTTATAGAGACGCTCATCCGCCCTGGAATCGACAAAGCAGATTTCCATCAGGATTGCCGGCTCATCCGTCTTGTTGAGGAAAAAGAGATCGGTGCGCTTTTTCGCCCCACGGTTTAAGAGGCCGGATGCTTCGCAGATTTTATCGACCACCGACTTCGCCAGGTCCGGCTGCGTCAGGTAAAGGCACTCGCAGCCCATCGGTTTATCGGTTGTATCGTAGGCGTTAAAATGGACGGATGCGTCGAGGTCGCGCTTTTGGGAATTGTGGAAGTCAACGATGCGATTGAGGTTTTCGCTCTGTGTGGTGGACACATCATCGTTAAAGGTGACACAGCCAACGCCAGTCGCCTTGAGATATTTAGCGACCGCCGCAACGACACGGCGCGCTTCATCCACTTCGTCAAGGTAACCGCTTGCTCCGCGGATGTATTTCCCGTGGCCGCTTGAAAGGACAATATTCATGGTGGTGGTTTTTCTGTTGGTGGTTGCTTTCCGTTTTTGATTTGCTCCCATGTCCGTAACCCTGCCAGCCCGAACACGAGAATTGCCAAGTTGCGCTGAAATTCGAGAAGATATTTAAAGTGGTCGCGATATGTTTCTGGATTTCTGATGACGTCGGGATGCGAAAGCAGGTAGAGTTGAATCGTCATAATCACCAATGGCAGCAGCAGAAATGTGATGACCACACCCCAGTTCAAGAATAACTTCCAGTAAGGCTCATGATTCATTGTTTCTTTTCCAATGCCTGAATCCTCACCTTCAAATCCTCTATCTGCTTATCGTAAATCCGTTGCTCCAATTCGATCAGTTTGGCTTCCTGTCTAGCCTGTGTGCGCAAATATTCGTCGTGAAAGATCTTAAACGAAGTCGTGCCTTGTGAATCCATTCTTTCAATACGCGGAGCAGTTTCGGTTTTCCAATCCGTCAGATCGAGGACCTTCCCTGTGCGCTGGCCGAGAACATATGCCGCAAAAACAACACCAACTACAAAAGAGAGGATGGTGGAACCAATGGCAATCCACTTGGCTCTGCCGTTTTTGGGTTGCTCGTCTGGCATTTAGAAATACTCCGTTATGAAAACGCAACCGACCGCACCTGCGCCGCCAGCCTGACCAGTGGCATTAAGCGAAACCGCACCGCTGCCGCCGCCACCGTAGTTGCCGCCAGCTCTACCATCAGCTTGACCGACTGAGCCGCGTACTCCCCCACCGCCTCTAGCTGCTGCTCCACCGTTGCCACCTAGAGCCGATGTGGCACTCCAGCGTATTGCGGGAAATCCGTCACTGCCTATGATCTGCACATCACCGATAAAAACGCTTGTGGCAGGTCCACCACCAGCGACGGCCCCAGTACTAGCGCCTCCAGTCGCCAAGCCAGTGCCACCGTTGCCACCGCTGGCACTGCAAATAGCAGGACCAGTATCAAAACTCGTAGTTCCACCAGCACCACCATTTCCGCCTGCAGCTGTACCAGCTGCTCCACCACCACCTACTGCATAAGTGTAGCTCGCTTTTGGAGCGATAATATAAGTCGAAGCGTAACTGCCTCCTGCACCGCCACCGCCTGCGGCGCAGGTAGGAGTAGCAGTGCCTAGCGCGCCACCACCACCACCACCGCCACCGATGCATTCCACAAACATCGCTTTACAACCGACCGTCGTGGTAAAAGTCGTGCCACTTGAAAACGCTTGCACTCGCACCGATGGCGAACGCTGAACTGTTGTCCAGTTGCTCACCCCGTCAGTAGCCAAAACGATAGTGGCACGCGGACTACTGAGAGTGATGACAGCGGTGCCGTTGTGGATGGTATCACTTCCGCTACGGGCAATAGTTAGGACGTTCGCGCCGTTAATCGCAGCGCCATCGTCGCCAATGTAGATTTTTTCACCGGGATTCTGCGAATTGGCTGCTGGCAAGGTGTATTGACGTGCACCCGTAAACGCTGTAGTCGTTGTTGCCACATAGTTGTCGGTCGCCGTGCCCACTAAACTGGCATTGTTCATGGTGACCCGCGACTCGATATTGAGTCCGCTGGGACCACGCGCTCCAAGTGCCGTAGTTTGACCGGTGCCACCATTGGCAACGGCAACAGGAACCGCCAACCCAACCGTTACATCGCCTGTGCCAGAATCAACACCAGTGGATGACAGGTTAATACCTGTGCCTTGAACGGCTTTGACAATAACGGCTGAACCTGACGTTGTTGTATCAAGGTTATTACGACCTGGCGTAGTAGTTGGCATTTCATCGTTTCCGCTTGCCACGTCCACGAATGAACGAAGTCAAGCCATTAACTGGCACAGGAACCTTCTGGGCATTGTCTGTGTGATCTTTTACCGCATCCCGAGCACACTCCAGCATTAGATAACAAAGACCTTTATTATGGACAGGACCATTGACGTTCACGTTGCCTGTGGTTTCGTCGTAAGTAATGTGCAGTTCAGTCATTATTTCATGTATGTAGCCTTGAGCCTGTCATTCGTAAGCGGTGCAGTCAGGTATGTGATTGTTGCACCTGAAATGGTATAATCATTTCCTGCTCCCGGTTCCTGCAAGATGCCATTCAGGAAGATTTGTTCAGTTCCAGCAACTGGTGTGTTGGCAAGAGTGAACGTCACATTGACACCATTGATCGCACCAGTGGGTGTTTCTCTCACCACAAAATTGGCTGGAGCCATGAAGTCAGTCCCTGCTACCGCAGCCAATATCGCTGTGCCATTGCCCTTGAGCACTCCACTGATGGTCGTGCTGATCGTGATGGCGGGTGTGCTGGTAGGAGTGGCAACAGAGCCAGCAAAACCATTCGCGCTTACCACCGACACGGTAGTCACTGTTCCCGTCCCACTGGGACTGATATATCCAGAATCCCAAGTTCCGGCTGCAGTGCCATTATTAATCAGGGTAAAAGTGGCTTGCGTGGCAGCCGCCATCGTTTGTAGTAAACTGCCACCGTTCATATTGACCGTAACCGCTCCACTGGAACGGTTCATTACGTAGAACTGATGACCAACAAGCAGGGTCGTGGCGTTGGGTAATACCACGGTGTGGGTAGTAGCCCCGGTTAACTGCTGATTTTTTTGACTGGCGATAGTCAAAGTTAAAGTGCCACCAGACGTGGGTGTGGTTAACGTGTTCTCGATGGTATTGTTAACCTGCAGATTGGCGTTGCCATCACGATATGCGACCGTGGTAGCCGTTGCGGCACTGGTCATTGGGACCGCCGTAGGAGCTGCTGCGCCTCCGGTAGCATTCCCGATTACACTGTTGGCTGCCAGATTCGCCATCTTGGTTAGTGTGACCGCACTGTTGGCGATGGTCGTGGCCAGAGCTCCAGCAACGGTAGTGACGTCCCCCGTCAATGCCGGGAATTGCGCAGCCTGCAACGTGCCGGTGAGCTGCGTAGCGACAATGGATTTATTGGTGAGCGTCTGACTGGTGTTCAGATCGACAGTGACTGCCGTATTGATGGACAGCGTGTTGCCAGCCTTTTGCAAACCATTACCGGCGATGATTTCACCGGCACCAGTGAACTGGGTAAACGACAGCGAAGTCACTCCAATCGTGTACGGCCAGGTGGTCATCACCCAGCCGCTTCCAGCGTTGGCGGTGCCCTCGCCAACGAACCAATAAGGGCTGCGCACCGCATCGTTGGGATCGGCAAAGTCTGTGGTGCGCGACCATGCGCCAGCAGCCACAATCCACGAACCATTCTGTGAAGCCGTGGTCTGGCCTATGCACAAGACCGGATCACCAGCAGATAGAGCGACACCATCTATGGTCTGTGTACCGGTCTGCGAAACATTGGCTGTGGCCACCACGCGGACTGATGCTTTGGGCGACAGGCCCTGGGCTACGTTGTCGACGTAGTTCTTGGTCGCTGCATCCTGGGCCCCTACTGGATTGAGCACATTGGTCAGCGCAAATCCGCCCATTGACTGGGCTGCGGTGAACGCCGTGGCGCCATCAGGGGTGATCGGGACTTTAGCGAGTTTGGTGAGCGCGATATTGGCTGTTCCATGAATATCGGCATTACTGATCGTCGCAGCCTGGATCTGCGATATTCCTACTCCGTTGTTTGCTCCGCGTATTGCTGTTGAGGCCATAAATGATTACTCCTTACCCTTGCGCTATGTAGTCAACTATCAGCATATCACCGGACAGTGGTGGATCATTCATTTGAAAGCTGCTTGCGTCAGGGACTGTGTAATCGCCGGATTGCCTCTGCCGCAAGCCGTTGAGAGACACGGAGAGTGAATTATCCATGAAGTCCATCATGGTAGTGAAAGTCTTGTTGACCCCATCGATGGCGCCGATGGGCAATTCACCCATAACGTAAAATCCCTGCCCCGGCGGTCCTGGAATTCCTTGAGGTCCCTGAGGGCCAGGAGGACCGATGCTCTCAATTTCGAATGACTGGATGAGTGTATCCGGGGTGAGTGGTCGGATCGTTAACGGTTGATCCGGCGGCCCAATATCGATCTGGATCGTTTCACCTGGGTATTCGACGTCGAAATGATCTATCCCGCTGGGATCAGGAGGCAACAGGACGTCAATGTGATCAATGTCGGGCATTATCCTTCAGGAGGATGCGTCGGTGTGCCGCTAATCGTAAAGGATCCCTGGATATACGGACCCCATCTGTCGCCGGCGGGATCTTCCAGAACCAGGCTCCACTGGTAATCGCCAAACTTCATGTCGTAAGTTTCCTCATCGCTCATCCTGGGCAGCGTGATTTCGCCATTTACCGCATTGGTAAGAACAGGCTGTAGATCCAGAGTCAGTGCTGCTCCTGGCTTCTTGCGTACTTCAGCAAATGGTTTCCAGCCAGTTAAATCAACCGGGGCATTAGTGGAATCTCGAGCTCTTAAAATGACCGGCCCGAAGACTATGCCGGTGATGATGCTCAAGGGAAGCGTGGCGGGAGTAATCGGCATACTACAGCATCACGTTTTTAGCGATCGTGAATGGAATGGTCAAGCTACGGATACGCTGCCCGTCCGGCAACTCGATCAGGACCTCAAAGTCCACAGTGTTGCCGACAACCGCATCAAAAGCGGTGTCGGTTAAGTCCAATCGGAAAAACCAGCGTGACCCAGCTCCCCAGCCACTGCGCACCGCATCATCTTCAAACAGAAGCACGCCGGCCGCGGCAGTCGGCTTCTTCAGGGCAGCCTTGACTGACGCCCCTGAGGGAAAGGATATGCCCACATTGTTTTGGGTAATCGCCAGCTCGATATCCTTGACTGATTTGTTCTTTACGGTAATGGAAAGAACTGGAGCTCCTGCTCCGTCGAAGAACTTGCCGGTGTCAAATTGGAGACTGTATTTCGCCGCTGGCATCGCTCAAGAAACACATGTCAATTTCCACCAACATACGCTGTTCCACCCTGCGTGGGCGGCGGAGGACCAGCAAGCACGACAATCTGAAATGCTTTATCGGCAGTGCCAATGATATTGGTAGCTCGAAGCGTGAAATTAAATGTGCCTAACTGAGTTGGTGTTCCATGTACGATCCCGGTTGACGCTGGTAAAGTGTCCAGTGTCAGACCAGGCGGCAGTGCGCCGCTCACTAGACTGAACGTGCAGGGGAGGGTGGCATTCTCCAGAAACCAGTCGAACATGTAAACCACTTTCGTGTACCCGTTCGGGAAAGAGAAGGTCCCCCAGACCGGGGCATAGGCGTAGATGGAAATCGTGAAATCCTTATCATCGGAAGTATCTGGACCTGTAGCCCGTAACGTAAAAGCATAGTCACCCTGCAGAGTCGGTGTGCCCGAAATCTGGCCCCTGGCTGTGCTGCCAACATTGACCAATGAAAGACCAGATGGCAGAGCGCCAGCTACCAGGCTGTACACCACAGGCTGATCGGCATCCTCGATAAACCATTCAGTTTCGTAAGCCTTGTTTACGAACCCTGGACCGAACTCAAAGTCGCCCCAGCCAGGTGGATTTCCGTATATCCTGATTCCGAAAAATTGGTCATCAACCGCAGTTGGACCGGTAGCACGCAGCGTGAAACCATATAGCCCTGATGCGGTAGGTGTACCTGAAATGCTGCCTCTGGCAGTTGATCCGATATTCTGCAAGGTTAATCCTGGTGGGAGAGCGCCACTGACTAGAGTGTACACTATGGGTAAGTCAACGTTCTCAATATACCATTCAGTGTCGTAGAGCTCGCCAACGTAACCAGGACCAAATGAGAAGTCTCCCCAAACTACAGGGTTAATTAAACCAGCCGCCAAAAATGGTTGTGGCAGCCAATGATGACCGAATAATGCTGCGTTAATCAGAATGACAGTAGCATTGGTACTGGTTTTGCATGGAATCTCAACCCAGTTAATGGTGCGATTCCTGGGGTATACAAGCGCATTGACAATGGTAATGTCTCCACTGATTCCGTGGGTCGGAATATTACGAATGTTGGGTGCAAAGGTAGCAGGCATGTTCAGTCGTAACGCATTAACACCCTTGAACTACCATCAGTTGTTGTAGTAAGTCTCTGTGTCCTCCTGGTTGGAAGAGCATTTAGTTGCTGATAGGTTCTTGTTTGGCCGTAAAGTATCAATGAAATGTAACCTTCAACCGATACATCATTGGTATTGGTAATCAAAAAGTGTGTACCGGGTTGTTGCGCCACCCCTTTAAACGGGATAGGGATGCCTAATCCGATGTCGCCTGGGCTAAATGTTTGAGTAGGATTTTGCGTGCTTAGAATATAACTAAGTCCTTGTTCTGTGGCCGGTTGGGTGCCACCTGCGAGCACCAGGTAATGACTGTAAGCCATTCCATTGTTAAGAGTGCCTTCCACTATTCCTCCACCGGAAATTACGAGTAATCCGATACCGGTATCAGCCCCGGTGGCATCCTTGGTGCGTTCAATGCCCATCACCCATTGAATAGCCGAATTGCCTGAAGTAAACATTGAAAGACATACCCGACCTGGACCAGCACTACCGTAAGAAGTAAACGCTGTGACTGCATTGGATTGGGAAGCCAGGAAAGTAGTACCGCCAGAGCCACCAAAATTTAACACTATTCCAGTTATCGTTCCGCTGCCGTTGGACCCTGTTCCAATGATAAGTCCTATGCCAGGGGTAGCGGAACTAAAGGCTGCTGATCCAAAATCTATCCGGATAAAGACTGGAGAAGTGGCCTGTAAGGCATCGTTCATCCGATAGATTCGATATCCAACCTTGGTGCTTGGTGCACCCGGAACAGCAAGCAGACTGGGCAAGGTTTGACCGGTATCTGTTGTCACCACCCAGCCGCCTGTAGTCACCAACAGATCTTCGATAAATTGTGCCCATGCTCGTATGTTGGCGGTAGTAGAGCAATCAGGTACTAGTGAAGCCGAAAATCTGGTGGCCATGGGTTAATCGTAACGTATGCAGACTCTGGCGTTAGCATCAGCTATCAAAGTGTTGCCTACCATTCCCATCGCTGGGATGACTGCATTGCATTGTTGATAAGTCCTGAGTTGCCCATAGAGAGTCATCTGAAATGAACCTTCTGCTGCGACATCAGTTGAATTAACAATTACA
>Ga0307471_100002087_pt1 | contig 11365 bp, 15 predicted proteins | sample atmos_gasesAM3C__2_FD_204566 | JGI IMG/M metagenome (GOLD analysis project Ga0307471, IMG submission 204566) | Hardwood forest soil microbial communities from Morgan-Monroe State Forest, Indiana, United States - atmos_gasesAM3C_515 | ecosystem: Environmental > Terrestrial > Soil > Temperate... | reverse complement strand
ATCTTCGCATGCGCCCGCCGCGAAGTCACGGGCAGCCCGGCTCGGTGTTTCCATTCAAATTCTTGCTTCAAAAGCTCGGAAAACAGCTTTTTGCGGCAACCTAGTGGCTGCAGTTGCGACGACAAAAACTGTCACTTTCCAGTCCTACGCACTACATCAATTTCTCATCCGGCGATAACTTGCCATACTCGCTCGAATAATGCAGCGGAACGTCAGCGTACGACCCGCGCTCCATCGAATACACCTCGCAGCTCGCGTACGGATAGGAATAAATGTGAACGCTGGTCGCTTGCGCTCCAAATTCGGGAAGGTTGAGCACCTGGTGCACCGGCTCTTCGGGAGCAACAACGGCGGGATGGGTGGCGTCCATGTCGTAGGAATCGGTGGGAATTAGATTGCAGGCGCCGTGCGATGCGTCGCGATTCTCCACGCGGAAATTTTGCACACGCAGTCGGCCAATAGGCGTCACCATCCAGCAATTCTGGTCGCGGTGATTATGAATCCGGCTGACCTGGCCCACGTTCCAGCAGATCGCGAGCACTTCGAACAGGTCGCATTTATAGATCAGATTCCGGGTGTAGTGGCTCTTCGCGTAGAAAAGATATGGCGCCAGAGTTTCCGGGCGAATCGCTTTCTCTTGTGTAAATTTCAGCACGCGCGGAATCGTGAAATCCTGCTTGGGAATGGCGCAGAGCTGTTTTGTCCATTCGTCGATTGCCAGTTGTTCCATCATTACTTGTTCCATCGCGTTCACCTCCAGCGCGCACAAAGAACCATTCCAAACATTTCATTATATCTCTCTGCGTTTCGCGCCGTGGATAAAAATCGCGAATATGCGCGTGCTATCATCAAAACAAGATGGCATCGCAGACTGCCGAATCCGCGTTCGCTGGCCCTTGCAACCTGCTGGGAAAATCTCCGGAAGAGCTGCGCGCGTTTCTTGAATCCCTTGGTGAGCCCGCTTACCGCGGGGCACAAATTTATCACGCGTTCTATGCCGAGCGCCGCTTTGATTTTGCGGGCATGACGAATCTCCCCGCGAGATTGCGCGAACGCCTGTCACGCGGAGCGGCGATTGAACTGCCGCGAATCATCCGCAAGCACTGCTCCGATGACGGCACGATTCGTTACGTTCTGGCGCTTGATGCGGTCGCTCGGGATTCAGCGGCCAAAGATTCGGCGGCCAAAGATTCAGAGAAGACCGCCCGCTCGCTGACGCTTGCGACGATCGAGACGGTGTTCATGCCGGAAGAAAATCGCCAGACGATCTGCATTTCGACTCAGGCAGGCTGCGCTGTCGATTGCCATTTCTGCCTGACAGCAACGCTCGGCTTGATTCGCAACCTGACCGCCGGCGAAATTATCGGCCAGGTGCTGATTGCGCTCGAAGAGAATCGCGGGACACTCAAGCCGCAAACAAACGTCGTGCTGATGGGCCAAGGTGAGCCGCTCTTGAACTTCGATCCGGTAATGGCCGCGTTACGCATCCTGCTCGATCCCAATGGCATGGCCATTTCGCCGAAGCACGTGACGCTTTCGACGAGCGGAATCGTTCCGGGCATCGACCGCCTCGCGAAAGAAAAAGTACGGCCGAAGCTCGCCATCTCCCTAAACGCTTCATCGAACGACCAGCGTGACGAAATCATGCCGATCAATCGGAAGTATCCGCTCGAGGCGCTGCTTGAGGCGTGCCGGCATTATCCGCTGCGGCCGTGGGAGCACCTGACGCTTGAATATGTATTGCTTGGCGGATTCAACGATTCGCCCGACGACGCGCGGCGAGTGGTGAAGCTGCTTGCGAATCTGCGCGCGAAAGTAAATCTCATCCCGTGGAATCCCGGCGATTTGCCTTACGCCAAACCCGACCCCACTCGCATCGAAGCGTTTCGCAAGATTCTTGCTGACAAGGACGTGCGAGCGTTTGTGCGCTACTCGCGCGGGCAGGACGTGATGGCTGCATGCGGGCAGCTGGCGCTGATGGAAATAGGCGCGGCGTCGAATCTGCCCCAGATTTCGCAGCAGTAAAAATCCAGGCTCGAAATCTTGTCAGCGAATGCCGATGGCGGCCATCATGCGGCCCGTGGTGCGTTCTTTGCGGAAGCTGAAGAAGAGATCGCTGCGGCACGCCGTGCACAGGTCGGAAGAAGAGATGTTCCGCGCCTGAATCCCTGCCTCCTCGAGAATGGCGCGGTTCGCGGCAATCAAATCAAGGTGCACGCGAGGCGGCGGTGGCGCATGGCCGGGCGGTTTCATCGTGAGCCAGGGGAGCCAGTTGGGATCGTTGTCGCTGTCCGCGAGTTGGTCGAATGGGCCTTCGAACCATTCGCGCGCGTTCGGAAATTGTGCCTGGAATTCCGCGGCTACTTCGCTGCCCACTTCATAGCATGATTGGCCGATGCCGGGGCCGAGCGCAGCGATCACATCTTCCGGCTTCGTGCCGAACTCCATTTGCATGCGGCCCAGCGCTTTTGCCGCAATGCGGCGAACCGTGCCGCGCCATCCGGAATGAATCGCAGCGATCGCGCGGCGCTTAGGATCGGCGAGCAGGATTGGGACGCAGTCGGCGGTTTGAACTACGAGCAGGACGCCCGGCTCGCGCGTGATGAGAGCGTCGCCCTGCGGGGGCGCATCGGATGAAATGGTTCCTGATAATTCCGCGCCGCTTGGAGGCTTCGTCGCTGAATCAACTCCACCAGCGGCTACATGCGCAATGGCATGGACGACGTCGGAGTGAATCTGCCGCAGTGCGACAACGCGCATTTTGCCCGCACCGATGGCGCGGAAGAATTTCTCGCGGTTGTCACGAACGCGTTCGCTCTTGTCCCAGTCCGTGAACCCCAGATTGAGCGCTTTTTCGCAAGTGTCTTGGCCGCCGCGCGTCGTTATCAACTCACTCGCGCCGCCCAGTCTGGTGCTGAAGCCGTGGACGAGCCAGTTGAACTTCGCAAGCGCAGGGGCTTCTAGCACCTGCAGGCCGGCAATTCGGCGCGGATTCCACTTCGGATTGGCCGTCGCTACGAGTATGTCGATATCGGGCGATTCTGGTTTCTCGAACTTCATGCGCATTCGTCAGTGTTTTAGAGTTCTCTCGAGACGGTTCAACGCTTCGAACCAAAAAACTTTCATTTTTGCGCATTCTCTCGAGTTGGGCAGTTTGCCGTGGTCCACGGCCACTTGAGTTTTCTCCGGGCCTCGGCTGTAAAAGCCTACTGCCACCCGAGAATCCCCATCCCATTTCGCGCGCACATATTTTCCAGGCGTCGCCGACGTGATTTCCATTTTCGAATTCGGCAGCCAGCGGTTCCTCAACTTCTCATCCGTCCACGCCGCGAAAGCCTTCGCCAGCGGCGCCGCCATGGTCCGGCTCCCCGAAGCGCTGAATTCACCGTCGCATTTCTGGAATTTCTGCCGCAAACCGCGCTCATGTTCATAGCCTACCGCCACCATCTGGCACCACCAGGCGCCGACCTTGTGCTTGTCGCGCAAGAAAGCCGAAATTTCCCTATGCGCCCACTTCTTCGCGCCCGCCTTGTCGAGAATCTCGAACCACTCCGCCCACACTTTCCCCGTTTTGGCCTTTACCGCTTCATCGCTCGAACGTTTCGTCTCTTTCGGTTTCTTTGCTGGCATCGTTGCGGCCTCACGCGGCGATTCTACTTCAAGATCCGAAAAGTTCTCGAGATTCCAGCCATTATTTGCCGCACAGACGATTCCGTCTACTGCTGCTCCCGAAACACCTGCCCATAGGTTTTCCCGCGATACGGATAAAACCCGTCACGTTCCCCGCGTTCCCAGGCAGCTTTCAGTTCTGGCTTGGTGATGTCCCAGTCCGGTCGGCACTTTTTCAGAACAGCACGTAAATCCTGTCGAAGCTCTTCGACCGTCGGCCGGCCAAAAAACCAGTAACCGTTGTAAATCTTGAATATCACCAGACCCGGTTCGAGGACGATCACATGCGGGATCATCGGGTTGTGATCGGCATCCGTGTATTCGGCAATATCGAGATCCTTCTGAACCTTCCGCCCCGGATCGGACAAAAACGTCCAATGAGCGCCGACGCCGGTGCGATACTCATTGGTCAGAAGTATGTTATCGGTGCTGATCGTCACGAGCCGGCAATAACCCACTTCCAGCTCGTGGTGAAGTTGGACCAAGCCTTCCGCTTGGCGCCGATCCTTCGGACAAAATCCTCCCCGGCTCAGCACCAGGATCATCGGATCGGGCCCTTGCAGCTCAGAAAGCTTGCGCCGTTTTTCAGCGTGATCGGTCAGCTCGTAATCGGGGAATATTGCGCCAGGGACAATATCGGCTCTCATGCCGTTCGACCTCCTTCAAAACAACCTTTGATTTAGATTTCAGCTGCAGCTGAGTCCGAGTAAGAGCTCGACTGTCCGTGCTCTCACGCGGCGATGCTGCCTCCTAGCCCCAGAAAATTCTCGTTTCGCCATTCACCTACGATCTGGTCAAGTGCTTCGCGGTAACTCGGGAATCGCGGCTGCCAGTCGAAATCCCGACGGCACCGCGCATTCGAAGTTCGTGTGGACGCGGTCATCAGATTCACCACCACCGGTCCCGCCAGAACCTTCGCGATCCATGCCGGAACGTGTCGTGGTGCTGGCGCGCCCAGCCGTTGCGCAAATCCTGCCAAATACGCGCCTGCGCTCACCGGCTGATCGTCCGTCACGTGCCACAGGCCTCCCCGCCCGGATTTCGCAACCGTTACAAAAGCGCTGGCCGCGTCGTCCACATGAATCCATTGCCACATCGCATCACCTTTGCCGATGATGGGAAGTTTGCGCGCTAGAAGTTGCGCGCCGAAATAGCGCGTGTGTGCCGCATCGGGCGCGTGAAACCAACTGCAGCGCAATATCGCCGCCTTAAATCCTTCTTTGTCGGCCGCATCTCGCGCGATCGTTTCCATCTCCACCGTCGAGCGCGTAATGAAATCCGTATGCGGCGGCGAATCCTCGTCGAATGCGGACTGATTTTCCGGCCGCGCCACCCACGTGATGCTTTGCACCAGAAACTGCTTCGCGCCCACTCGCCCTGCAGCTTGCGCCAGCGCTCGCGTGCCTTCGCTCCGGATGCGATCGTTGGTCTTCCAATCCTCCGGCCGGGGCTTCGTCTTCGTAGGAATCGCAGTCGCGGCATGTACGATCACGTCCGCACCTTCCGCTGCCCGCGCCAGCGAATCTGCGTCAAATAAATCCGCACGCCGGCTCTCTCCGCCAAGTTTGCGAATCGTATTTTCGTTTTCGGTGCTGCGCGCCATTCCGATTGCGCTGTGTCCCCGTTCTCGAAACTGCCGTATCAGACTTCTGCCCAGAACTCCGGTTGCGCCTGCGATAAAGACTTTCAACGTAGCTCTCCCCAGGGTTTATGAATAGGCGGGTACCCATAGGATGTATCAATTCTTGCTCAGGATTTCGAAAAAATTCGAGCGCCGGCCAAAACGCCCAGACATTCGAAAAGCGCCAGAAGCACCGCAGATACGTCGAAAATGTCGCGCATATCAAGCGAAACAGGCAGGTTGATGTGCGTCACATGGTCGGGCCCTGGCAGAATGAAATGGTAGTAAACGCCAAAGACCAGCGCGCCCGCCATCGAAATAGCCAGCAGCACTCCTCCCGCGCGCATACTGCGCTTCCAGATCAGATAGGCCGCATAAAACGGCGCAACTACAATCACAGCCGCAACAAAGGCCTTTTGAAACGCATTGACCCCAATCCCGAGATGCTGGTGTGCAATCCCATGGGCCACATTAATCGCGAAATGAACCACTACAATTCCAATCGCGAATCCAACCAGCGCGCTTCTATTGTCCGCTCGACGTTCCATTGATGAGTACGTTTCCTCCGGGGAGTTCGGCCATCCTTGCTCCATGCGCTGAAAGGCGGAAAGCCTTCGCGCTGCGAGTGCTTCGTTGACGCAATGATGAAAGTGTTCTCCGGTACCTTTCAAAAAGTCGGTGGCGAAATTTTCCAAGTCGTACCGCAAATTGTGGAATCCATCCATCGGATCGCTTGCAAAGCCCAGGATAATGATTGCCTGCTCCTTGGCCCAGCAGCGCTCGCATGAACACTTCGTGGCGAAGTGATTCGGATCCGATGTAGTAAGTCACGAGCCCTAAGCTCTGTCGAAAGTGAATCTCGAGAATCCGATTCCCCTTAACATACTTGCCGCTCGCGTATTCGCCTCCGCTGCCGTGGCCGGCGAGGCCTTCGCAGTACGTAAATCCGTTGGCAGATAGGATGGGACCTAATATTTCAGTTCCTTTACGAAGTGTTTCAAGCGGAGTCATGGTGATAGCCTGCCGTTCTCTATTTCTGTTCCTGCGCGGTGGTCCAATTCACGGCGGTTCCATACCCGTACACCAACTGCGCGCCGCGATCGGCCCCAATTGTCAGCAGCACTGCGAGAACGGCCAGTCCCAACAGCATCAATTTGCGGAGCTGCGCTGTGAAATTCTTTCTCGCGAGGAATGCGAAAATACATAGCGCTAGAGCCAAACTCGTTGAAACGAGCATCAGCGTCTCGTGGATCCCCACCGCCCGCATCGCATCGCCCGGGGGCACGGAATTTTCTGCCGCAAGCCCCGTGAGCACCGTCACGATCGCTGCTAGAGTTCCGAGATATAACATCCAGGCCGCTACCCGCTGCATCTCGTCGCTCGACCGCCACAAAGCCAGCACCTGAAACAAAAGCGCCGCAAGCCACAGCACAATCGGAAAATGCACAAACATCGGATGGTAATTCAGCGCAGCTTTCAGGCCAGGAAGCATTGTAGGCACCTCTCCACCGCGGCGTTTCGGTTTAGGTGGCGCAGGCACTCTTGCCTGTGCGTTTTTAACGCAGTCCAATTCGAATACCCGCGCCGCATTATCTGCCAACCCCTCGCCGACGTAAACTGCGATAGAATCCGCCACACAAATTCAGCTATCGCCCATAGCGCATGCCAGGAGCCGCCATGAAGTGGATTCTCCGCATTCTCGGAGTTGTGGTTGCGATCGCACTACTCGTCGTCGTGATCGGCGCGCTTCTTCCGAAGCAGCACGTAGTCTCGCGCCAGGCCATCTATCGCCAGCCGCCCGAAGCAATCTGGCAAACAATCATGGACTACGAAAAATTCCCCACCTGGATCAAAGGTGTCGCGCGCGTCGAACCATTCCAATCACTCAACGGCTACCCGGGCTGGACGGAAATCGAATCAAACGGCATGAAGATTCCATTGCAGGTAACCGAAGCGGTCCCGCCGCGTCGCCTCGTCACGCGCATCGCCGATCCAAACCTGCCGTGGGGCGGCACGTGGACCACCGAAATCACGCCCGCGCCAGACGGTTCCGTAATGCGCATCACGGAAGACGGCTACGTCAACAACCCGCTGTTTCGCTTCATGGCCCGCTTCGTTTTCGGCTACGCTAGCACGCTAGATTCCTACATGAAATCCCTAGGCGAAAAATTCGGCGAGCAAGTCACAGTGCAAAATTAGCCATGCCGCGCAAAACTCCATCGAAGCCGCACCCGCCCGAGCGCAACTATTCCCACCGTTCGCTCCTCGACAAACTAGGCGTCAAGCCAGGCCAGAAAATCCAAATCCTAGGAGTAAACGACGGCGCCTTCATCAGTGACATCGAGCCATTCAATCCCGAATTCGCCGAACGCAAGCCAGCCGCCGATATCGACTTGATATTCTTCAACGCCGAGGAGAAAAAAGATTTAACCCGCCTCGCCCAACTGCGTAAATCAATTACTAAGAACGGCGGAATCTGGGTGATCTACCCCAAAGGCCGTCAAGACATACGCGAGCTCGATGTAATCACGGCCGGCAAAGCCTCGGGCCTAACCGACAACAAAGTCTGCAGCTTCTCGAGCACGCATACCGCCCTTCGCTTCGTTATCCCGATAGCCAATCGCTAGCCTGCCCAACTTTCCGTGACCCGGGTTGGTCCGCACAGAAACTATGCTCAGCGCCGAACCAGAACGTCGAGCCGGGTCAAGTAGCGTAGGCTTCAGCCTGCGCCTCAAGTAACTCGGCAACTCAAACGTTCCATGTTACGTTCGGCCGCGCTCGCGTTCTGTTGGTCTTCCAGTAGGGGCACGGCATGCCGTGCCCGGCGCCCGGTCAGCGCAATCGCTCCATTCCCTAGAAGTGTGTTCATGAGAAAAGCTCTCCGCAAAGAATTCGCGCCACTCGTACTTGCGTCCTATCATGGTGTCATGTTGACTGCCACCGGTACGAGACTCGATATTCGTGGACTCACAGTCGAGCTGCCCACTGAAACCGGGTGGGTGCGCCCGGTCAATGACGTTTCATTCTCGCTCGCTGAGGGCGAGACACTCGGAATCGTAGGCGAGTCGGGTTCTGGCAAGACGATGCTGTCGCTCGCCCTGATGGGTCTCGAACCTCCCGGTGCGCGTCGCAGCGGCGAAGCTTGGCTCGAAACGCGCGACGGCGGCCGCATGAACCTCATCACGGCCGGGCGCGAAGAGCTTCGCAAGATGCGCGGCCGCGATATCGCCATGATTTTTCAGGAGCCGATGACAGCCCTTGATCCGGTGATCCGTGTCGGCGCACAAGTGGAAGAGGCAGTTCGCGTCCATGACTCCTCAGCGGCAGCCACCGAAATCCACCGAAGGATGATCGACGCGATGAAGCGCACGGCCGTGCCTGAACCAGAGCGGCGGGCGCGACAGTATCCGCATCAACTTTCGGGCGGTTTGCGACAGCGCGTGATGATCGCGATGGCGCTCGCGCCTGGTCCGCGCATTCTGATTGCGGACGAGCCGACGACGGCACTCGATGTCACCGTGCAAAAACAAATTCTGGAACTGCTCGCGCAATTGCGGCGCGAACTGCAGCTCTCGATGCTTTTTATCACGCACGATTTGGGCGTCGTCTCGCAGATTGCCGATCGCGTGATGGTGATGTACGCCGGCCGCATCGTTGAAGAAGGCCCGACGGCAGAAGTACTGCGCCATCCGCGCCATCCGTATACCGAGGGTTTGCTCCGCGCGGCTCCGCGCCTCGAACGCGGCAAACTCACTCCGATTCGCGGCACAGTCCCGGCCCTCAACGCGCTGCCGCCGGGCTGCTCGTTCGGTCCTCGTTGTGACATTCATGTGCCGGAGTGCGATTCGGCAGTGCCTGAGCTTCGGGAAGTGGGGGCACGTGAACATCGGGCGCGGTGTATTCTTGCTTAGTAATGGAAAAGGATTTGAAGCGGCCGTTATTAGAGTCGAGTGAAGATGAAGCGAAGAAAAACAGACATTGAAACGGTCAACTACCTTGACCTAGAGGACAGCCAGAATCAGGGGCGGGCGCTGGTTTTTATCTTAGCGGGGCAAGTTTGAATGGCAGATTTGGACCAGCACCAGCAGCGGGAGCTCGTACGCGACCGCTTCACGCGCACCGCCGAGGTTTTTGGCAATGCGGTGATGCAGACGCGCGCCATTGAAGCGGAAATCCTGGCTGAAATGGTCGCAGCGAAGAAAACTGATTGCGCCGTCGACCTCGCCTGTGGCACAGGAGCGCTGGCGCTCACGTTCGCGCGGCACATCCGCTGGATTACGGGGCTTGATTTGACCCCGGCGATGCTCGCCGTGGCGCAGCGAACAGCGCGTGAGGCGAATGCCCGGAACATCGCGTTTGCACTGGGCAACGCGCAGGACATTCCGTTTCCGGATGCGTCGCTCGACCTCGCTCTCTCGAGCTACGCTTTGCACCATGTGCCGGAACCGGGGCGCGTGATCGGCGAGATGGCGCGCGTGCTGAAGCGTGGCGGCAGGGCCGGAATCATTGACATTTTCGTGCAGGAAGATCCGCAGAGCGCAGAAATGCACGACCGCATCGAGCGCGTTCGCGACCCTTCCCACGTGCGAACGCTGGCGCGCAGCGAGTTCGCGTTCCTCTTCGCCGCACATCACCTGCGCATCACCGGCATGCACGTCGAGGAGCATCCGGCAACGTTCGATCAATGGATGCACAACGCCGGCCGCGAACCCGGAGACCCCGAATACACCGAAACGCGGCGCCTGATGGAGTTGACCATCCCTGATGATCTCGCCGCATTCCATCCGCGCTACAGCCTCACAAGTCCAACCGGAAGCGATGGGCTCCCCGAGATCGACATGGTCAGCACGGTCGTCTTCTTCTCCGCTGAGAAAATCGGATGATGCCAGCCGCGCCTTCGACCGAAGCCGAAGTTATCCTCGAAGCCCGCAACCTGCGAAAACTGTATTCGGCATCAAGCACCACGTTCCTACAATCTTCGCATCGCGCAGTGGCCGTGGATGGCGTGAGCTTTTCGGTGGCGCGGGGCGAGACGCTGGGGATCGTGGGCGAATCGGGCTGCGGCAAGACGACACTTGCGCGGATGCTGCTGCGCCTAATCGAGCCGGATTCCGGGGAGATATTTTTCCGGGGCGAAGACTTGCTGGCGGCGCGTGGCGCTACATTGCGAGGGCTGCGGCGCCGGATGCAGATGGTGTTTCAGGATCCGGTTGCGTCGTTGAATCCGCGGATGCGGGTGGGAGAAATCGTCGGAGAGCCGTTGGCGATTCATGAACCGGCGATATCGCGCGCGAAGCGCCGGGATAGCGCGATTGAAATTTTGCAGGCAGTGGGAATCGGCGCGGAGGCTTTCGACCGTTACCCTCACGAGTTTTCGGGCGGTCAGCGGCAGCGCATTGGGATCGCGCGGGCGCTGATTTTGCGTCCGGAGCTTGTGATCGCAGATGAGCCGGTCTCAGCGTTGGATGTTTCGGTGGGCGCGCAAATCCTCGAGCTGCTGGCGCGACTGCAGCGCGAATTTTCGCTGACGCTGATTTTGATTTCGCACAGTTTGCCGGTGGTGGCGCAGCTGGCGACGCGGGTGGCGGTGATGCAAGCGGGGAAGTTCGTGGAGATTGGCGCGGCGGAGAAGATTCTTAGCGAGCCGGAGCATCCTTACACGGTAGCGCTGCTGGCGGCTGTGCCGGAAATTCCGGCGTAGCCTCCATGAAAGGCGCATAGGCCCTTCGTCAAGTTCGCGAAGAGGGAGTTGTAGTGGAACGGTTCCAGATTCTTGTCGCCGATGAGGTACTCGACGATCTGCGGGCGCGGTTGCGCCGTACGAGATGGCCCGACCAACTGCCCGGCATAGGCTGGAAACAGGGCACCGAGCTGGAATGGTTGCGGCGGCTCGTGTCCTACTGGGCCGATGAGTTCGACTGGCACGTCTGGGAGCGGAAGCTCAGCGCGCTCGACCATTTCACCTGGGAGGGTATTCACTTTGTGCACCGGCGCGCAGTATCTGGGCGCGGTGCGCCGCTGATCCTCACGCACGGCTGGCCCAGCAGTTTTCTCGACTACGTGAACATGCTGCCG
>Ga0307471_100002085_pt1 | contig 11367 bp, 12 predicted proteins | sample atmos_gasesAM3C__2_FD_204566 | JGI IMG/M metagenome (GOLD analysis project Ga0307471, IMG submission 204566) | Hardwood forest soil microbial communities from Morgan-Monroe State Forest, Indiana, United States - atmos_gasesAM3C_515 | ecosystem: Environmental > Terrestrial > Soil > Temperate... | reverse complement strand
CATGGCGTTCTCCGGACAGCCAAGTCCTTAGGATCGTTATCGAACCAATGGGTTCCGCGACGCGACTCTAAAAGCATTGGTCACGTCAAAGGCAACGGACTTGTGGCGTGAATGCGCCGAGCTATTCGTTATTACGCCCGCGCAAGGTTGGAAATCTAAGTGGCCGGGGACCTGCCTCGTTGTGAAGGCGACGGCGATCCAGAGACGCTTTCACGACATCTAGGATCGCATTCTGCATGGAGGCGGTCATGCGACGCGTCCCAAGCTCGACCGAAAGGTTGCTCTCATGCATGCGCTGATAAACCAATAAGTCAGACAACAACTCCATGATCGCGCCTTGTTCGCCCGCGCGCAAAAACCAATCCATGGGATCTCCAACGCGCCTAGAAGTGTCGAAATCGCCGACTGAGTCAAAGAGAGAGCGCCGCGCCAAGAGTGTTTGGGTAACATAGCCGGGCAGTACCTCCGCAAAACGGTGATCTTGAAACCGTCTTTGCTCATTTTCTAGTTGCGGTATCCAAAATCTTTGCAAATGCGTAACGCACAGGTCGAGTTCAGGGCGTGCTTCAAAGCGTGCCATCTGACGTGCCAGCTTCTCCGGGTGCCACAGGTCGTCGGAATCGAGAAAAGCTACAAATTCACCCAGGGCCACACTCAGCCCACGGTTACGCGCCGTTGGCGCCCCACCATTGTTCTGTCTGACATAGCGTATCCGATCACCGTAGCGAGCGACTAGCTCAGCCGTTCCATCGGTAGACCCATCATCGACCACGATGACTTCAATGGGTTCGTAGGTCTGCGCCAGGATGCTATCGAGCGCCTGCGCTAAATAACGGTCTCCGTTATAGACTGGAACAATGCAGCTAATTAACGCGTTTGCCATAAAACGTATTGTCAATTGCTGGCTTCAAAGGTTACGAGGCTTCTGCGTAATGCCGACCGGACGAGAGGTGCAATAACTGATTTCCACCGGGCTGCCATGACGGGTGACGGATTGCGTGGCGGCTTCTAAAATTCCCACCACCCGCAGACCCGCCTCCCCGCTAGTGATTGGAGGTTGGCTATGGTCAATACAATCGAGAAAATGGTCTATCTCGCTCCGCAGTGCTTCCGTTATGTCCAATTGTGGCGCCCACATGTCGCCGGTACGGTAGCCGATAAGCGTGCGGTATTTATCTTCTCCGTTATTGAGTGTAATTCCCTTATCGTACACCTTGACCTTCTCGCTGGGTTCTAAATCGTCGTAGACAATCATCTTACAGCTGGCACCAATCAGAGTCCGGCGCAGCTTGACCGGCGCCAGCCAGTTGACGTGAACGTGGGCGATCAAATCGCCATCAAAGAACAGTGTTAAATAGGCGATGTCCTCTGACCCACGAGGCACGTGACTCATTCCTGTAGCAGATACAAAACGCGGTTGCATAGGCAGTAGGTAGTCCATGATCGAGAGATCATGGACGGCTAAGTCCCAGATCACAGAAACATCGTGCTGGAACAGCCCTAGATTGACGCGCACCGAGTCGTAATAGTAAATACTACCTAGTCCATCGGTCATCACCAGTTCCTTTATCCTACGCACAGCGCCACTGTAAACGAACGTGTGATCCACCATTAGTACTCGATTACGCCGAGAAGCCTCGTCGATTAGTCGCATAGCTTGTTCGGATGTTTCCGTGAAGGGCTTCTCCACCAGAACGTGTTTGCCGGCCCGTAATGCCTCCAAAGCAAGATCAAAATGAGTTGGTAGCGGCGTAGCGATGATGACAGCGTCAATAGTGGTGTCGGTGATCAGGTGGCGATAATCCGGCATGGTTTTAACCAACGGGTAACGAGCCCGGACCTTGCTCAGTCGTTCCGTATCCAAGTCGCTCACCATTATGACGCTGGAGGCCGACGCCTCGTCAATATTGCGCACGAGGTTTGGTCCCCAGTAACCGTAACCGATTACGCCAACACCAATCATGGTTCCGCTTTCATCTACGCGTGTTCCTCACCATTCTCGCTGGTGCGCCTACTACAACAGAGTGGTCGGGAACGTCGTGTGTAACTACTGCACCGGCGCCAATCAATGCATTTTCTCCGATTGTCACGTCGCACATTATCAACGCTCCGCTCCCAATAGACGCGCCCCGCTTAACCCGAGTTGGTTTGGGTTCCCAGTTTTCTTGAGTCTGCAATTTTCCGTTCGCGGTAGCTCGGGGATAGCGATCATTGATAAAAATCACTCCATGACCAACAAAAACCTCATCCTCCATGGTTACACCTTCACAAACAAAAGAATGAGACGAGATTTTGCATCGATTACCGATAATCACGTTCCTCTGGATTTCTACGAACGGCCCGATTTTAGTCTCAGCGCCGATGCTGCACCCGTACAGGTTAACTAAATCGGGGTGAGAAATCGTGACCATCTTGCCTAGCTTGACGTCTGAGCTTATTGGCATTTTTCTATCCGTTGTTTCCTTTATCGCTCAAAGGGAAGCGGGGCTGTGTAGCTAAAAACAAATTCCCCGTTGTTGCATAGATCGTAGAAGTGCCGCTTTTCGAGCATACCGGCGTGATGAACTGCCGTTGTAGGAAATGAATGTTAGCTAACGGAAGTTGCGTTTTGGCGACGACGACGGTCTAACGTCTGTTTAAGAAGTTGTAGGTACTCACTTCGACTGGAAGGGGCCAAGCGCCGGCTCAAGTTGCTCTGGTGGATGCGACGATACACCAGCACGTCGGGTAACAACTCCGTCACGGCGCCGTATTCAGCTGCCCGCAGAAACCAGTCCGTCGAATCCGCATGCCGCAATGCCGTGTTGAAGTATCCCACTGCTTCGAACAGGCGGCGGCGTGCCAGGAGAGTCTGAGGCACATACCCAGGGAGCGGCTGCGAAATACGATGATTCCGAAACAGTTCGGCTTCTTTCCTCAGTTCCGGGATCCAAAAATTTTGTACATGGGTGACGCATAGGTCCAGATCGGAGCGTACCTGGAAACGAGCTAATTGACGCGCCAATTTCTCCGGATGCCACAGATCATCGGCCGCGAGAAACCCTATAAAATCCCCTTGCGCCGCCTTGATTCCCAAGTTACACGCGGCGGCAGTCCCCGCGTTCGGCTGAAATAGATATCGCACCCGATTACCATAGCGGGCAACAACAGCCGCCGTGCCATCGGTCGATCCATCGTCGGCGACGATAATCTCCAGCGGCCGGTACGTCTGCGCGAAGATACTATCCAGCGCTTCTGCCAGATATTGCTCGCCGTTGAAAACCGGAACGATACCGCTAATCAGGGGCGGCTTCATGGCAAAGACTCACACCAGCAGATCCAAACAATGAATCATCGCTCGGCCGTGGTGATAAGGAGACTTCCATATGTGTTGCTGGTCGGCCGAGGGCTTTCGGTCTGACGTTACCCGTTCGTACCAATCTCCGTGTTCCCAATTCGCCTGGTACTTCGCAATCCACTCCAGGGTTAGCAAGAAACAGTTCCAGTAGACCTCCTCTCCAGTGAGGCGATACATCTGAAGAGCCGCGACTAAGCCTTCCGCCTGAACCCACAGTATTTTTTCGCGCCGGTCGGCGGGAGCATGAAACGGGCCGGAGTCATAGAATCCTCCGGCCCTTCGGTCGAAACCATAGCGAAGGGCGTAGCTGAAAATGGTTCGGTAAAGATCCAACAACGGGTGGTTGGGCAATTCCACTGCTTTGCAGGCTTCTGCCAGCAACCAAACGTTCTCGACATCATGGCCATAGGAGACCCGATCATAGCTGGGCCCTCGAAGAGGTACCCAGCTGTCCACGTATTTATCCGTACACGCACCGACATTCTTGCGCACGACCGAGTTGCTGTTTACGAAAATCAGTTCGATGAGCCGTTCCTTGGCACGAGGGTCGCGTGTCACAAGATAGTCCTGGGTTATGGCTTCCATCAAATGGAGATGGGTATTCATCAACTTGATTGTTGGAGCAGTGCCCAAATAGCCTTCGTACTCCGGAACCTTCCAATCACGCTGGAAAAATTCCTTGTAACCGCCGTAAAGTCCGTCGTGGGCGTGAGTTTCAAGAAGATTGAACAAGTCTCGCGCTGCCGACATAGCCGAAGAATCCTCTGAAGCTCTTGCATATTCAGTCAACGCATAGAGTCCGAAGGCCTGCCCATACAAGTGTTTGTCGGGTTGGGTGGCTATGGGACGCGCGGCGTCAACTTCCCAATAAAACCCGCCAAAATCCGCATCCCACATGTGGCCGCATAAGAAATCGTAGCCGTGCTGCGCGGCTTGCAAGTGTTCCCGGGCCCCGTACTTGGATTGGGCCAACCGCGAAAAAAACCAAACGATCCGCGCTTGGCTTACAAGATTCTTGTTCGCGCGAGATTTCCATCGCTCCTGAGACTCGTTTGGAAGCCGATAACCACCGTCTTCCAAGTCAACTGCCTGCGGATACCAGAACGAAATAATATTTTTTGTGAGGATTCGCTCCAGTGTCTCGCGAGCGCGAAGCAAATCTCCCGGAGCAGGCTGATGCCGAACTGGAAGGGTTGGCTTGTCCAAGGAAGGAGCAGACGCAAATAACCTACTCCTTTTTAAAAGGCGAAAGAAATCCCGTCGCAGATGCATAATTCCGCAATGCAAACCCGATCAATAGCGGTTTATTATCAGAGCATCTGCTTTGGCTCCCAGGAGAGCAAACGGGTGGTGTAGGAGAGATCGTAGGGTGCTACTGGCTGTGCTGACACTCCATAGACGACGTGAAATCCGTCGGCGGATGATTCCACACAACGGCGGAGCAAGCTGCGGAGATCCGCCCCTCCGATCCAAATAGCCTGTGATCTTTCATCCGTTTTGTCGGGGTCCAAAGCGTACGAGCCGATCCTTATCGCAATAAAAGACCGTAACTTTCGCTGATCGACAAACATTCGTCCTGCGAGTTCACCCAGCGCCTTGGAGACACCGTAGGGACGGAGTGGTCGTGGCGGGGCATCGGAGCCGATCTTGGGCCCGTCGGATTGATAGCATGACGGAGCTAACAACTCCTCGAGCGCTTTGACCGCCCAATTGGAACTGGCAAAGACCACTCGAGGTACTTCATATCTGGCCGCAACTTCGATGACATTCCGGGTCACTTTGATGTTGTTGCGCAAGACGGACCCCCACGGCGCACGATTGTTCACGTCTGCAGCCAAATGGAGCACAACGTCGGCTCCTTCGAACGAAGGCGCCCAAGACTTGCGTCCGAACCGCCAGAAACTTTTTACCGATGTGGCGCCATCATCCTCAGCAAGGTCGGCAACGACTGAGCCTCTCCCCGACACCGGAACACGATCGACGAGGCGCAGCTCATACTTGCCGGATAGTTCTTCTACGATTTGGCGGCCGATTTGACCCGCAGCGCCGGTGATAACGACACGCATGAGAGGGATGTCAAAAAGAGTAGGTTACGCCGCTTATTTTATGCGGAAGTCGATCATCGGGAAGTTGTGTGGGAAACCAGGAAAGCAACTGCTGTGTGTGCGATAGATCGTAAGGGATCGTGTTTTGTCCCGACACACCATAAACCACGTGAAATCCCTTGATATCCGCTTCGACACACCTTCTAAAGAGGCTCTTCGTATCTTCCACGCCGATCCAACGAGCGCGCACGATCTCGTCCGTCGAAGGAGTCCGATTATGATTGCCGATCCGCACAGCTACGAAAGATTCCAACTTTCCTTCGTCGACGAACATCCTCCCTGCAAGCTCTCCAAAAGCTTTCGACAAGCCGTAGTCGGTTAGCGCAAACGGAGGAGTCTCGGAATCGATTTTTGGCCCGGTCGGATCGTAGCAGGAAGGAGCGAGCCTGTTTTCGACGGCTTTCACCGCCCAATTGGAGCTGGCGAAAACCACCCGGGGAACCCGATATCTTGCTGCGGCCTCAAGGACGTTCCAGGTCGCTTGTATATTGTCGGGCAGCACTTTTTCCCAAGGCGCTAAGGATTGACTGTCCGCTGCGAGATGGACGACGACCTGAGCTCCTTCAAATGCTTCGTTCCAACGTGAGGATCTGGATTTAAACCAGCTCCGCCAGCCGCTTGTTACGGGACGATGTGATAGATCCGCCACAATGGACCCTCGACCCTTAACGGGGTGAAGATCTACGAGGCGAAGCTCGTGTGATGGGGAAAGTTCCTCCACTAGCTGACTGCCGATCTGACCGGCCGCGCCGGTGATAATCACATGCATTGCGAAAGGACGATAAACGACGATTATCGGCGGGTGTTAGAACTCGTTTGCACGAAATTCTCGGGAATTTTACGGTCAGCCAACAGCGATTCTTGAGAGGGAGTTTGCTTGGCAATCACAATGCTTATCGATTCCGCTACTTCGTCCGCCGTAGCTCGTGTTAAGAATCGTCGTCTGACTACAAAACCTCAGCAACATCATTGTCTGTGGCTGGGTAAATCACAATTTCACTTCACAATCACTATAAAAAGCAAGTTCGCGCGTGATAATTACATTGCCTAAAATTCGCAAAGTTAAAGACATCATCCTCGAGTGCTCGGGCTCATCTGCGTGCAGTGCAATTCATACAGGCTCGCGTAGGCGCCCGCCCGGGCCAGCAACTCGTCGTGCGTCCCGATTTCGACGATACGGCCATGATCCATAACTACGATACGATCCGCCAAACCCAGCGTGGTGAACCGATGGGAGACAAGAATGGTTGTACGTCCCCTGGCGAGGTCGCGGAAGTGACAGAACAGCTCGTACTCGGCACGGGCATCGAGATGGGTGGTAGGCTCGTCCAGGATCAATAGCGATGCGTCTCGGGCTATTGCTCTGGCCACGGCCAATTTTTGCCACTGTCCGCCGGACAGATCGTATTCACCGAACATGCGGCCGAGCATGGTTTCGTACCCCAGCGGCATTGCCTGAATGAGGTCGTGAACGCCCGCGGAGAGAGCGACACCGTGGATGCGATCGGGATGGCCGAGCATGCGTTGCCAATCCCCATAGGCAATATTTTCAGCTGCGGTTGCCTCGTAACGGGCAAAGCCCTGCGAAAGAAAGGCAACGGAACTGTGCAAATGGTCGAGCGACCATTTGCGCACATCGATGCCGTCGAACCGGACACACCCTTGATCGGGATCGTACAGTCGCGCAATCAATTTGACGAGGGTAGTTTTTCCAGCGCCGTTTTCTCCCACCAGAGCGACGACTTCTCCGGGCTTGATGTGAAAAGAGATTCCTGAAAGGGCCGGTGTGCTTGATCCGGGATAGGTGAATGAGACGTCAATGAGTTCGACTTCTCCTCGTCCCTTGGGAGGAGTTAGAGCGCCGTCGTTCGTCATCCGTGGAAAAATTTGCAAGAACGCCCTGAGATTCGCAAGATGTAAGGCCTGCTCCGTCACACTGCTGACCGCGAAGATCAGCCTTTCCAAAGTCGACCGCAGCTTAGATGCCACCCCGGCGTAAAGGGCGATGTCGCCGACCGTCAAAGCACCGCGCACGACCTGCAAAGCCACGCGTGCGAAAAGGAGGTAAAACCCGCCTGTCGTCAACACCGTAAAAAGCGAGCTGCCGGCGAAATCGCGCCAGTAGCGGGTTCGGTCACGATCTCGAAACTGGGTCATGAAGGCGCGGAATTTTTCCAAGAACAACGGGCCAAGACCAAGCAGCTTGGTGTCCGCCGCAGTTTTCTGGCCCGTGAGATGAGAGACGAAGTACCGAGTCCATCGGCGCTTTGTTGTCCAAAGGGTTTCTTCCGAATAGCGCCGCTTCGCGGTCCGCCAGCGAAAAAACAGATACGGCAGCGCGAACGGGCACACAACCACGAGCACCAGCGGCTCGAGATACATCAGGATGGCGACCGTGAAAACAACTTGGACGGTTTCCGCGCACGCCGACTCGAGGTCCGTAATCAGTGTTGAAAAAGCACCGGCGGTACTTTGCTGTGCCCGGTCGATCGTGTCCTGCAGCCGCGGATCCTCAAGCGAGGCGAGGTCCAGCGCCGCGGAGTGTCGAAGAACATCCGAGGTAACGGTGAGATTAATATCGTCCGACAGGCGCTGCTGGAAAAGCTTATTGGCGAGAGGGGTCAAGCCCTCCACCAACGCTAGCACGAATCCAAGTAAGAGCCACGATAGCAGGGGTTGGAGATCCTCAGTGCTGCTCCGCGATATCTGGACGGCAGCGTTGATCAGACCGCGGGCCACTAAGGCGAGTCCCGCGGGTATTATCCCGCGCAGAATGACGATGCAACCCAGCCCGACGATCAATCTGGCATTGGTCGTCCAAGCGGTTTTTAGCGCCCAGCCGCAAGTGCTTAGGAGCCCGCCGATTTCCCACTTCGGTGAACCGTTCTCGGATGAGATCATGCGGTAGTTACCTGATGGAACCACGCTCTTGCGCAGGCTTCGCCCCGCGGCCAAGCGCTGCGGCCCTTAGACGCGCCTTCGCACGCAACAGCCTGTCTTTGAACCGAGTGTACCAACCGGAGTCGTGCACCGCCAGGCGAAACGGAAGAGATAGCAACCACCAAATAAACACATGCAGACGGGAGCACTCGTATATTCCTGCAGCCCACGTCTTGTTCTTCAGCGCGCCAGGCGATCCATCGATCAATACCTGGTAATAGCCCGCTGGAACGATCTTGATGTGCTGGTGCTCCCGTACGAGCGCCGCGGCCACCTCGGGAAACTCGTGGTGGCAATTGAATAATTCGAAGAAGAAAGTCAAAATGTTAACCGTTATTCGCAGAGTTTTTTCACGCCGCCGATGTGCCAGAAACGCCTCCCAGTCGATCCGACGGCTGAGTTGGTTGAGAATAAAATACAGGTCCACAAACGACTTTAAACGAGCCGCGCCCCTCTCCAGATCTTTGAAAATGGAGATGAGACTGAAAACGATCTCGTACTCGTCAGATAAAACAGCGAAGTTCCGTTTGGCCAGAACAAAATCTTGTCGCTGTCGCCAGATCGCTTCGTAATCAAGATAATGTGCGGCGTTGGCAGAGAGGAGCCAATGCAAATCCAGAGCGACATCCGACTTCACGAAGTCGAAGGCGTGGGTAAAGCGAGTGGTCAGGGCCGGATTGATTAGAATGGTGGATTTCCTGGTGTAGCCGATGCTGCGGAGCAGAACCTCAATCGGCACTACCCGTTCTCTCCTGACGAGAATGTCCAAGTCCCAAAACTGACGGCGATCGATGCCACCGAAGAATCGCATTGCGAGGTACGGTCCTTTGAGCAGGATGAACTCATGGCCGGCTGCTGCCAACAGTGATGAGAGTTGCGCTAGCTCACGGACCAGAGCCTCCTGTACGGTCCACTGTCTTAAGGAAACCCTTTTAAGCTCATTCAGCCACTGCTGTGGCAGCAATTTCCGGACTGGTGTGCCTTCGAGCCGAGAGAAAACAAAGAGCTGCAGGCCATGCTGATTGAGGAACTGAGCGAAGTCAACTGGTTGCACGGTGCCATGCCGCAGACGGTCCGCCGCGGCATCAGGGTCCCCCTTTAGGAAAAGGGAAAGGAGAGCTAGGTGTTGCTGAAAGGACATCGCAGCGTAATTTCCCGTCCGTTGGGCTGGGGTAGCAGGCAAGATAAGGTGATTCATCTCCTTTTCATCGAAGAAGACGATATGCCGTTGAAGTGAACCCACGCCGGCAATCCGGACGCAACGGCGACGCCGGAGGTCTACTTGGACTGCTATTGGCCTATACGGTTAGGCTGACCCCGAGTTTATCGACCAGGATTTTTTTTAATCTTTTTTCGATTTCTGAACGCAGGCCTTGGGACACGTTGGTATGCTCCTCTCCACACATCAGGCCCCAGCAGTTACATTGGCGACTGGTTGACCGCGAGCCGCCGCAATTTGATAGACTAACGCAAAGTAAGATTTGGGGTGAGCTTCGGCCGTCCATTTTTCCTGAAAAGTTTTGTAACCGCGTGTGCCAAGGCGATTACGGTAGGAAGCATCTGCCAATAGTTGATCCATCGCCGACACCAACTCTTGATCAGTGTTATAGGTCAAGCCCCCGCCGCTTTCTTCGATGCGCTGTGGCATTCCCAAATTTCTCGCGATGACAGGCGTTTGGTTTCTGAAGGCTTCAAAGGTCACTAAGGGAGAGGCATCGTAACAAACCGAGGGCACAATGACCGAGACGGCGTAACGATAGAGAGCCCTGGTCATCTTGGTGACCCAGAAATTGGATATTTGAAACGCCTTCGGCCATCTGTCGTAAGCACGGCTCATAGGAGCCCTTGCCCGCGATCAGTAAACGCGCCTTTTGGTATTGACGAAAGATCGGAATGAGCGTTTGCAAACCCTTGAGCTTTTCAAGCCGCCCGACAAAAAGGAAGTAAGGATGTTTTAACTCGTCGGTTGGGACTTGTTCTCTCACTGATCCGGAAGACTCTGAAGGAACAAAAGATGTGGGCTGATTTGAAGAGCGGATAATCGGTTTGATGCGTGGCCAGCGGGGAGAGAAAACCGAACGGGCTTGTGATGCCGTGCACAGTAACGTTGGGATGGTCATCGTAGGCGGTGATGGGATCATGGCCAGCCCCTAAACGATAGCTGTCGATACAATGAATTACATCTGCTTTGTGGCCGCGTTTGACCAGTTCATTTGCGAGCCGATGGACAAAAATTCCGTCTCCTCCGAAACTGTAGGGGGGATAGAAAGTGTTGATCATGCAGAAGCTTAGCGGTCGATCCATGACTTTAATAAAGGAAACGCTGGATGTTCGGGGCGGGATCTACGCGGTAAACACGCCGGCACAAGACATGAACAACGGTTCGGTCACGTACGCGACCTTTCGTTCATCGACGCGAGGGCTCGCCGGATGGCCACACACGACCGTAAATCGCTCAACCCCGGAAGAGACCGCAGCGGCCTCAAACTCCTAAACCGGAAACTGCAGCACGGTTCCAGGGTGCGATGAATGATCTTGCAAGTGCCGAACGGCCCATTGGGCTCTTATCTGATCCACGGTGTCCATGATGCTTAGGGATTCATTCAAAGGCATAACGTCGCTTTCAATTTGTCCGGCGCGCAGACACTTTATAACCTCTGAAACCTGGTAATGAAGTCCTTCTCCGACGGGAGGCGCATAGATTTTCTTGGAATGAACCCCATAGAGAAACCGCTCACTCGATTTCGGATAGCGTTCACGAAGTTGGCGGACAAGACGGCTTCGTTTGCAATATTGAATGAGTTCCTGCCCAACTCGAGCGTAACGTGCCTCTCGCATACTTTCACGATGCCAATCCTGGTTTGGATACCGGCATAAGGTAAGACTTGCGGGGCAAATAATCGGTTCATGAATTCTGATCTGACCGGCACTTCCGACAATGGTGGCCACTCGTTCAGTGTCGACACGCACTGAGCAAACCAGCGA
>Ga0307471_100002083_pt1 | contig 11371 bp, 9 predicted proteins | sample atmos_gasesAM3C__2_FD_204566 | JGI IMG/M metagenome (GOLD analysis project Ga0307471, IMG submission 204566) | Hardwood forest soil microbial communities from Morgan-Monroe State Forest, Indiana, United States - atmos_gasesAM3C_515 | ecosystem: Environmental > Terrestrial > Soil > Temperate... | reverse complement strand
GCCGCCTTCGCACACTTCAAAGGACCGCGCGGTGGCGATACGCCGGTCGCCCGGGTCGAGCCGCACCATGACCTCGCCCAGGCTGACGAGATCCCAGCGACATTCCTTCTTTGGCCGGATTGTCAGCGCCATGCGCTTACTCCAGCCGTACTTCCCATTGATGAATCATTTGCAACGTTTTTCAGATTCACGTTTTGTTTTCTCAATTGATTTTGGCCGGCTCCAGCCGGGGGCTCAGAAGTTGCATCATGGCAAGCGCCACGAGGTAAGCGGAACCGGCGATCACGAAGGGAATCATATAACTCCCGGTCCATTGAAGCACGTGGCCGATCACCCAAGCGATAAGCAGTCCCCCGATTGCTCCGGCCATTCCGCCGATACCCGTAACGGAGCCGACGGCCTCCGCAGGAAACATATCGGAGGTGATCGTGTAGAGGTTCGCCGAAAATCCCTGATGGCACGCAGCGGCAAGGCCAATGAGCAACACGGCCGACCACGTGCTTTCCACGCGATAGGCAAAGACTACCGGCGTGACACCGACCGCACAAATCAGGAAGGCAATTTTGCGGGCTGCATTAATGGTTCGGCCGCGCCGAATCAGGAACGAAGAGATCCAGCCGCCGACAACGCTGCCAACATCCGCGATGACATAGATAGCAATGAGGGGAGGTCCAAGGCGTGTCAGCGAGAGGCCATGCCTGGTCTGGAAAAAGCCCGGCATCCAGAAAAGATAAAACCACCAAACGGGGTCAGTCAGGAATTTTCCAACGCCGAAGGCCCAAGTCTGCCGAAGCGGAATCAACTTGGTCCAACTGATCTTTTTCACAGCTCCTTGAGGGTCACTCCGGATATAGTCCAATTCCGCCTTCGAGAGTCTTCGGTGCTCCCCCGGCTTTTGATAGAGCATCAACCAAAGCACGAGCAAGATAAAGCCAATCCCGCCAACGCAGAGGAATGCGCCCCGCCACCCCCAGCGCAAGCTGATCCAGGCCACAACGACAGGAGCGAGCATGGCTCCCACGTTGGTCCCCGCGTTGAAGATGCCTGTGGCCAGCGCGCGTTCTTTTTTCGGGAACCATTCGGCAACCGCCTTAATACTGGCGGGAAATACTGCTGCCTCGCCAAAGCCGAGAACACAACGGGCAACCCCGAAACTCGCAAGGGAATTGCAGAACGCCGTTCCCATGGAAGCCAAGCTCCAGAAAATCATGGCAAGAGCGTAGCCCAAGCGAGTGCCTAACCGGTCCATGACCCAGCCGACCACCAACATGCCTACCGCGTAGCCGGCCTGGAAAATCACCGTGAGATTGCCGTAATCGACTTCGTTCCAGCCTAAGTCATGCTGCAACGTAGTCTTAAGAACTCCCAGGACATTGCGGTCCATGTAGTTCTTGGTGGTACCGATCAGCAACAGCCCGCAGATGATCCAGCGGAAGTAGCCAATGCGAGCGGAAACACGGACTCCAGACTGTTCTCCGGCCATCGTGCTCTTGGCCGGCGATGCCATCATTCCTGACGCGGATGTGGGGCGCTCTGGATCCATGGTCCCTACCAACTGTGCATGGTTCCATCGAGTTTGCGATTGACGGGAAGATACGCGCGCCGATATGGATATTTCGACGCGAGCGCTTCGTCCAGATCCACGCCGAGGCCGGGAGCGTCACCGGGATGCATCATACCGCCGGAAAAACTGTAGGAATGAGAAAAGACGCGCTCTGTCTCTTCGCTGTGGTGCATATATTCCTGAATCCCAAAGTTATGGACGCTCAAATCAAAATGCAGCGCGGCAGCCATGCACACGGGACTCATGTCCGTGGCGCCGTGGCACCCGGTCCGGACGTGATAGAGTTCGGCCAGGCTGGCGATCTTTCGCACATGCGAAATTCCGCCAGCGTGCACCACGGCGGTCCGAATGTAATCGATGAGTTGCTCCTGGATAAGTTGCTGGCAATCGTAGATCGAATTAAAAACCTCGCCAATCGCGATAGGCGTAGTGGTGTGTTGGCGGATCAGGCGCAAACTTTCCTGCAGCTCAGCCGGTACAGGATCTTCCAGCCAGAACAGGTGAAAAGGTTCGAGACTCTTTCCGAGGCGCGCCGCTTCGATGGGCGTTAGCCGGTGATGGACATCGTGCAGCAAGGGAAGATCTTCGCCAAATTCTTTGCGCAACCGCCCGAATAGCTTCGGAACGAAATTCATGTAGAGTTCGGAGCTCCAGGCGCTTTCCGGCGGCGCGTCTTTTTCGGCAGGCTCGTAGTACATTTTGCCGCGGCCAACCCCATAGGTGCTTTGCAACCCAGGGATGCCGCTCTGCGCGCGAATCGCTTTGTATCCGAGTTTGATGTACGCGGCGACTGCTTTGACCGTGTCCTCAATGTCCTCTCCGCTGGCGTGGCCGTAAACAAGAACGCCATCGCGCGAAGCGCCTCCCAGCAATTGGTAGACAGGCACATTCAGCGCCTTGCCCTTGATGTCCCATAGAGCCATATCAACCGCAGAGATCGAGCACATCGTAACGGGGCCGCGCCGCCAGTACGCGCCCTTATAAAAGTATTGCCAGATGTCCTCGATTCGCCGGGCGTCGCGACCGATGAGCAGGGGAAGAACATGGTCGGAGAGATAGCTGACGACGGCAAGCTCGCGGCCGTTCAGCGTGGCGTCACCCAGGCCGTAAATGCCGTCTTCCGTCGTAATTTTCAGCGTAACGAAGTTGCGTCCAGGGCTGCAGACAATGACTTTGGCATCGGTAATTTTCATATTTGACAGGAATCCTTTGTATCGTACCCTGCGAAAACGTGAAAGAAGATAATTTGTATTCCGCTGCCCTGCGTTGACGATGTTTTGCGCGCGAGGTGCGGACCGTTCCCCACAATTACCTTTCCAACTTGAAGATTCTCTCCATCAGCAGCCACTTTTCACCCGGCTTGGCATTCGAAAGCGGCTTTTGAAACTTCCACATCAGCTCTTCCCACTCTCGAACCTTCGGATTTTCTCGGTCCGCTTTTGCTTTCTGATCGATAGAAAATTGCTCGTCAACCTCCATCAGCATGAACATCCGCGTCCCGAGCAAATAAATCTCTAAATCGACGATGCCCGCATCCTTGATGCTCTTTGTGATTTCCGGCCAGATTTTCTCGTGATGCCGCTTATACTCAGCGATCAATTTCGGATCGTCCTTCAGATCCAGCGTGAGGCAATAGCGTTTTGTCATTTGGCCTCTGCGGCCGCTGCCGAATCAGCAGCCCTCAAAGCAGAGTTTGGCCTATATCCCCATACCGCGAAATAAATTACATACAGATAGCAAATCAGCGGCATCACGAAGGCGACCTGAATGTCGCTCGCGTCGGAGATTCGCCCCATTGCCGCGGGAATTAGCGCCCCGCCAATGATGGACATGACCAGGAGCGACGAGGCCCGTTTTGTAAGCGCTCCGAGATTCTTCAGGCTAAGTGCAAAAATCGTGGGGAACATTATGGAATTGAAGTAGCCCACCATTACGATCGCCAGAACCGCAACCAAGCCGGAAGCGACGATTCCGATCACCACGCAAAGCAGCGCCCCCAAACCGAAGAGAGAAAGCAGCCTGGTAGCCGGGATGCGCCTCATCATCCAGGAACCGGAAAATCTGCCGATCATGAATCCTGTTTGATGCGCCACCAGGAACAATGCCGCCATCTTCTCCGGCGTACTTGGTATCATGCGCGCGAGGAAGTTGGCTTGAGCCCCATGGTTTCCCCCTAGGAATCGAGTCCCCCACACTGCCATGCTCTCGAGTGTTTCCGGCATGGTGTGTTTCACAAAGCGAATCACAAAGCTTCCTACTCCCACCTGTGCCCCGACATAAAAAAACTGAGCAACAACGCCTTTGATCAAATGCGAATGAGCGAAGACGCTGCTCAAGCCTTTCGGTGAATCGTCGCTTGCTTCCTCTTTTTCTTGTGGCTGGACCTCGGGAAGGTGAGCAAAATAAATCAGCGCGGCAACAAGCAGAAAAATCCCGGTGATCACTAGATAGGGCACCTTCACCGTGTTCGCTTCCGAAGTGATGTAAGCCTGCACCTGCAGCGGACTCATGGCCGCTCTTTGCGCCGGCGTGTACTCGATTCCAGAAAGAATGAAGACAGCTCCCAAGGTGGGCACAAGAGCGGCACCCACGGCGTTGAACGACTGTGCAAGGTTCAGCCGCCGTTCTGAGGTTTCAGCCGGGCCCAGGACAGTCACATACGGGTTGGCGCCTACTTCCAGAAAGGATTGCCCGGAAGACATGACAAATAAGGCCAGCAAAAAGAATCCATAGACTCTGGAGCTTGCCGCCGGAAGAAACAGCAGAGTTCCGGCAGCGCAGATGAGCAGCCCAACCAGGATTCCTTTCTTATACCCGATCTTTTCCATGAGCCGGCCAGCGGGAAATGCGGCCAGGAAATACCCGCCAAAGAACGCAACCTGGATAAAAGAAGACTGGAAGTCAGTAAGGTCAAACGCCTTCTTGAGATGCGGAATCAGCACATCGTTTAAGTTGACGCCGATCGACCACAAGAAAAACAAACTTGTGACCAGCACAAACGGGAGAACGTATTTTTGTTCTGTTAGCGGTGCAGATCGCGACAATACAATTCCCCCGTGTTAGATGCAGCCGAGAATCAAATCACATTGTCCCCAAGGTGTATATCATCACGATGAACCATTCTCATAGCCGCTTTCTCGACGGGTGCCACACTGTCGTTCATTTTTTGGTAGAGTTGCCTCGGTACGTTTGGGCGCTCGCGGCGATGCGCATTGAGAGAAGGTAAATGGACATCCACCAACTCGAGTTGTTCCTCGCTGTCATGGACTCCCCAAGTATGACCCGCGCTGCGGAAAAAATTCACCTTTCTCCCGGCGCCGTCAGTCTTCAGCTCCATAACCTTGCCGATGAACTCCGCACGGAATTATTCGTGCGCCGCGGCAAGCGCCTGATTCCTACGCCCGCGGCTTTGCGTCTTGCGGAACACGCGAAACAAGTCGTCAAGATGATGGGCCACATCCAGCAGGAATTTGAGAACGACCTCTCCAAAGATGTTCGTCCCTTTCATTTTGCCACCGGTGTCACCACGCTCATCTACCAATTGGGCGGCCCGCTGCGCCAGCTTCGCAAACAGTATCCCAACGCGGAAATCCGCGTGACTGTTGGCGTCACCGAGGAAATGGTCGCCGGCCTGCTCGACCGCCGTTTCGACCTGGCTCTTATTTCCCTTCCTGTATCCGAAGACGATCTCAATATCATTCCATTGTTTGAAGAGGAGTTGCTCGTCGTCCGTCCTTCAGCGAACAAAATCGGCAGCGGACATATCGGCTCCTTGCGCGCCTCCGACGTGAACGGTGTTCCTTTCTTGCTCTACCCGCGGCGCAGCAACGTGCGTTCGGTCATTGACCGTTTTTTCCAGGAGATTGGCGTGGCTCCTCACGTGGTCATGGAGGCCGACGACACGGAAGCCATTAAGCGCCTGGTGGAATCCGGCTTCGGCCATTCGATCCTTCCGGAACATGCGCTCAGGGGGCGATCGCACTTTTTTCAGAAGTTTCGCATTCACGGCCACACCCTCAAGAGAAAGCTGGCTCTTGCGATGGCGCGCACCGATTGCCCTCGCAAGCTGACCGAGTCAATCGCCAGTTTTTTGTGTAGCGCTTTGCAACAAAACCAATGATGGAAGGATTCGCAGCCAGCACTCAGCCGTTGCGGAGACCCGTCAAGTTTTCAAAATTCGAACGAAACAGCCGGTTCACGTCCCGCTGTATGTCCCTGCGGCTCACTCCTCGTCCATCTCTCTGGAGCAGCTTGTAGGCGTTCGTAAGGATCGGGGCCATGGTGCGCCGCGTGTTCCGCCATTTGTAGATCACCTGCTCCAGGACGCGCGCATCTGAGTGCTGAGGAATAAAGCTGGTGCCCAGCAGCTCAATCCGTTCTCGCGTGATTTCCTCCACGATTGACGGGTTATTTAGAAACCACCAGCACCCGAACGGCATCATGTTGTTGAATTTACGCGCATACACGCACAGTTCATGCTGATTCTCGCGGCTCAGAACGCTCACCAGAAATTTGTTCTCGGGAAAAGTCCGGCACAAATTCTCGAGCGCGCGCAGGTCTGCTCTGCCCACGGCATCCCCCGCGAGACGCAGTGCTGGATTCACTTGCCGCCGCACTCCGATCATCACCGACATGGGCAGGCCAAGTTCCCGGCAGGACGGTAGTACGGCCTCTCCCAGGATCTTGCTCGTGATGCTGTCGTCCGGATACCGGAATTCGTCCGTCAGCGAAACGGCCATGTACAGCGGCCGCATGCGCTTTCGCCAGTCAGCCAGAAATCGCCGAATCTCGGGGATGGACTTCCCAGCCGCCTTTTCGTCAACGGCGTAGCCCTGGCCGGCCAATTGGTGCCAATGCTTCGGCCAGCCCCACAGGATCCGGTCCAGCCGCAGCACCGCATGGAATTGCTCGTGCTTCTGTCCTCCGCTCTTCCATACCGGCTCTTCGTCCGGATCCAGCGGGTCATTGGTCATCACCACGGAGCTCACACCGGAAATTTCAAGCACCCTGCGTATGTGCCCCTCGAGCGGCTGCGCCCTGAAAAAAGCTCGCGCCTCTTCCAACGCGCCTGCGTCAGTCGGCAAATCGAAGGCACTCAGCACCGCAACAATCCCCCGCGTGGACTCAGAAATCGGCGCATTCTCGACGAACAGAGCCTGCCAGATCAGGTCAGCGCGTTCTCGCTTCGACAGGTTCCAATACTGTTCGGGTGTGATGTCCGAGGAGCGAAAAAACTCCGCTTCAAGGTAGTGATACGTCAGGAGCTCATCGATTCCCCAGAGGCCGATTTTTCCAAACGCGGGAGAAAACAGGTGGGTGTGAATGTCAATGAAGGGTGTCGACTCCAGCACATCTTCCACGACGCCTTGCAATTGCTCTTCCGGCAACAGCTCGGCAGACGCAGCTTTGCCGTTCAGATCGGACGAATTGACGGAAGTCGTTCCCATAACGCAGCCCTGCGCAGTATATCTCGAATCCTTGCGCGTCCTTTCGTGGACTCAGCCCAGACGCATCCGAAACTGCGCTGGCATCCCGCAGGCCGACGCTCTTATCCGCAATGGACTCTGTAAATTAGAAGACAGGTAAGAGCGCAACAAAATATAGAAGCAGCTCTCCAAAGTGTCAAACCGAAAAAACTGCAATCAAGATTCAGCGGGACTCAACGAACTCTTTCGCCCGCCATTCGCGCGCCACCGCAGGCAAATTCCCTAAGACTTCTGGTCTCCTGGTTCACCCCAGTCAAATTAGGCGAAATAAACGATTCCTTTAGCAACTTTCAACGTCGCAAGGTCCCCTCTCTTGGCATATGATTGCTTCGCTTAAAGAGTATTCGAGCAGCGGCGCCCGACGCCGCCCTGACGCCCAGCCTTTAGAAGTCTGGACTGCCAGCGTAGTCACGAGCATTTTTGGAGGTTATATGTCTACAGCAATGGCTTCCCGGCGGGATTTCTTGAAAATCACCGGCGCGGGTGTCGCCGGCACCGCCCTGGGCGTTTCCGCATCCACCTACGCTCGAGTCATGGGCGCAAATGATCGCGTGCGCGTGGCCATTTGCGGAGTGCGCGGTCGCGGCAAGGACCACATCGACGGATTTTCCCGCGTCCAGGGAGCGGACATTGCCGCTCTCTGCGACGTGGATGAAAGCGTGCTGAACCAGCGCCTCGACGACGTCGAAAAGCTCGGGGTGCCCAAGCCAAAATCCTACGTCGACGTTCGCAAGCTCCTGGAAGACAAAGATATCGACGCCATCTCGATCGCTGCGCCCAATCATTGGCACTCGCTCATGGCCATCTGGGCCTGCCAGGCCGGGAAAGACGTCTATGTGGAAAAGCCTTGCTCGCATAACTGGTTTGAAGGGCGGCAACTCGTGCGCGCCGTAAAGAAGTACAACCGGATTTGCCAGCACGGCAGCCAGTCGCGGTCGAACCCGGGGATGGTGGAAGCTATTCAGCATCTGCATGACGGCACCATCGGCGACGTCTACATGGCCCGCGCCCTTTGCTACAAGTGGCGGCCATCAATCGGGCGCGCTTCCGAGGAAGTCGTTCCGGCCGGCGTTCATTATGACCTGTGGACGGGTCCTGCTCCCATGAAGCCTTTCACGCGTAATCGCTTTCACTACAACTGGCATTGGATCTGGGACACCGGGAACGGTGAAGTCGGCAACCAGGCCATCCACGAAATCGACATTGCCCGCTGGGGTTTGGGCGTGGGCTTCCCGGTAGCTGTAACTGCCATGGGCGGGCACTTCATGTTCGATGACGACCAGGAAACCCCCAACACTCTGAACGCTACCTTATGTTTCGAGGGTCCGGACGGTAAGCGCAAAATCATGGAACTCGAAGTCCGCCACTGGATCACCAACCACGAGGCGGAGATAGGCTCCGGCGCTTACGGAGCCAGTGGCGTGCCCACCGCAGGACTCACCGGCGATGCAAGCAAAAAACCGGTGAAGCAACAGCAACAGTCCTTGGGACCAAAGGATGCAAAGACGAACACCGTCGGCAACATTTTTTATGGCTCAAAAGGCTACCTCGCCATCGATGGATATGATGCGTACAAGACATGGCTGACGGATCAGGCCGAAGCCGGGCCGCACGGCAAGGGCTCAGGCAACCACTACGCAAACTTCGTCGAGTGCATTCGCAGCCGCCGTGCCCAGGATATTCATTCGCCGATTGAGGAAGCCCACATCTCGACGACGCTGGTGCACCTGGCCAATGCCTCCTACCGCCTGGGCCGGACGATCCGTTTCGATCCCGCGCAGGAGCAGGTCATTGGCGATGAGGAGGCCACCCGTCTTTTGCGTGGCAGCTATCGCGCACCTTATGTTGTGACAGAAGAGATTTGACCCTCGCTGGAGGCCACGGCTAATCATGCGCATTCTCTTTGGCGGTGTATCGCTCATCCTCGCCGCGGCGGCTGCCATTCTCGTGTCTCTCGCCTCCGCCGGCCCCCGTGCCTCTGACCGGATCTCCGTCACCGTCAACGAACAGGCCCGCCGCGTGGACATCTCCATCGATGGCCAGCCGTTCACCTCATACATCTGGCCTACCACACTCAAAAAGCCGGTGCTCTATCCTCTCCGCACCGCCAAAGGAACCATCGTCACTCGCGGTTTTCCTCTCGAACCGCGCCCGGGCGAACGCACCGATCATCCTCATCACGCCGGCCTCTGGTTCAACTACGAGAACGTCAAAGGTATCGATTTCTGGAACAATTCCGACGCCATCAAACCGGAAAACGCGCCCAAGATGGGCACCATCCTTCATCGCTCCATCGTCTCGGCAAAGGGCGGTTCAGACCAAGGCGAACTAGACGTGGAATCCGATTGGGTTACCTTCGACAAGAAAGTTTTGCTCCACGAACAAACGCATTTCGTCTTCCGCGGCGGCCCGGGCTTTCGAAGCGTGGACCGCATCGCCACGCTCGGCGCTCTCGATACCGAAGTCGATTTCAAGGATGAGAAAGACGGGATGTTGGGCCTGCGCGTCGTTCGCGCTCTCGAAATTCCCTCTGACAAGCCCGAGGTTTACACCGATGCAAGTGGCCGCGCGACCACGGTCGCAAAGCTGGACAACGCCGGCGTCAACGGCACCTACCTCACCAGCGAAGGCAAGAAAGGCGATGCCGCCTGGGGCACCCGCGGCCGGTGGTGCAATCTCAGCGGTCTCGTCGGTGACGAGCCGGTGACTATCGCCATTCTCGACCATCCATCCAATCCCGGCTTTCCTACATACTGGCACGCCCGCGGCTACGGCCTCTTCGCCGCCAATCCACTCGGCCAGAAAATCTTCAGCAATGGCAAGGAAGAGCTGAATTTTTCCCTCGCCCCGAGCGCCAGGGCCACCTTCCGCTACCGCATCTTGATCTCTTCCGCGATCGCCACTCCCGAAGCTACGGAAGCCGCCTACAAAGACTTCGTGTCCACCTATCACTGATGAGAGCATAAATCAAAACTGTCATCCAGACGCCGCGAAGATTTTTGTCGCGACCGATCGCAGATTCCAGCTCCCGCTGGCAGGGCTCTCAACGTGTGCTCTTGCGACACGTTCAGTTGGAAAAAGCCAAAATTCCGACTATCCTTCTTCTTCCTACTGAGCACGGGATCACCGATAACTTTCCATGACCTTCCACATCGGGCTGATCGGCGGCGGCAACATTACGGAAACTCACGCTCGCGCCGCACGCGCCGTCCCGGGCGTCGAAATCTCCGCCATCTACGGAACCAACGCCGAAAAAATCGCCCGCCTCTGCCGCGACCACGGTGGCACTCCTTATCAGGACTTCGACGCCTTTCTCAATCAAAGCCCCATGGATCTTGTCATCATCGGCAGTCCCTCCGGCCTCCACGCCCTTCAAGGCATCGCCGCGGCCCGCCACGGCCTGCATGTCCTCACGGAAAAACCCATCGAAATCAGCACCGCGCGCGCCGACGCTCTCATCGACGCCGCAAAACAATCCGATGTCCAGCTCGGCGTTATTTTTCAAGATCGCATGAAGCCGAACATTCGCCAGCTCAAGAGCTGGCTCGATCAAGGCCTCCTTGGCAGGCCCCTGATAGTGAACGCCCGCGTGATGTGGTATCGCCCTCCCGAGTACTACGCCGATTCGCGCTGGCGTGGCACCTACGCGCTCGACGGCGGCGGCGCCTTGATCAATCAAGGCGTCCACACCGTTGACTTGCTTCTCTGGCTGCTCGGTGACGTCGTTCGCGTACAAGCCCGTACCGGCACGCTTCTTCACAAGATCGAAGCCGAAGACACCGCCGCCGCCATCCTGGAATTTTCCAGCGGCGCCCTCGGCATTCTCCATACCACCACCGCCGCGTATCCTGGCTACCCTCGCCGCGTCGAAATCTCCGGCACCGAAGGCACCGTCATCCTCGAGCACGACCGCATCATCGCCGCCAATCTCCGCGACGCTCGCGCTGCCGCCGAGCACGCCCCGCTCGACGAAAACAAAAGCGCCTCTTCCGCCGCTGTGACTGACTTCCGCGGCCATCAGGCTGTTCTCGAAGATTTCCTCCAAGCCATCCGGCAGAATCGCCCTCCTGCCTGCGACGGCCTCGAAGGCCGCCGCAGCATCGCCCTCATCGAAGCCATCTACCGTGCGGCAAGAACCCCCGACCGCGTCGCCACTGTTTGAGCAAAAATGAAAATCTGCCATTCACTCTTCACTTGTCTTAGGCGTTTGTTGTTTGGATGGGCGGAGTAGGCAATCCTTTTTAGCGGCGTGCCATACCCTTTGTTTCCACGCGAAAATCCGCCAGCGTGTGGTAGTTCACCTCCTGCAACCCGGTCAACC
>Ga0307471_100002082_pt1 | contig 11373 bp, 12 predicted proteins | sample atmos_gasesAM3C__2_FD_204566 | JGI IMG/M metagenome (GOLD analysis project Ga0307471, IMG submission 204566) | Hardwood forest soil microbial communities from Morgan-Monroe State Forest, Indiana, United States - atmos_gasesAM3C_515 | ecosystem: Environmental > Terrestrial > Soil > Temperate... | reverse complement strand
AGGGAATCGGATCGCGCAACCGAAGTTTGCTGCTGAGCAAACGGGGCAGATAAGCCGCCGGTATCACCCACGCAAAACGAACTAAAATCACGGCGGCGCAGATAATGATCGCACTGACGACCACGCCGGTAAGCGACTCGCGATTCAGCGTGTGCAGGATTCCCGGAAGTTGCAGACCGATGACGATAAAAACGAAACCATTGAGAAGGAACATGACCGTTTCCCAAAATGCATAAGCTTGGAGCCGGGTTCGGGCGCTCATCATCAGCGGTGAGTGCCAGCCAAGAAAGATCCCGGCGGCCACCGTAGCCAGAACGCCCGAGGCATGCAGGCGTTCGGCTGGCAGATAAGCGATGAATGGAGCAACCAAAGAAATTGTAATCTGGATTGGGGGATCGTCGAGATGGCTTTGTACCCAGCGTATCACCACGCCGACAAGCAACCCGAATCCGATGCCAGCGGCCGCTGCCCAGACAAAGCGGGCGGCCGCATAACCGGGCGAGAAAGTCCCGGTAACGAGCGCCCCAATCGCGAACTTTAGGGCGACCAGCGCAGTGGCATCATTCACCAAGCTCTCGCCCTCGAGAATTGCCTGAATACGATGCGGCACGCCAAGCCGGCGAATGATTGCTGTGGCTGCAATCGCGTCCGGCGGCGAGACAATCGCTCCAAGCGCAAAAGCAGCCGCCCAGGGAAGTTCCGGCACGACCGCGTGTGCGATCCAGGCAACCGCAACCATCGTCGTCAGCACCAGGCCGATTGCGAGGAAGAGTATTGGCCGCAGATTACGCCGAAAATCACGCCACGATGTGAACAACGCCGCCGGATAGAGAAGTGCTGGGAGAATGAAATAGAACACGGTGTCAGGATTGAGTTTCACCTCCGGCAATCGCGGCACGAAACTCAGGGCCAGTCCGCTAATGACGAGTACGATCGGATACGGGAGCGCAACTTTGCACGCGAGCACAGCGAGAACCGCTACCAAAGCGAACAAAAGGACAATGATCTCAGCTTGGTGCATGATCAGCTGCCAGAGAGATGGAGTAGTAGAGTAATAGAGTGATGGAATTTCACCCCGACGCCCCAATGTTCCATTACTCTACTACGACCTGCTTCGCCCGCGCGCGATTCGCCTGAAGCTCAGCGAGATGTTTTTCCGACCAGCGGCAAAGCGCATGCAGCGGTTCAATCAAGGTTCGACCCAATCTCGTGAGAGAGTACTCCACCTTCGGAGGCACAACGGGATGAACAGTGCGCTGCACCAAGCCGTCGCGCTCGAGGCTTCGCAGTGTCTGGGTCAGCATTTTTTGCGAAATGCCTCCGATCTCGCGCTGCAGCGCGGCATAACGCATCGTTCCGCGCGCCAGAATCTGGATAATGAGAGCTGTCCATTTATCAGCAATTCGGTCGAGCACAAGCCGGGAAGGACACTGCGCATCCATGACGGAGGGGGAAGAGGACATTTTTCGCACGTTCCTGAGTAAAACAATTCCTGTTGACGTGCAAGGAGAGAGTAACCTTCTGGAAAGTATGTATAGGCTAAAGCCATATGTAGTTGACTGATGGTTTGGTAGTCCGAAATTTACACTATGACAATTGATTCCCTTACCAAGGAAAACGGTGCCCCGGTGGATTTTCTCTTAAACGAGGCGGACTCTGGTGTTTCGCCGCCGACGAGGACGGACCTCGACACATTAGGAGCAGGCCAGGATGATTCCGCCTTGCTCGATGCATATTCGCGCACCGTAGTGAGTGCAGTCGAGCGTGTTGCACCGGCCGTGGCGAACATCGATGTCAAACAACGAATCAACCTCCAGCGCGGAACGCGCGAGCTCAGCGGCAACGGCTCAGGTTTCATCATCACGCCGGACGGGTTCATTCTGACCAATAGTCATGTCGTTCATGCGGCGAATTCCATCATTGTGAATCTGCCGGATGGACGCGAATACCCGGCGCAAGTGACGGGCGACGATCCGGACACAGATCTCGCTGTGATTCGAATCGATGCGCCACAACTCACTCATGTACGCTTGGCCGACTCGGAGAATTTGCGCGTAGGCCAACTAGTGATCGCGATTGGTAATCCGCTCGGCTTTCAAGCGAGCGTCACTGCTGGCGTGATAAGCGCACTCGGCCGCTCAATGCACGCGCAATCCGGCCGTTTGATCGACAATATCATTCAAACTGATGCTGCGTTGAACCCGGGCAATTCCGGCGGGCCACTGGTTAATTCAGCCGGCGAGGTAGTAGGCGTAAACACGGCAATGATTCGACCGGCGCAAGGCATTTGTTTCGCGATCGCGAGTAATACTGCCAAATTGGTTGCTGGATGGCTCATCCGTGACGGACGAATCCGGCGCGGTTACATCGGCGTAGCCGGGCAAAACGTGCCAATTCACCGGCGAATCGTCCGATTTTATGGTTTGCCTCTCGAGACGGCTGTCCTCGTTGTTTCAGTTGAGAAAAACAGCCCAGCGCAACGCGCTGGATTGCGCGAGGGGGATCTCATTATTGCGTTCAATGATCAGCCCATCGGGAGCGTGCACCATCTGCACAAGGTCCTGGTTGGCGAACAAATTGGCGTGAGCGCGAAGGTCGCAGTCGTCCGACACACAGAAAGGTTGGAGTTGCCGATTCTGCCTGCCGAGTCGCCATCGAGGTCGTAACTTCAGAGCTGTAGCGGCAGGCGTGTCGCCTGAGATTTCGAACGCTTTGCAGCCGACACGGCTGCCTCTACAGTCCTAATTCCCCGATGAAAATTCTGGTCATTGGCAGCGGCGGGCGTGAACACGCACTGGCGTGGAAACTGAGTCGAGCTCCGCAAGCGGAGCGTATTTTCTGCGCGCCAGGAAACGCGGGGACCGCGGAGATTGCTGAGAATGTCGCGATCCCAGCCAATGATCTGGAAACGCTCGTTCGCTTCGCTAAAGAAAATCGCATCGATCTTACCGTGATCGGTCCGGACGATCCTCTTGCCGCAGGGATTGTCGATCTTTTTGCCGCTGAAAAATTGCGCGCGTTTGGTCCGACGAAATCGGCAGCGCGCATTGAAGCGTCCAAAATTTTCGCAAAAGAACTGATGCGCTCTCAGAAAATCCCTACAGCCGAGGCGAGGACGTTTTCCGACAGCAGCGCAGCGCTGCATTACTGCGAACGACTGAAATTTCCCGTGGTGATCAAAGCAGACGGCCTCGCTCTGGGAAAAGGAGTAATCATTGCCGCTGATCCCGCCGCGGCCAGATCCGCCATCGACGAGATGATGAATCAGGGCCGCTTTGGCGACGCAGGTCGACGGATCGTGATCGAGGATTTCTTGCGCGGGACAGAATGTTCGCTGCATGCCCTGGTGGATGGGAGCAGTTATCGTTTGTTGGAATCGGCGCGCGATCATAAGCGCGCGCTGGATGGCGATCAGGGTCCGAACACTGGCGGGATGGGCGCGTTCAGCCCTGCGAACAATTGGAACAAGAAGCTGCAATCGAAATTCGAGACGGAAATTATGCAACCGCTGCTACGCGGTCTCCTGGAACAGGAAATAACTTTTCATGGACTGCTTTATCCGGGCTTGATAATGACAACCGAGGGCGCGCGTGTGCTGGAGTTCAATTGCCGTTTCGGCGACCCGGAGACACAGGCACTCCTGCCCCGGATGAAATCTGATCTCCTACCGCTGTTGGAAGCGACGATTGATGGAAATCTTAGCAAGTGTGCGATTGAATGGGATGCGCGTGCCGCCGTCACGGTCGTGCTCGCCTCTGGTGGTTACCCTGGCAAATACGAAACTGGAAAAACGATTTCAGGTCTCGACGACGCGGCAAAGGTCGAAGATGTTCAGATTTTTCACGCCGGAACCAAGCGCGCCAACAGCGAAGTTAAAACCGCTGGCGGTCGCGTTCTCGCGGTGACAGCGCTTGGATCAACGCTCAAAGCCGCACGCGCACGCGCGTACGAGGCTGTTTCCCGCATTCATTTCGAGAACTGCCACTACCGGCGCGACATTGCTCTGGGTGTGACCAACTGAGAGAACGCCAAATTCGATATTCGGATTTCGAATTTCGCGCAATTAGAAAATGCGTTATAGGTCGGCATCTGTTTCAAATGTCTCAATTCACGTCGTTGTCCTTTATTAGCTTCGTCATGGCGATAACTGCGCTGGCGCAAACTGCGCCGCCGATTGTAATGTCTCCAAGCAGGCCCGCCGCCTCGGCAAGACCATCCGCGCTCTCATCGCCTTCGCCCTCGTCCAGCCCAACAACAGAAGATCTGGTCAATTCATTAGGCCCGGCTGACCTGCAAGCAGTCGTCACACTATTAAAAGCTAATTTCACAGACCCGGATGCAATTACCGATACCGAGTTGAATCGGGCGACTGTTGAAGGCCTCATAATGCGGCTGCCGCGCGGCGTAATGCTTTTGCCCGCTAAAGAGAACGCACCGGCTGAAGCGCCTGGTCTCTTTTACAGTGAGGTTATCGGAGGGCACATCGGGTACGTGCGCATCGGTTCATTAAACGCCGCTAACCTTCAGGCGTTGGACAAGAGCCTGAGCAACTTCGCCGCGAAAAACGTGAACGAGATCATTGTGGATCTGCGCGCCAGCCAGGTAACCACTGATTTGTCGCTGGCAACCGAATTTGCAAAGCGGTTTTGTCCCAAAGGCAAAACGCTTTTTACCTTGCGCAAGCCGACAGGACGCCAAGACCGCGTCTTCAGTTCGGATCGTGATCCAGCGTTTCGCGGCCTGGTCATGGTACTCACCGATGGCGATACGGTTGGTGCGGCTGAGGCGATCGCTGCAGCACTGAGATTTTACGACAAGGCCCTGATTATCGGACAAACGACAGCCGGTCGCGCAGCCGAATACTCCGATTTGTTACTGCCAAGCGGCAAAATTCTACGCATTGCTGTCGCCGAAATGGTTTCCCCAGACGGTCGCCCACTGTTTCCAGAGGGGATAAAACCAGATTTGCCTGTTGAAATGTCGATGGCAGACAAGCGGCAGATTTTCCAACTGAGCGGCGAAAAAGGAATCGGGCCGTTTGTTTACGAAGGTGGCCGGCCACACATGAATGAGGCAGCGCTGTTAGCCGGGACCAATCCCGAGGTTGAAGCAGCGGAGGCGGCGCAGCAACGCCGCGGTCGCGCGGCGGAGAAGCCGCCAGCGTACGATCCAGTGTTACAGCGCGCATTGGATGTGGTTACTTCGCTCGAAGTTTATCAAAAACGATAGCGGACTGCCTTCGACGACCTGGTTGTCTGTTCGTCTTTTTGTCATGACTGCCGAGCCATATTCTCCCCCGGCGACCCGTAGTCGTTATACTTAGTTGAGAGATTCTTCGATTTCGCTCAGAATGGCAAAAAGTGACACCGCTCGAAGAACGCATCGGCTATAAATTTCGGAATTCACTTTTGCTGGCCGAGGCACTCACGCACCCGAGCCTCGGCCATGAGGCGCAACATTATCATTTTGATTATCAGCGTTTGGAATTTCTGGGCGACGCTGTTCTCCAGCTTGTTATCACCGAGTATCTGTTTCGCCATTTTCGAGCTGAAGCCGAAGGTCAACTAACGAAACTACGTTCACGGCTGGTTTCTCGTGAAGCGTTGCGGGCGCATGCTGCCGCGCTCGACTTGGGACGTTACATTTTGATGGGGCGCGGCGAAGAAAGCAGTGGCGGCCGGGGACGCACCTCCACGTTGGCGGACGCGTTTGAAGCGCTCATCGGTGCCATTTATCTCGACGGCGGGCTCGAAGCCGCGAAAAATTTCATTTTGACGCAGACTCGCGGCGACCTGGAGCAACTGGCGGAAACACCAGTGGACGTGAATCCCAAGGGCCAGCTTCAGGAGTTGTTGCAAAGCATCTCGCCGCGCAGTCCGGTTTATGAATTGGTTTCACAAAGCGGGCCCGAGCATGAAAAAATGTTTGTCTCACAGGTTGTTTGGGAGGGAATTGTCCTTGGCCAGGGCAGCGGCCGCAGCAAGAAACAGGCGGAAACTGTGGCTGCACTCGAAGCGATGGAGTTAAGGCGTTGGGAGAAGAAACTGTAGCCCAGGATCCGCAGCCGTGATCATCCGATCTGGGCTACAAGTGCCTAAGCGCTTGTACAGTGCCGCCAAAGCGCGAAGTCCATCGGAAATGTCGCGTGATTGAGCCGGTCACGAATTTCTTGGCCTGTCTGACCGCGTCTTCGAGAGACAGGCCTTTGGCAAGGCCGGCCGTGATCGCTGCCGAATATGTGCAGCCGGTACCATGAGTCGCGACACCGCGCACGAACGGCGCTGAAAACTCGATAACTTTCCCATTGGCGAACAGAAGATCGACAGCGCGGTCCCCCGCCAGATGACCGCCTTTGAGAAGGATCGCAGTTCCGAATCTCTTCTCCAACTTTTTCCCGGCACGATGCATCGATTGCCGATCTTTAATCCTTGTTCCCAGTAACTGCTCTGCTTCACCGAGATTTGGAGTAATTAAGCTCGCGAGTGCGAACAATTCCTTCTCATAAGTCTCGATAGCCGCTGGTTTAAGGAGAGGATCGCCGCTCGTCGCGACAAAGACCGGATCGATCACCAATGGAATCCGTGGCGCAAACATCTTGTCTATGTCCCGTATCGTCTTCGCTACGGCGGAAATGATTTCTCCCGAGCAGAGCAGACCGGTCTTGATCGCAGCGATCGGAAAAGCTTTTGCGAGGACTTCGATTTGCTCGCGAACAATTCTCGTGCTAGCCGGCTCAATCCGCGAAACTTTGCCGGGAATTTCCGCGACAATGCAGGTGACGGCGGTCAATCCATAAACACCAAGTGCCGAAAACGTTTTGAGGTCAGCCTGGATACCGGCGCCGGCGCTACTGTCGGAACCTGCGACGCTCAGTGCAACCGGAACTATAGCGGCGCTCTGTGAGCGCCGACTGCCTTGCTTGCCCATGAGATTCGGCGGTCATAAACCGCCGCTACAGGATTACGTTCCGTCGTTCCCTATTGCTTCGACTGGGCAGCCTTCCATTGCTTCCTTGCAAAGTCCTTCTTCGTCTGGCGTCTCCGGTTGTTTATAGACGTAGGAATGGCCGCCGTCATCGTTCCGTTTGAAATTGGCAGGCGCGGTTTCGCGGCACAAGTCGCAATCAATACATTGATCATCTACATAGAATTTGCCCGGTACGTTTTCAGCATATTTGTTCGCGACATCGGCCATGGCTTTTTCCCCTAAAAAATGAAGTGGAACGTTAGAAGAAAACGCTCGTTACGCAATTAATTTGGCCGCTGATGACCCGGCACGCAACCCTCAAGAGTCGTTGGCGCGTCAAATCCTTGAAACGCCAGAGCCGAACGGCCATTACGACTCGATTCATTCTAGTCATTTAACCCACCCGGTGACTCTGCGAATATCGGTTTAACCCCCAGTCATCTCTGCCTGATGAAAAAAGGAGCTGCCAAAAATCTGCGAGCCTTTGTTATGGAATTGGTGGTTTATGCGGTTCTTGTCACCAGCTATTTTTTTCTGGTTCTGCATCTCCTGGGCCAGTGGTTGTTTCACCTCGAGGTGCGGCATCGCTACATTTACGCCGCAGTTGCAATCTTGCTCATCGCCGGGCAAGCCGTGGTTCTGGACACGGTGACGTCGCTTTTGTTTCGCTTCTTAAGAGGCCGCCGGAGATAACTCATGTTTTTCCCAATCTCCAACACCCACATCAACCCGATTTATCTCGTCGTTGTCGGTTTTCTCATTGGAATTTTGGGCGGGTTCTTTGGCGTCGGCGGAAGTTTCATTGCCGGCCCGGCGCTGCGCTTAATGGGAGTGGATTGGAATTACGCAGTTGGCACGGACTTGGCGCATATCGTGGGCAAGTCGATTGTGGCAGCGAGACAACATCGCACGCTTGGCAATGTCGATCTTAAATTGGGGTTCTTCATGGCACTTGGAACAATCGGCGGCGCTGAAGGTGGTGCGCAGTTGATTCAAGCGCTTAAGCGCGCCGGTAATGTGAACACAGTAGTCAGCTATGTCGCGATCATCGTCTACTTCAGTATCGCGACATTCATGCTGTGGGAGAGCCGAAAAACACTGAAGACAGACAAAAGGCAATCGCGTTCGGGTGCGAAAGGCGTTCAATCAAAAAAAGACCGCTCTGCATTTGGTCCCGTCACGCAAAGAATTCAACGGGTGGAAATCTGGCCGATGATTACGCTGCCCACTTCAGGCATACGAATTTCCCTGTGGACCATTCTTTTGGTGGCCTTTATTGGAGGCCTGTTTAGCGGGTTTCTCGGTGGCGGCGCCGGTTACATTCGAATGCCGTCCATGGTTTATGTTCTCGGGATTCCCACGCATCTGGCGGTGGGGACCGATCTTTTCGAGATCGTCATTTCTGCCAGTTATGGAACCATCAGCCATGCGATTAAAGGCAATGTGGATATTCTGATCGCGCTAGTCATGCACACCGGCGCAGTCGTCGGCGCGCAGATCGGAGTCGTCGCCACACAATATTTTGCCGGCCCGAAAATTCGGCTCGCGTTCGTTCCGTTGCCGCTGATCGGCGCAGCCATTGTCATTTATACAATGATCAGCGGCCACAAATTGTAAGTGCAATGAAGATTTTGATTTGCAGCGATGGAATGCCGGCGTCTGAAAATGCAATTGAACTGGCAGCATTATTAGCTGGCCCGTTGAAAGCTGAAATCGCTCTGCTCGGCATTGTTGAAAAGTCGAGCGATGAGCGCGCGCTGCGTGAAGCGCTCGAAAAACAAGCGCTATCCCTCCGGACACAAAATGCGCAACCGGAGATCGTTGTGCGAGCAGGCGAACCGGTACGCCAGATTCTCGATCAAACATCAAACGCCAGCTACGATCTCGTTCTTGTCGGTGCGCGATGGACTGGAGCAACCGGGCATTACTGGCGCTCGGAAAGAACATATGAAGTGATCAAGGCGATTCAGCCGCCAGTGCTCGTGGCAATCGGTGAACGCAAACAGTTGAAACGCTTTCTTGTTTGCACAGGCGGGAAAGAATTCATCGAGCAAGCGGTGCAATTGACTGGCGAGATTGCGGCAGCTCTGGGTGCATCGGTCACGCTTTTGCATGTGATGGCCGAGCCACCTGCTATCTACGTCAATCTCGTACAGTTAGAGGATAACGTTGATCTATTGCTTGAATCCAAATCGGAGCTTGGGACAAATTTGCTCCGGGAAAAAAAAGAGCTCCAACGCCTTGGTGTGCCGGCCGAAGTGCGCCTTCGACACGGCATCGTAATCGACCAAGTTTTCGAAGAATTACGCGCAGGCGATTACGATTTGATCGTGACTGGGACCTCGCAGGCGCGCGGCCTGCTTAGTCATTACATCATGGGCGATCTAACCCGCAGTATTTTGAATCTTGCCAATTGCCCAGTACTAGTTGCCCGCGCAGGCAAATCAAAAGCAACCAGAACTCTCTGGAACGCCATTAAAGGATTATTTAGCACGCGCTAAGGACGACCCAGGTAACGTCGCCTTGTGTTGGCTGTTCTCTCGTATTCTTAATCTTGGTCGTGCTCGAGGGTTTTCACAGAGTAACAGCATGAGCGGGAGCATGGACACGCCAGACCAACCAACTCTGCGCAGCAGGCGGGTGCGGCGTTGGCTTGGGCATCTTTGGCGTGAATGGACAATCGAAAGTTGGCGCCCCATCGTTCCCGCTTTCGCCAAAGCGGAGCCTTTGACGTGGAACGACGCCGAAGTAACGGCGGCGTGGATAGGTCATGCTACGGTGCTCATCAATTTTTTCGGCATCAAGATTCTTACCGACCCGGTGCTCTTTCGGCGCATCGGGATTCGGTTGCCAGGATTTACTATTGGTCCGAAGCGATTGACCGCGCCGGCGCTTCAATTCCACGAACTGCCTAGGATTGACCTTATCCTTCTATCCCATGCGCACTTCGATCATTTCGATTTGCGAACGCTCCACCGCTTTAATAAAGGCACCAGCGTAATCACTGCTGCGAACACGGCAGACTTGCTAAGATGGACCCGTCTCCGAGACATCACCGAGCTTCGCTGGGGTGAAACCAAAGTGCTCAACATCGCCAGGCAAACGAAAGGCACCATCGGGATCAGCGCTATTCAAGTGAAACACTGGGGCGCGCGAATGCAGCGCGACACCCACCGCGGTTACAATGGCTACCTCATGGAGCGAAACGGACGGCGCATTCTTTTCGGTGGCGACACCGCCATGACGGACAGCTTTGCGAAACTAGGACACCCGATCGATCTCGCGATCATGTCAATCGGCGCGTACAATCCCTGGATTCAATCACACTGCACGCCCGAGCAGGCAGTGGAAATGGCAACCGCTGCCGGTGCGCAATTTATCATGCCGGTGCATCACCAAACATTCCGGCTCAGTTTCGAGCCGTTGCGGGAACCTATAGAACGCTTCCAAGCCGTGCTGAGTAACACTCCTGAACGCATCGCACTCCGGGAAATTGGCGAGACTTTCGTCCTGCCTCTCTAGCTGCGTCTCTGTGAGACGGTGGCGTGCCAGAAGACCGGAGCATCACGATCAATGACCCGTTCTGAACCCTGAAACCGGTTTGCGGCCTTTTGCCTTGCGCGGTGGTGGCAATTTGTTAGTGCGACGCCGTGTAATTTCCAACTACGATCGGCGAATCGGCGCATCCCGCTTTGCAAGCAATCGCCTTTAACGTCCTTCCGAACACGTCAGGGAGGGGGACATGGACGACCCCGGTCTGCGCTGCTATTAGCGTGCCGTGACCTGATGATCCGCAAGTCGGTGTAGAACCGTCGAGCGTGTAGCGCAAATAAGCCCCCGTCGTCGTCGCTATCGTGACCGTGATGGTAGTCCCCGCCGGACCGCTGCCGCTCGGGGGAGTCAGCGTCGGCTTCGCGCACACGCACTGCGTGCCTGACGTGCTTGCGCAAGCTTGTAGAATCGTCACGGCGATGATCGCGGCTAGCACGTTGAACGAAATAGTGATTTTCTTCATAACGCCGCCCAGCGTGGCATTTTTAGTTCTTTTTCGTCAAGGTTCCTTTTCCCCCGCGCCGGAGCAGTGCTGGATTCGCGCTCCCGTCGTCGATGACGGCGCGCCTACTCCCTAAGTTCCGCGCGCCGCGCGGGAGCCGTAGTTAAAAAGGGGACCCGACGATGGCAGAGCGAGAGAGATGGAAGGGATAGCACCGGGACGCGGACCCAATTCGAGGCGATCTCTCTTTTAACTTCAGAAACCAATTATTTCGCCGCTTCCGACACGAGCTTTTGGAAGCGCGGATCGTTCCGAAGCGGATCGAACATCGGATCGAGTCGGAGCAGCGCAGGAGTAAGCGGCACGTTTTGAGCCAGTGCGCCATCGTACGGTATCGAGAGCAGTTTTTGTAA
>Ga0307471_100002081_pt1 | contig 11373 bp, 19 predicted proteins | sample atmos_gasesAM3C__2_FD_204566 | JGI IMG/M metagenome (GOLD analysis project Ga0307471, IMG submission 204566) | Hardwood forest soil microbial communities from Morgan-Monroe State Forest, Indiana, United States - atmos_gasesAM3C_515 | ecosystem: Environmental > Terrestrial > Soil > Temperate... | reverse complement strand
TCGCCTTGAGGTGATCGAGACGACGTTTCAAATCACCCGACTTCAGGTCGAGCAATGAGGCGAAAAGCGTTACCTTATTGCGCAAGCCCTCGTACTCGAGCAGCTTGCCATGCATCGTACTTTCTCGGGCATCCTCGAAATTGAAGGCCATGATCGCTGCTTCGGCCTGATTGATCTCCTCCCCGAGGCCCGTGGCTGCGGCGACTTGCATCACCTGCACCGTCTCGGGCGTGTCGAGAATGGCGAACGGGAAGGTGCGATTCCCGGGCGACACGCGGTAAATCAAGCGCTCGACCGCTCTCAACTCCGCGGTGTGTTGGTGAGGCACAAAGTACACCCCACCGTCCTCCCGGGCCATGACACCCTTGGACCGCAAAAACGAGGTCAGGATGCCTCGGACATCGTTCACAGTATGGGCTTGATGGTGGTCCACCATAGCCCGGAATTTCGGCTCGAACGTCGCGGGCACCGTCCCGTTGACCTCCTCGATAGTGATCGTTTTCGTCTTCTTCATGAAAACGATATTCGCGAGCTGACGGGTCGACACGAGACGCGCCTTTTCGTCTCGTTCGACCGTAAGGATCGTGTGGACACACGCATCATCGTCGTCCGCGATCTTTTTGAGATCGTATTGCTCGGGCAATTGCCTTTTCGTTGATCCCACCGCGCGCATAAATGCGCTTTTCGCGGTGATCTCGGAAGGGAGGTGCTCTTTCGGGCACCCGACCTCGGCCGCGATGCGGGCGAGATCAGTCGAGGTGATATGACACTTGCTGTCGAGCGCCCACCAAAAGAGGTGCCCAAGCACCTGATCCTGATGTCCGTTTTCGGCCTTTGCGGCCGAGGTAGCGATCAATTCGCTGATAGATGTGTTGCGCATGCGGGGTCTCCTCTCGTTAGGTTGTCATTCATGGAGGCGAGTCGAGCCGATCGACTCGCCCCCATGAGGACGGGCTAACGATAATCGACAGGGATCGTGCACCGATCGCACACGAATCCCCGCGTGTTGGGCGCACGCTCGCTTGCCGCGATCTCCTTAGACGAGAGCACCTCACCGCAATCCGAGCACGTGAGTGGCTCTCGGTCATCGAAACGCTTACACTCGTGTCCGCGGGCGATGACCTCACCCATATCCGCGCTCCCATCCGCATGTGCGGCCTTATGGACGATGATATTGCTCATGGTGACTACCTCCGTGTTTGATTGTTCGAGCATGCTCCGGTCCGCCAGCCAGGGACCGGAGTCAGCTAGACGTATCAATCCGGGTAGGCCTCGATCGGGGTGCGCAGCGAATTGCGCGCCGGGATCGGCTGCGGCCCCTCGAGGTAGGGAGCCGCAGCCTGGATTGCGATCGCTTTCCGTGCGCTCGGGCTGCTCCCCGCCGCACGAACGTATAGGGACGTCCCTCCGAACGTGACCAGAAACGTGGTCACGGTGGACGACCCGAAGCGGCGCTTGTGTGCCGCGCCTGCATTGTACCGCTCGAGGCTATCGGCGGTTACGCGCTTCTCTTTCATTTTGACCCTCCAGCATCGTGGGGCTGTGCGGCGGTGCACTTCCCCGCGATATTTGAGCGTCAAATTTAGGGCAGGGGTCGAGCATCGCCCCGCTTGATCGCGTTGAGGTAGGCCTGTCCGGCCCCGATCGTCCCGAAGACCATCGGGGCGCGGACCTCGAAGATGATCTGAAATCGCTGGATCACCCGGACTTCGCAGCCGTATTTCGTGTGGACGAGTGTGCAGGTGACCTCGGACCCGACTTCGCTGGTATAGCGTGTCGAGTCGATATAGTCGGTTGTGTAATCGCTCATTGTTGTCCTCCTCTGAATATCGATCGAGAGTGCGCAGGATTCGGGTCAGGGATTCCGGGCTGACCGACTAGGTGCGTATGCGCGACTGCTCGCGGATACGGGGGAATCGGCCAGCGCTAGCTACGGTCCGTCTCCGGATCCGTGCGCTACTCGATCGGGCAACGCTCACACCGTTGCCTAATCAGAGTCTCCTATGCAATTGTCAAGGGCGCCCTAGGGGCGTGCAGATCCGTATTGAGTTACCGCGCACCTCTTACGTGTGCGCCGGGAACTAGAGAGATGTGTGTGTCGTACTGTGCATTAGGCGCGCATCCTCGCGCGCACGTGTCGCCTCACCTCTTATCGTTTCATTCGTTGCGTTCGTCGTGCTTGTCTTGCAGTGTCCGCGCCAGCCTGGCAAGTGCGCGTAACCTTTAGGGGACTACACCGGAGCTGTTGCTGGTAAACAACACTTCGGCGAAACCTCATTCACAGGTGTGGCGGGCCGGATACGGGTTACTGTGGAGTCGAAGGTGCGAGCTCGGCCAGGGCCCTTCGGCCCGCGGGCCGGCCGGACGCACCTCCCCAGGGCCTCCCAGGGCCTCCCAGGGCCTCCCAGGGGCCCCCAGGGGCCTAGGGGGCCTCCGTCCGGCCAGGCCTACCCAGGGGGGCCTGTGAGGGCTGTCCTAGGGCCCCTACTCCCCCCGTAGGGGGGAGTAGGGGCCGAAAGGCCCTGTTTTCCTGGGGTGGGAGGGGTAGGTGCGCCTGCCCTGGGCGGATGTGGGTGCGCCTGCCCGGGTCCAGGGTAGGTGGGCATCTCCGCGTCCAGGGTAGGTGCGCATGCCCGGGGCCGGAGAGGGTGCGCCTGTGCGCTCATGCGCAGGCCCTGAGTCGGTGCGCATGCGTTCGGTTCCGCGCGCATGCTCGGCCCCGAGGTCGGTGCGAGGGCGCTTCGGGGATCGGGGGATCGGGGATCGGGGGGCGCGCGCGCTTGGAACGCGTTCGGGTCGGGCACCTGCCCGATATCCCCGGAAGTAGCAGCAATCCACTACCGTGGACGGACCCGAACGCGCTCCGTCCGTTGGTGTCGCCTGATCCGGGATCCGAGTCAACACGTGTGCGGTCGATTCGCGCGATCGCTCGATCGCGCGATCGCTCGATCAATCGCTCGATCGATCAATCGCTCGATCGATTTCAGTGCACGACTGGCCTCGTCAGTGCACAGACCCCACCCGCGACGATCGCACCTCCGGCCGCTCCGATCACGCTACCGAGCAGTCCGTCTGACCAACACGCGCAAGGCGGGCAGTCGGGAACGCGCATGTTACTGATCGCGAGCGTTGCGGTCGCCACCTTGTGTCGCTCCCCGTCGAGCGCGATCTCCGTGTCCTCGAGCGATCGCCTGCACTGGACGAGCATATCCCAATAGTCCGCCTCACGCTGAGTACGGAAAATAAGCGCCCCGTCGAGCGCGGACCCGCCCTGCGGAGGAGGCAGCGCAGCGACGAGCACGCTCCCCGCGAGGCCGATAATCCCCAAGACTCCGGCGGCGATTTTCACGATACGACTCCTTTTCGGTTATCGGCCTTCGGGCGATTCGTCCGAAGTCGACTGCACGACTGTCCGAGGCGATGGACTCGAGAGATTCGGCGACGAGACTGCCCGCGGCGGGAACCGATCACGCATTTCGGCCTCATCCTGGAGCGTCGGCGCGTTCCGCGGTTGCGTCCATGCGCCCCAATTCGCCGCGCGACGCGCGTTCGTGGTCTGATCGATGTACTCGTGCGTCAGCCGGACCCCATTGAGAGGCCTCGGTGGAGGTTCGATTTTCGTGCGAAGGATCCCGATCATCGCCCGGATCGCCGCCAACACCGAAAAACCCAACGCGATGATCGCTCCGGTGCTGTCGAAACACGTGAACACGATGCCCACGACCAGCAATGCGCCCGCGATCGCCAAAAAAACGGTACTTGTTTTGCTCACGAGTCCTCCCCCTCTTTCTTGATGCGCTCTTGCTCATCACCTTCGCGCTCGAGGCGCGTTTTCACGTCGATGATCCGATCGATGCACTCGTCCGCGAGGACAGGCCTCCACGTATCTTCGAGATCCGCGGTCTCCAGCACGTAAAGTTGAGCGTCGTTTTGCACAATACGTAAGCGCATCACTCGTACGGTGGTCTGACCCGCGGTCTATGTGACCTACGAGTCGTTACTTCCCGTAGCGCCTTTTAATGAGCGCTCGTGTCGCGTCCGGCAAGAGAAATCCGCCGCGAAGCGAATCGGCGAACATCACACTTTCAAGCGTGTGGTCATGATCGAGGCCTATCGCATGGCCGATCGAGTGCGCGACAATCCGGACGCGTAAGGCGTGCACGTCCGGCGTTAGATCGGACAGGTCGATGTACTGCCGTGTAATCGCGCAAAAGTCTCCGCGCCGCGCGCACAAGTATGCGTCTTTTTCGTGTAGCTGGCCATTCGCCTCGGGCAAGATGTGCGCTTCCACGATCGAAATCAGTGCCCCTGTCGCCCATGCGCGGTCGAGTTCCCCACCGTCCAGGAACAGGCCTGGAACCTGTCCATTCCACCAGGCTACCGCATCGGCCACAGGACGCGCCCAACGCATCGCTGAAGGGTCACGCGTGACGAAAAGCGGGATGTCCTCGAGTGCATAGGCGGCAGGGAGCGCGCTCGGCGGGTTCACGAGCGCGTTTCCGTCCCCCATCGTCAATGCGAAGAAAACGGACGCGGCCGTGATGCCTAGGATCGCGACGCCCATCAATATACCGTACAGTACATTGCTCATGATCGCGCGCCTCCCAGCGCGAGGACTGGGACCAAAGTCCCATGTGTTTTCACCTGTCACAGGTCGAGCGGATCGATCACCGCACGGGCCGCTCACCGCGCGGACGGCGCCGGATCGATCACTGGTTCCGCACGCGGTTGATCTCGAAAAAGAAAGCGATGTCCGCGGCCGCGGGCCCCGATCCGTCATTGCTGACCCCACGAACGCGGTAGATGGACGCGGACACCGGCTCGAGATTTGCGCACAGATCTACGGCCGTCGCGTTGATGACCTGCACGAAAGCCACGTGTTCGAGCCCGGACATTTGTGGGCTCATGGTGAGCTCGTACACGCCTGTCCCGGTCCGCAGGACAGATTGCACGTTGCCGTCACTCGCGAGGAACGCCCCCGCGGACGTGACGCGAGCCGATCCGGCCTGGTAATCGATGCGTGCTTGTGCGGGCATGGTTCTCTCCTCACCGCCTCGAAATCATCAGATAGAAAAGGACCCGTTTCGTGGTCCAAGCGGAAAAGAGACTCGTCACGATCGCACCTGAGTGGCCGAAGATCCAGTAAGCCAACGCGATCACCCCGACCACCCCGAGGAGTAGAGCGACAACGATAGTCGCGGCGCGGCTCACGGCTTTGTCCCGTCGGCCAGGTCGACCGTGCCGCTCGCGCTGAGCGGCGATGGGGTTGCTGCCGCGGTCGTCGCTGCGGTCGTCGCTGCGGTCGTCGCTGCGGTCGTCGCTGCGGTTGTCGCTGCGGTTGTCGCCACGAGTACGCACTCTAGGCTTGCCTTGAGCTCGTGCACGCGCGTGGCGTCGTCGTCCGCGATGATCCTCGTCCACGTCTGTCCGTCGCGCGACCCCTCGAGCACGAACATCGCCCGGACGCGCAAGTGAATGATCCCGTCATTTCCCATAACGCCCTTTAATGAGGTCGCGCGTTTCGCTCGGCAAGACAAATCCGCCGATCAGCGCGTTGGGAAACATCACGCTCTCGAGTGTGGGATCGTGCGCAAGGCCTAGAGCATGACCGATAGAATGTGCGACGATTCGCACGCGGAGTTGCGGCGCCTCGGGCGTACGATCTGAAAGGTCAATGAGCTGCCGCGTGATTGCACAATAGTCGCCGCGCCGTTCGCACACATACGCATCGTGCTCGTGCAACGATCCATCGAACATGAGCGGGATCGGCTTTTCAGCGATCGACACGATCGCGCCGCGCGCGAACGACCTTTCAAGTTCGCCTGCGTCGATCACGAGTCCAGGCACCTGTCCTTCCCACCACTGAACAGCCTCGGCGACCGCGTCCGCCCATCGTGACGCGGAGGGGTCGCGTGTGACGAACAAAGGAATGTCCTCGAGCGCGTACGCCACGGGAAGGGCGCTAGACTCGTGAACGAGCGTGTGCCCATCGTGCTGAGTCAGCGCGAGGACAACGGCGACGCCAGCGAGAAGCACGACGCCCGCGGCGAACAGCACCGCATAGGCGCGATTCGGCATCTTAGTGCGCCGTCCGGACGCGATCGGCCTCGATGTAAAAGTCGATGTCCGCCGCCACAACGCCGTCACCCGAGTCCACGACGCCGCGCACCCGCCACAGCGCCGCGCTCACTGTCTCCAGGTTGGCGGTGCGCATCGCGGCGGTCGCGCTGATCACCTGCACTATCCCGACGTGCTCGTCCGAGGCCATGGGCGCGTTCAAGCCCACTTCGTAGACGCCGAGGCCTGTACGCACGATCGTCGCGATGTTGCCCGTGTTGTAAACGAACGTTCCCGCGGCCGCCACGAGAGCGGCACCGCCCATATAGTCGACGCGTGCTTGCGCTGGCATAACGATCACCTCCGCTGGATGAGCAGATAAAAGTTGGTGTCCACGGGCACGGGCACACTGCCGCTCGCCCCGGTCGTGAACGAATAGGGCACATCGATCTGATTGAACGCCTCGTCCGCAGCGAGGATCTCGCCCGTCATGGTCGTGTTACCCGGAAATACCGAATCGCGATGAAGTATGAAGTCGAATCCGCGTCCATTCGCTATGATCGCCGAGCCGCCGTTGTCGTAAGGCGGTTGGAGGACACCGAACTCGACAGGGATGTCCGGCGTCGGATCCGCGCCAAGAAACCAAAAAATGGTGACCGATGCCAGATCGATATTGGACGAGTCGTCCGTTATTGTCATCATGACAACGGCCGTGACCGGTACGTCGACGGCCCCGTCCGGCGGATCCAGATTGATGATATACGGATCATCCGATACCGTCGTGAATTCGGTGACGGTTCCGGTAAACTGATTCCTCGGCGTACTGTCCGCGTCGTCTGCAGTATCCACGGCGACATCGACCGTCGCCCCTTCAGGAAAGGGTGCCGTGCGCTGAACGACGAAATCGTAGCCGTTGCCGTTGGGGGTGACGCTACCCGAATAGCCCGCTTGAAAGCCGCCAAGCGATCCATCGTACGCAACCTCACTTGTGAAAACGTTGATGGTGAGGCCGACGGTCGTGGCCGTTAGATCAATGTTCGAGTTGAGATCGTTCGCCTGCAGCGTGATCGAGGACGTGACCGGCACGTCGATGGCACCATTGAGAGGCGTGACGTTCGTGACGAATGGCGGTACCTGATCACCGGTCTCGAACGTGAATGTATTATCGTACGTCGAGCCGAGCATGTCCGACGCGGTCAGGTGGACGGTAACGGTCTCGTAGACGCCCCAAATGATCGTAGGGACAGCGGTGAGGTTGACGAACCAGACGCCAGGACCGGCCATGCCGAACGCCACACCCGATCCGAAACCGTTCCACGTGGGTTGGATGACGCCTGCAGATACGACACTTTGCGGGACACCGCTCCGCGTCATCGTCAAGTTGACCGTCGCGGGATCGAAAGCGGCCGTATCACTGTTCAGGATGAGGATGACGTTACTCGACTGCGCTATATTGACCGCGCCGACGAGAAAGACGGGAAAGTTACCGTTGCAATCCCGTCCGCTCGCAGTATTGAGGGTGATAGGCATAACGACCTCTCCGGCCCGCAGCCGTACTAGGCTAATCCGACAGCAAACACCCGAATCGTATTCTCGTTCAGGACGCTGTAGGTCAGCGCGACGCAATCCTGCGTGGACGCAAGGCGCTGAACTTTGATCGCGGACCGCGCGCCGTCGAAGGCGTCGACGCTGACATCCCAAACGCCCGTCGCCACGTGCGTGACCGATCGGACGATGCCGACGTTAAATACTGTCGTCCCGTCAGCGTTCACCCGCGCCGCGCCGAGCTGGAGATCTTCTCGTGGGATCGGCATGACTCACCTCGCGGGCGCTCGCCGTGCCGCGGGCGCTCGCCGTACGTACGGGCACCCGTCGAGCTCGGGGTGTTCGACGCGGCACTTTAGGCACGGGACTTTGTCGACCTCGAGCTCGCCGCTCATCCACACGTCGAACACCTCGACGGGCGTGTCGATCGCTGTGGCCACGGCGTACAGGTCGTCGAATACGATCACGCGATCACTGTCCGCAAGGCGGGTCGACACTACGCCGCTCGGGAACACGTACAAGAGGTCGAACAGCCTGGTCGGCGGATCACCGGCCAGGACGCTCCAAGGGACAAGGATGGCGCGAACGAGGCTCATCGAACTTGACTGCTTGGCCGACCGAGCACCGGCGGGGACGGCGCGCGGTGCAAGGGGTCACTGGTGAGGTACGCGCGGCTGAATGCTGCTTCGACGTACGTCCTTTTGCATCGGGTCGCGCGATCCTTCGCGCGCTGCACCGACGGAAGCGGCCTCGCCGTCGTGTGCAATGCCGCCAACGCAGAGAGCGTGCTTGCCCACGCGCTCGCGGCCCACCATCGAAGCTTCAACAACATCATGGAATCTACTCCTTCACAACTTCACGCTCGGCCATTTTTATGACCCTGCCAAGCGTGCACTCGCGCCGGCGAGCTCACGCGAGATCGACTCCGCGCGTCTCCGCAAGCGTTCCGCACGACTGTCGGCCAGTGACGCCACGACCACGGATGCCGTCGGGGGGATCGGCTCGATCCGTGCGCAGCGCGCGTGTGCCGCATCGGCCACAGCTTCGGCGAACGCTTTGCCGGCGCTCGCCGCACGGAGCTCCGCACGAAGCACGCTCGGAAGGGGTCTCGCGGTGGAATGGAGTGCGGCCAAGAAACTCAGAAAAAGGGCCCATGCACTGGTCATCCACCAGTAGAAACGTAGCTTGATCACGCCTTTTTACTCCTCGGTTTTGCCTTGGTCCTCAGGGCGATGGGATTGGGTCGCCGCCGCGATGGACTTCTCGAGTATCATGTCATCGCCGAGCATCGTCTGGCCAATGAGCTTCTTACTCTTCGTCGCGAGATACGCCACCCACAGGCCCACCGCGATCCGGACCGCGATCGGTTTGTCCGCGACGATCGGGATGCCCCCTGCCACGACCGTTGGAACCGCGATCAACTCCGGAATAAGCGGTAGGATCCGCCGCCAAACAACCGTCAAACGCGGATGATCCGCGGCCTCCACGGCCCGCGAAACGTATCGGACGAACAGGAAGAGGCCGGCCGCGAGCGTGTAAGTCCAAGGATCCTTGGCGACGTCGAACGCACCGAACTCTGTGCTTTCCATTCTTCCCCCTTACGGCGTGATGCCGATGATGTTCCAGTCGAGCGTTCGGGCGACACCCGCGACGTTTTGGGCGCGCAGGTTCACCTCGTCGGCGACGGCCGTCCGCTCGAACCACGTCCGGACGCCGTCCGCGCCAGGAACCGTACCCGGCGAGAACTGGACGCCTGCGGTGCTCGTCGAGACGAACAGGCACACGAAGAGCGTTTCGGTTGGGTCGCGGGTCACCGTAGCCAAAGTGACGGTGGCCCCACCCGCAATGACAGTCGTGGAATTGCTGAGGCTTCGAATGGCTGTGACTCCTGACAGAAGTGTGGTGACGATCGGATTCGTCGCGGATCCCAGGGGTGCCACTGACGCTCCGTCCGAAAGGATGACGCCGATAGACATGGAACGATCCTACTCCCTACTCCCTACTCCCCTACTCCCCGAGCACCCAATCGATGCGGGTCACGATACCTACCATGAGCATCGATCGCAGGCCCTGTGAAGCGCCCGGCACATCGAGCACCCACGAGGTGACCGCCTTCGCGAACTCGCGGATGTGTTTGGCGACTGAGCGGGTCGTGGGTAGCACATGAACGTTGTTGAATTCATCGGACTGGATTCCACCCTTCGAAAGCTCGAACCAATCCCAATACAAATAATGATCGACGGGCGCCGCGAGCGCTTCCGCGATCTCTTTCCGCTTCTTTGCGGCTTCCCATCCTTCGGGCGTGGGCATGCTGTACGCGCAACTGAGCAGCGTCCATCGCTCGAGCGCTGTGAATGGGATTTCGTGCACAATAGCCGCCGCGGGCCACTGCACCGCACCAAGGTTACCGGTCTGTTTCTCGCTGTCGGTCATGCGCGGGAGCCTACCTGATCGCACTCACGCTGGACAGCACCTGACCACTGGACTTGATGCCAGTGCCATCCCGGTCGTAATGACATCGTCGGGAAATTTCCGACGGGGTCCGTCCTTAGCGCTACGGGATGCGATGCTTGTGCATCAGCATCGCCTCGGCGACGCCGATCAACTCCACGTCCGTGGTCGTCGCGATCGCGAGCTCACGGATCTCGGTCCACAGATTCGCGCTGCTCGAACCGTTCACGCGGAAGGTGGCGAGTGCCGTCGATCCGAGCGTGCCGCCGGTCGCCCCTTGAACGACGCCATTGATCCGGAGCGCGGACGAAGCACCATTCAATGTCCAAGCGAGAACGATCGGTCCCGTCGGAAAAGAAGGCCCCGCATACAGCGTCGCGGGAAGTCCGGAAGTGACTTGGGCATACGTGCCGAGCGCACCGCTGTGAAAGAGACCTGTCCCTGCACCGTCGTCGAAACCGGTGACCACGCTCGAGCCGGGATTCGAGCCATGGACCGCCGCGATGATCGTGATCGGTTGAGGGATCGAGACCGCCCGTTCGAGCGCCAACGTCCGCCCACCGTTATTGAACGCGACGGCCGGACCCCCTTGAAATCCGGCCGACCCACCACCCCACTGGAACCGGAATTGCGAACCCGGCGCATTCTGAATGAGGTCACGCCCATTGCCCGAACGGTCCGCCCATCTCGAGATCAGTACGGCGCCCGACTGATTCGGCAGCGCATCGAGCAGTGCTTCGATCGGCCACCAGGCCCACAGCGCAGACCCAAACACTTCAGGAAGGGGTTTCAAGCGTCGCTCGACCTCGATGTACTCGATCCGAGCGTGGTTCGTTTGCGTCGACCATTGCTGACCGAAAGTGATACCCACCCGATTACCGGGGAGCACCATCGATTCCGCGTACATATGCGGACCGTCCGGCTCGAATGCGCGATCCTGGAGACGCTGTCCCGACGACCATGTCACGCCTTGATTCTCCGACGTGAACCATTCGCCATACGCGCCCACGACGCTACCGGAATTGCCTTGATCGTGCCGCGTGGTCGCCACGATATCGCCGCTCGGGACCTGCCTCCACGAAGGCCTACCGAATCCACGGAACGCGAGCGACGCCGGCACGGTAGGGCCCATCGCGGTCCAAGTCTGCCCCCCATCCGAGCTCCACGACACGTAAATGTTGCGAGGCCCGTCGTCTCGAACGAGCACCATAAGACGCCCGTCATTGAGCATACCGATTTGCGGCTCTTCATACTGGGTGCCGTTGGCGTCGGCGTCGCGGGCGATGATGCCGAGTGGCGTCGCGAATCGATGCCAGGACT
>Ga0307471_100002080_pt1 | contig 11378 bp, 11 predicted proteins | sample atmos_gasesAM3C__2_FD_204566 | JGI IMG/M metagenome (GOLD analysis project Ga0307471, IMG submission 204566) | Hardwood forest soil microbial communities from Morgan-Monroe State Forest, Indiana, United States - atmos_gasesAM3C_515 | ecosystem: Environmental > Terrestrial > Soil > Temperate... | reverse complement strand
AGAGGTAATGGCTCACATCTCCTCCGTTCCTACCAGATCGTGCAGATAGTCGGCGTAATCGGTATCGCCCATTTCGGCGGCGATTTTCAGCACCTGTTCGGCCTTGATGTGGCCAAGCCCATAGGCGATTTCCTCCGGGCATCCGAGTTTCAAGCCCTGCCGCTGCTCCATGATGCGCACGAATTCGGTGGCGTCGGCGAGCGTTTCATGCGTGCCGGTGTCGAACCAGGCATAGCCGCGGCCAAGCCGCACGACCTTGAGTTTTTTCTGTTTTAAATAAGCGCGATTGACATCGGTGATTTCAAGCTCGCCGCGCACGGAAGGCTTAAGCCCATGCGCGATATCAACCACGGCGTTATCGTAAAAATATAGGCCGGTCACCACCCAGCGCGAGGCAGGTTGAACCGGCTTTTCGACCATATCGACCGGCTCGCCGATGGAATCGAAAGTGATCACGCCATAGCGCTCGGGATTCGCCACCCGGTAGCCGAACACCGCGGCGCCGCTTTCCATCTTTGTCACGTCGCGCATTAATTGTGCCAGGCCCTGGCCGTAATAAAGATTGTCGCCCAAAATCATCGCCACCGGATCGCTGCCGATAAAAGATTTGCCGATAATAAAAGCCTGCGCGAGCCCATCCGGCGAAGGCTGCTTGGCGTAACTGAGATTAATCCCCCAGCGACTGCCGTCGCCGAGCAGATCCTTGAACAGCGGCAGATCGCGCGGTGTGCTGATGACCAGAATATCCCGAATGCCCGCCAGCATCAGCGTTGACAGCGGATAATAAATCATCGGCTTGTCGTGCACCGGCATCAATTGCTTGCTGACGGCGCGCGTGGCCGGATAAAGCCGCGTGCCGGTGCCGCCGGCGAGGATAATGCCTTTTCGGGTCACGCGCTTTGTCTCCGGCTTTGCATGAGACGATCCATGGAACGGGCGAGGCCCTCCCGCCACGGTTTCGGATCGATACCGTACACGGCGCGGATTTTTGCGCAATCGAGAACCGAATAGGCCGGGCGCTCGGCAAAACCGCTCAAATCGGCGCTGCGCACGGGCGTGATTTTGGGCCGCCGCGCCGTGTAGGGCGCATAGGCCTCCATGATCGCCTGCACGAATTCAAAGCGGGTTGCCTCCGGCGCGCCGCACAGATGAAAAGTGCCGAAACCGTCATGCTTGCCATGCAAAACCGCCGCCGCGATCGCGATCAGGGCTTTGGCGATATCCGGCGCCGGGGTCGGGCATGATTTTTGGTCGGTGACGATCGTCAACTCGTCTTTCTCATCGATCATTTTCAGCGTCTTAGTTAGCAGATTGGCGCCGAAAGCACTGAACACCGCCGAAACGCGCAGGATGACATGAAAGGCAAGCTCATGGCGCACGGCTTCCTCGCCCATCATCTTGCTTTCGCCATAGACATTGAGCGGATGCATGCGGCTGTCGGGCAAGTAAGGTACCTCGCCGTCATGCCCGTCGAACACATAGTCGGTCGACAAGTGAATCAGCGGCACGTCCCGCGCCGAGCATAGCGCCGCGATAGTGGCGACGGCCTCGAAATTGGCCGCGAGTGCGCGTTCCGGTTCTTTCTCGGCCTGATCGACGGCGGTCATAGCGGCACTGTTGATGATGAGATCGGGCCTGAAATCCAGTACCGCGTTGCGCACGGCCTGAGGCTGCGTGATGTCGAGATCCGCATGCGCATAGGCGCCAAGTTGCCAATCGGCGGGCAGGGGCTCGGCGCGCAAGGCCTGGCCGATTTGCCCGCCCGCGCCGAGGAGCATGAGGCGTTTGGTTGTTGCCACGTGTTACTTACTGATGAGTTTCGAGCCCTTCCGGTCAATTGCTTATTCAAGCAAAAGCCGCTAATTTGATTATATGAAAATTGAATTTTAGGAAACGATATAAATGCGCACAATTTCCCTAAGGCCATTTCGCCCAATTCGTCGTGAATTGGGGGTTAGTTTTCCGCAACCTACGACGCCATTATCGCTGGCGGGCTTTACCGAAAACTACCGGCTCCATTTTCTTAAGAAGGGGGATAACAACCCAACTCCTTTTCAAGAGCATTATCTCGCCTGCAAGGCAGATCTCGAACTAAGGCTATCCAGGTGCGCTCGTGATTCTGCGAATTGCCATCCGCATATAAAAGCCTATGCCAATATGGTGGAACTTGCAAAAAAGATTTCTGATAGGAAAATACAGGCCGCAGTCGTAAATGCTTTCGTGAATTCAGCAATAAAATACGATGACGACGAAAATACAGCTTTAAAAGCCAATGACAATCTGGCTCCGCGCAGTCAGGTCGCCGCTTTGCTTGATGGATGCGGCATTTGCGGCAGTATATCTCAATTAAAACTTGCAGCTCTGGAATTGATTTGTTTTCCGCAAGATGACATCAGACTTGTTGGCATGAGCTGGGCAAAAGAAGAACAGTCAGCTGATAACCATACTATCGTGGAGGCAAAAGAAGAAAATCAGTCTGTTGATGGTCACGCTGTCGTGGAAGTAAGAATAGGCAATGCAAATTGGATTTTGAACAATGAGTCAGATCAACCGGCAGAAAATAGTTCTATGATCAGTCTGTCTTCCGCACAGGATATTTTTATCTATCACTCACTTATGGAACGCGACTTTGTTGCAGTGAATGGAGACGTCAGTGTTTTTGGACCGCCCGGGGAGAAAGCGTATCCTGCCTTCTCTTTTAATAGCACATATGCGGCTTATTATAATAAAGTTGACCGCCGTCCTCCATTTGTAAACCAGTCCTTGCCTGCGATCGCGGATAATATTTCTCCTTCAGAATTAAGCTACTCGCTGCCTGAAGATATGAGAGACCCGGTAATCGAGCGGATCATGAGGCTAGCGTTCTCGTTTCATGGAATTGAAATAAGCAATCCTCCGGCTGTCACTTAAGCACTCAATTGCCCCAGCCGCTCGCCGCCATAGATATGGGCGCGGACATCCTCGCACCAGGCGCCATTGGCGAGATACCACATAACCGTCTTGCGCAAACCTTGATCGAGCGATGTGCGCGGGCTCCAGCCGAGTTCGCGTTTGATCTTGCTTATATCCATCGCATAGCGCGCATCGTGGCCGGGCCGGTCGGCGACGAACTGGATCAAATTTCGATGCGGTCGATGTTGCGGCCGCAAATCATCCAGCAGATTGCATAATTGCCGCACCAGATCGATGTTGCGCCGCTCGGCCTCGCCGCCGATATGATATTTCTCGCCCACGCGCCCTCGGGTCAGAATCAGATACAAAGCTTCGGCATGATCCTCGACATACAGCCAGTCGCGCACATTGAGCCCTTGCCCGTAAACGGGCAAAGGCTCGCTCGCCAGTGCCTTGGTCAGCATCAGCGGGATCAGTTTTTCCGGAAACTGAAACGGTCCGTAATTGTTCGAGCAATTGGTGATGATCACAGGCAACCCGTAAGTCTGATGCCAGGCGCGCGCCAGATGATCCGCCGCAGCCTTTGTCGCGGCATAAGGCGAATTGGGCGCATAGGCCGAAGCCTCATTGAACCTCCCATCCGGTCCGAGGCTGCCATGCACCTCGTCGGTCGAAACATGCAGAAAGCGGAACGCGTCGCGCTTTTCCCGCGGCAAGGCGGCCAAATAAAGCCGCGCGACTTCCAGCAGCGCATAGGTGCCGACGATATTGGTCTGCAGGAAAGGATCGGGCCGGTCGATCGAACGGTCGACATGCGTTTCGGCGGCAAGATGCAGAATGCCGTCTGGCTGCGTGCGCGCCATGAGCTCGATCATGCGATCGGCATCGCAGATATCGGCCTCAACCAATTCGAAATACGAATCCTGCGCCAATCCGGCCAGCGCCGCGCGATTGGCGGCATAGGTCAATTTATCGACGCCGATCACCCGCGCCAGATTATGGCCGCGCAGATACCGGCACACCGCCGAGCCGATAAAACCGGCCGCGCCGGTGACGACTAGAGTGCGGTCTGTCATGCGGCCAGCGCCAGTTCTTTAAGGCGCGGCAATTTTTCATCGCGGCCGGAGAGAATGGCTTGCTCTTCCGTCACCGGCCACGCAATGCCGAGATCGGGATCGTTCCACAGCAAGCCGCCCTCGCTGCCCGGCGCGTAAAAATGCGACATTTTATAAAGAATGACGGTTTCATCCTCCAAGGTGCAGAAACCATGGGCGAAGCCGGCCGGAATGAACAATTGCGCGACCTCATCGCCCGATAAAATCGTCGCCGCATGCTTGCCGTAGGTCGGCGACTGCAGCCGCAAATCCACCGCCACATCGAACACCGCGCCGCGCAGCACGCGCACCAGTTTGGCCTGCGCCTGCGGCGGCCGCTGAAAATGCAGACCGCGCACGGTGTGCTTGCGGTGGCTGAGGGATTGGTTCTCCTGCACGAATCGGACGGCGAGGCCGAGCTCCTGCAAGGCCCGGTCATGCACGATTTCCGTCACATAGCCGCGATCATCCAGATGCTGCTTCGGCATCAAAAGTTTGACGTCGGGAATTTCAAGTTCCTTGATACTGAGCATGTTGACGGCGGCGGTTAAACTTCTTTATCAACGGCCTAAGCCATTTTTCGCGTACGAATGACGCTACGGTGGCGCGGCCGGGTTTGTCTTCTGATTCACGGTAGGATTTTCTTTTTTTCGGGCTTGTCTATAACAGGAATGGCAGCCTAGCAGACGAAGGGACAAGAATTCAATGACGCTCGCCAAGGACCAGCCGGCTATTTCGGTCGTTATGGTCAGCTACTATACCGGCCCGGTTTTGTTTGAGGCGATCGCCAGCGTTTTGGCGCAAACCGCACCGCTCGAATTGATGCTGGTCGATAACGGCAATCCGCCGCATGTCGCCGCCACCCTGCGGGCGATGGCCGCGCGGGATTCCCGCATCCGGTATCTGAGCGGCCACGGCAATGCCGGCTTTAGCAAAGGTTGTAATATCGGCGCCCGTGCGGCGCGCGGCACTCAATTGCTGTTTCTTAATCCCGACGGCGTGATGCCGCCCGGCATTTTGGCATGTTTGGCGGATTATGCCGCGCGGCTGCCATCGCCTTTTATGCTCGGCGCGCGTTTGATCGACGAGCAGGGGCGCGATCAGCGCGGCTGCCGCCGCGCCTTACTGACCCCGATATCGGCCTTTATCGAGGCTTTTCATCTGGGCCGCCTGTTTCCCCGCCTGCGCCTGAACCGGCATGAGGAAGCCGTGCCAACCGCGCTGACGCCGATGCCGGCGATCAGCGGCGCTTTCATGTTCCTGACGCAGGCGGATTTCTGGCGCATCAACGGGTTTGATGAGGATTATTTCCTGCATGTCGACGATCTTGATTTCTGTCTGCGTTTCCGTCGCGCCGGAGGTGAAATCTATTTCGCGCCGGATATCATCGTCATGCATGTCTGCAGCACCAGCCAGGCCAGCGTGGCCTTGATCGAGCGCCATAAAGCGCGCGGCTTCAGCCAATATTTCCACAAGAATTTCGCCACGCAATATTCGCCCCTGTTTTTATGGCTGCTGGATCTCGCGATCTGGCTGCGGCAGGAATGGCGCATCGGCCTCGCCGCGTGGCGCAGCGCCTGGAATTAAGGTATTATAATACCGCATATAAAAAAGCAGCCTGGGACTGCATTTTTCTTGACATTTATGTGCGCAAAAGCGTAACAATCGCGCCAACAAAATAAGGGATTTAACAATGGCTGGTAAAATTCGCCTTTCGAAACCTGGCACGCAGACCAAAAGCTTTGCCCTGCGCCATCAGGACGTGAAAAAGACTTGGGTGCTGATGGATGCCGAAGGGGTGATCCTGGGCCGCCTTGCCGCCGTCATCGCGCAGATCCTGCGCGGCAAGCACCGGCCGACCTACACGCCTTCCGTCGATTGCGGCGATAACGTCATCGTCATCAACGCCGAAAAAGTGCGTATGACCGGCAAGAAGGCCGAAGACAGCATTTTTTACTATCACACCGGTTTTCCGGGTGGCATCAAGGCGCGTACGCGCGCGAAGATGCTCGCGGGCAAGCATCCGGAACGCGTGATCGAAAAGGCCGTCGAGCGCATGATGCCCGATGGGCCCCTGGCGCGCCGGCAGCTTACGCATCTGAAAATTTACAAGGGCAGCGAACATCCGCACGCGGCACAGAATCCGGCCACGATTGACATCGCCGCCCGCAACCCGAAGAACAAGAGGGCCGAATAATGCCAACACCGCGCAAAGGCAAATCCTCCACGCTTTCCGGCATCAAATCCGCCGTCAAGGAAGCCAAAAAGCCGGAAAAGGAAACGCCGGCAGCCGCGCCCGCTGAAATCGTCGCCACGCCCGCGCCGGCTGCCGCCGAAGCCCCCAAACATGTGCGCAAGGTTGACGAGCGCGGCCGCGCCTATGCCACCGGCAAGCGCAAGAACGCGATCGCCCGCGTGTGGCTCAAGCCCGGCGGCGGCAAGATCACCGTCAATGGCCGCGAATTTAATGTGTATTTCGCGCGTCCCGTTTTGCAGATGGTCGTCAATCAGCCTTTCGGCGTGGCCAACCGCGCCAACCAGTTCGATGTCGAATGTCTGGTGACGGGCGGCGGCTTGTCGGGGCAGGCAGGTGCCGTCAAGCACGGCATTTCGAAAGCGTTGACCTATTTCGAACCCGAATTGCGCGCGCCGCTCAAGAAAGCGCTGTTTCTGCGCCGCGACTCCCGCGTCGTCGAGCGCAAGAAATACGGCCACGTCAAAGCCCGCAAGCGCTTCCAGTACAGCAAGCGGTAATCAGAGAACAGTGATCAGTTATCAGGGATCAGACTTTGTATTTTTTTCTGATAACTGATAACTGATTACTGATGACTATCCTCGCTTACCGCACCATTCCCCCCACAATCGATCCGCGCGCCTTTATTGCACCGAACGCGGTGATCATCGGCGATGTCGAAATCGGCCCGGATAGTTCCATCTGGTTCGGTTGCGTTTTGCGCGGTGACGTGAATTACATTCGCATCGGCGCACGCAGCAACATTCAGGACGGTACCATCATTCACACGGCCAGCGGCCTGCAGCCCGCGCGCATGGGCGCTGAAAGCAAAATTCCGAAAGACGGTTATCCCACCATCATCGGCAATGATGTAACGGTAGGCCATTGCGCTTTGCTGCACGCTTGCACGCTCGCCGATAACAGCTTCGTCGGCATGCGTGCAACGGTGATGGATGGCTGTTTAATTGAAGGCCACGGCATGCTGGCCGCCGGCGGTTTGCTCACGCCCGGCAAGACTATTCCCAAAGGCCAGCTCTGGGCCGGCAGCCCCGCCAAATATCTGCGCGATTTGACCGAAGCCGACATCGCCCAGTTCGACCTGCGCGTCGAGCAATATGCGGAATTGGGGTGGGAATATAGGGAAGCACAGGGGCGAAAGTCGTGAGGCGGCCTGGCGGCTTGAGTATTTAGCTCGGCTGAGAATCAAACCCGATATATTGAGGTTGCGAAGCCGCAGCAGGACGAACCGGTCCAGACGGCGCAATCCGAGGATCGACGGCGGCGGCGGCTTTTCTGTTTCGTGCCGCTGCCGCGGCTTGCGCTCTTATATCGCCAAGGGCGCCTTCAATGACGGGACGGATCATCGGATTACTGAATGCAGGATCGAACTTTAAGGCGTCTTCAAAATTATGCGCCCCTACATAGGCAAGGACGTGAGCCGCCACCTCTTGTGTCGTATTTGCATTTTCAATGCGACGCATAAGATCCCGGCGGCGCGGATTATAGTCGATTTTGACTTGATAGTCTTGCAGCTTCGCCCGCATGACAGACGGATTCTTGGTCCAGTCTATGTAAGAAGCCGGATTATTTCTTGCTTCCTCGGCAAGAACCGTTTTTAGCGCGGGATCGACAAGCGCTTCGCTCCAGGTACGCGTGGAAGGATCATAGCGAAAGACGGTACCTTGCCTGTATTCACACAACGAGCGACTGTCATAGCCAGTAAGCGGATTCTGGTAACCCAGATAAAAATCTATGACTTTTTCACCCCTAGGCGCGGGAGGAGCCGCTTGTTGGGCTAGTGCAGAATTTTCTGGAAGCATTGGAGCTGTCGGAGATACGCTCCGGCTGCCCAACGAAGCAAGCTGCATGGGCCCGCCGGTTGCGCGAATGGGACGCGCAAATGCGGCAGGCGAAGGAGGAGCCATATTCGCATCCGCCAGAGTCGCTGATCCGTACAATTGAGCCCAGTTTAGTTGATCGGCTATATGATCGCTCGAATGAACAACCGCGCGTCTGTGGCTGCGCCAATTATGCGGTGGCGTGCGATGGCGACCAGACCATGCCCTTGTGGCACGCGCATGCCATCTTACAGCATGCGTCCGATGAGACCGCGCCCAGGCGATCAGATTCAATCCCGGCAAATGTTTCTCGCCGCCCAAAACGACATCGCCTTTGTTTAAATCCAGAGAGGAAATATTCGGTGCCGCTGCTCTCGGGAGCTTCTCGTAATGCACGGCAACGGTAGCTCTTGGCATCTGTTCAGCTACATTTCTCAGGTCCAATTTGCTAATCAGCCCACCCGAGTAGGAAACCTGCGAGGCCGAAACCGTATGATGCACGGCGCGGCTCGTCCTTGTATGGGCCCTCTGTGCCCTGCTTGTTGGATAAACTTGATCGCCATAATTAAAGCTATAGTGGCCTTGCCGCAGCGAGGGCGTGCCGGAATTCATCGCGGTCATCGTTCGAGATCTACCATCCGGATTAATCTCGGATAGCAGCGTAAACATTGGCCGTAAAATTGTAACGTTATTGGCGGCGGCATAGGCATCATTTGGAAAAACGGTCGGCCGCCCTTTGCTATTTGTTTGAAAAGGTCCTGAAAACCATTCACCTAAAAATATGGCATAATGCCCGGCTTGTCCCGGAGCTCGAAGATGCGCAATATCAAGATCTCTTGGCGGACTTCTGGGATCTACTTGCTCAAACAGGCCGCTGCTCCACAGGTCCTGCGAGCTTTGCAGGGTTAGTCCGGCCACACGACCAGCACGTTGCACCCATATCCAGCAGTGTCTGTCGTATCCGGCAATGGCGTGTTGCTCAGCCCAATGTATTGCAGCAACATCATCGGCCACCCGGCCACCATAACGCGCGGACGCTCCCGTAGTGGAACCGTATGTCGCCGAGGAATCGAGAGATGCCAACTGCAGTGTTCGGGGATCAGAACCCGTCTCAGCGCTATTCATCAAATCGCGGCTATTTAATGCCCGTTCCACGCTGGCCGGTTCGGCTTGCGCGCGACGATCTAGCTGGTCGTGATTGCCGGCTGCCGCAACTTCGGTCACGCGGTTATCGGGGCCAATCTTATAAAAAACCGGAGTACTGCGGCGACCGTCCGGCAGAATTCTGGTCGCGTATTGATAGCGGGAACCGTCGGCCGGCAAGCCGAAATGATCTAATAGATCGGGAGCAAGATTGAATCGGACAATGCGTTCGACCGCCGGTGTCGCTGATGAAGTTAACGCGCCGTTTGTTTGCCCATATTGACCGGCATTGGCTGGAGGGGCATAGGCCGGCGTGACATAATTGGCCGCCGTTGCCGCCCGTGGCGTATTGGGCTGGAAGACTTGAAAAGGATGGATGTTATTCCGGCGCGCCATCTCGGCTTTTTCTTGTGCGACTACCCATTCCCAGTTTTTAGCAAGCTGTGCTCGATCGCCTTCGGATAAAAAGGGATTATTGTTTTGGTATTCCGTAAGTTGCGCCCGGTACTTTTCTACATTCGCGTAACTTTGGGCATTGGCAATAATGGGAAGAGCAACAGTCATCCCCGCCGCAAAAAGCCGAGTTATGGATGCTCTTTTGAGCAAGGCGCGCGGTAAAGAGTTGGTCGCCCGGACGGCGGCGGAAGAAAATTGCTGCAGTATCCGTTGCATCGAATATACCTTTTAGAAAATATGCGCCTTGGAAAAGCCGACGAATTGACGCTGATTAATAAAACGACAGGCTTGATCACACTAAATACTTAAACGGCCCAGTTATAGGTCGCCGCGCGGCAAGAAAGCAATTGCGTTTTATGGTTAACGCGGCAAAGCGAAGGCGCTTTTTAAGGTAGTTCTTTGAAGAAATAAAAACCGCTTTTTCCGCCGGGCGGCCGTCATCACGGCAAAATATTTTGCGATTTCAAAGGGAGCTAAAAGCGGTTTATGGCCGGTGCCCTGCGCCAGCCGCATGCTCGGTCGCCAACTCGTTGACGGCGCTGACGGCATTTTCGTTTGCCGCCAGCTTGGAATCGTAGGCCTTAAGCTGGTCGAGATTAGTGATGCCAAGCTGGCGCATCATTGTCTTGGCCTGCTCTTTACCGGCAGCCCCGGCAGCGGTCGCGCCCACCAGCTCGGCGTGCATTTTGCCCTGATGATCGGCAATACGCTCTTTCTCGTTCGGCGTCAGGTCGCGGTTGCTGCCACCAGCCTCGGTCGCCGCCATGCGATTGAGATCGCCGGCCATCACGGGGTCGATTTTGGCTTCGCTCCAGTTGCCATCGGCCGATTGCTGCATCACACGCGACGTCGCCACATGATTGCCCTGCAGCACGGCTTCATATTTATGCGGCACGCAATTGTCATAGCCGAGGCAGAAATTATAAGCGACCGTGCGCACCGGGGCCGCGGCGTTCGATTTCGCCGGGGAGGCGACCATATGCTGCCTGGTTTTTGGTTTTGGTGCCGCTTCCGTAGTTTTTGGCTCGGCGGGTGTTGCTACCGGCGCCAGCGTGGCACTTTCAACGGCCGGTGCGGTTTTTTTCGGCGGCGCAGCGACGGATTTGTTTTTCGCCGGGGATGCTTTATGTGCCTTTTTGTGCTTGGCGTGATGATGCGCCGCGGATTTCTTGGCTAATTTCTTGTGATGATGCGCAGACCGTGCCGAAGCCTTATGCGTTTTTTTCTTCGCCGTTTTCTTGTGATGCGTCGCTTGTTTTGCGTGCCCCGGCATCAAGGATTCCGGTTTTGCGGTCGCGGGCGCAGCCTGTTCGGCGGACGGCTGCACGGCCGATCCCGGCATTGGTGCCAGCGATTCCGGCGCGGCCGGATCGGTAATGGGTGGCTGCGGTTCTTCCCCTGGACCAAGTGCGCGCGGAGACGATGTAACGAGAAAAAGACCGGCTACGAAAAGAGCGGCGGCAACGAGGCGAAACAGGGCAGGGGATTTTGTCATCAGAATACTCGCGCGGAGGGGATTCGGGCGGCGCGAATCAATCTATAAGGCAGGTCAGCCCAAGACAACATCCATTTATAGTAAAGATTTGTCGGGCGTCGAAATTCATGCTTTGAAATCAATTCATAAAGCCGTTTTGCTGCAGCAAAAGCTGAGCTGCTAGCCGCCCTTACACTGATTCGCGCTTATTTCTTTTTGGCAAAGGTGATCGCGATGAAACGCAGATC
>Ga0307471_100002079_pt1 | contig 11380 bp, 4 predicted proteins | sample atmos_gasesAM3C__2_FD_204566 | JGI IMG/M metagenome (GOLD analysis project Ga0307471, IMG submission 204566) | Hardwood forest soil microbial communities from Morgan-Monroe State Forest, Indiana, United States - atmos_gasesAM3C_515 | ecosystem: Environmental > Terrestrial > Soil > Temperate... | reverse complement strand
GACGATTTACCAGCCCACCACCGCCGCGATGCGGAGAATGCGGCCCTGGATGACGCTGGCAGGCAGCAGGTACGTTCCGCCCGATCCGTTCAGGCCGGTCGCCAGCGACGCGCTGCTGACCGGCGTAAACGTCGTCGCCCGCACGCTGAAGTAATCGTCGGAGTTCAGCGCATTGAAGATATCGAGCTTCGGATCGATCTTCACGCTGCCGAACGTGAGCCGCTTGCTCACCGAGATGTCGACCTGCGTGACGCGTGGCGTCATCTCGATCCCCGGCGGAACCAGCGGCACGGCAAATGACGCCGTGATCTGGCTCGGCACGACGAGCGCGCCGACCGTGCAGCCCTGCGACGCCGAGTTGCCCGGGCAGACCGTGTAGCGGGTCGTCGGGGTGACGGTATAGGACGAGCCGACGCCGCTGTACGACGTGAAGTTCGGCACGCCCGCTCCGCCGGCCGTCAGCGCCTGCGTGCCGAGGAGGTAGCCCGGCAGCGCCTGGAACGACGCCGCGAACTGCAGGCCGTACCACGGCAGCGGAACCGATCCGGCCAGCTTGAACTGCGTGCGCCACGGCATGCTGCTGTTGCTCTGGTCGCAGTAGTTCACGCCGCCGATCGTCACGAGGAAGTTCGGGTTGGTCGTCGCGCCGGCGCACGTGTTGGCCACCGTGCGATCGGTCGCCGATCCGCCGAAGAGCCGCCCGCCGTGCGGCAGCCGCGCGTTGAAGTTGAACTCGAACGCGTTGTACGACTGCTTCACGTTCGGATCGTTCGTGTCGACGTTCTTCACGGCCGTCGCAAAGGCCGGCAGCACGTCGTACATCGTGATCGGCGTGCCGTCGATCGGGCTGAAGATCGTCACGGGCCGGTACGCCGCGTTGCTCACCGAGCCGTTCGCGTAGGTGCCGGGGCGCAGCACGTTGTTGCGCTCCCACGGGTTCTTCGAGTCGTTGTGGAACCACTCGGCCGACACCGACACGCCGCGCATCAGCTCGTTGGTGACGCCGACGTTGAACTGATCGACGTACGGCCGCGTCAGGCCCGGATCGGGGTTCGCGAGCGAGATGACGCCGAAGTTCGCGGGGATGTTCGCGAAGTTGATCTCGCAGTTCGGATCGGTCGCGAAGTTGCAGCGGAACGTGCCCTGCGCGATATCGTCGCCGTTCTTGTCGACCCACGGCGCCGTGTTGTTCCCGGCCGTGCTGATGACGGTGCCCGCCGCCGGATCGTACAGCGACGCCAGCGTCGTCGTCGCCGCGACGCCGAACCGGTTGTAGCCGAAGCGCACCGCGGTCTTGCCGGTGCCGAACAGGTCGTAGACGATGGAAGTGCGCGGCGAGAAGTTCTTCCAGGTTGGCATCTGGATGTCGCCGAACGCCGGGATGTTCACGAAGCGGCCGACCTGCGCGTCCTGGCCGGTCACCTGCTCGCTGATGTACTCCCAGCGGCCGCCCAGCGTGATCGTGGCGCGCTTGAAGGTCATCACGTCCTGGCCGTAGAGGCCGAGGTTCGCGTTCAGCCGGTCCTGCCAATGCGATGGCGTCGCGAGCAGCGTGACCGTCGCCGGGGCCGGAATGCCCTGCGCGTTGGTGACGTAGTTCTGATACAGGTCCGCATTGGCGCGGAGGTTCTGGTTGTACGGCCCCCACGAATCCTGGAACCCGACCTTGAAGGCGTGCGACCCGGTCACGTACGACGCCGATCCCTGCATGTTGTAGCGATCGGGATAGCTGCCGTACTCGGCGCCCGACGCCGTATTCGTCGAGGCGCCGCCGTCGATCACGTGGCGCGCCGTCGCGAACCACTCCGGCGTTCCGTACTGTTTCTCGATCCCTTCCGCATACAGGTTGTTGTAGCGCTCCAGGTTGCTCGAGAAGCCGCCTTCGACGAGCAGCTTGCTGCTCACCGTCGACGTGTACTTGATCATGTTCGTCGTGTAGACCGGTGAGTTCCACCGGACCGACGAGGTGGTCTGATCGTCGCCAGGGCTCATCGCGGCGCCGCGAACCTTGTGGATGCGGTCGTAGTAGCCCGATAGCTTGTTGCGCGGGCTCGCCTGCCACGTGAAGCGCGCCAGGCCGCTGTACTGGTGGTTCGGATCCTCGCCCTGCGGGCACAGCGTGCCGCCGCGCCCCACGAGCGCGTTCGCGCAGGCAATGATGCCGGCGCGTGTGCCGTCCGAGACGTAGGTGCTGCCGATCGGCTTGTTCACCGTGAAGAAGCGGACCGATCCGAAATACCACAGCCTGTCTTTCGCGATCGGACCGCCGACCGTCGCGTTCGTGTCGTCGTAGGTGCCGATCTTGTCGACCGACTTCACGCCGAGGCCCGAGAGACGGCTCGAGAGGTTGTTGGTCTGCAGGCTGCTCGATTCGTAGCCCTGGAAGAGCGACCCGCTGAAGCGGTTGCCGCCCTCCTTCGGGATCATGTTGATCTTGACGCCGCCGGTCGGCGAATCGACGGTGCCGCCGCCGGTCTGGTACACCATTTCCTGGTTGCCGGCGTCGTTGGTGTAGGTCTGGATCGCGCCGTCGCCCTGCAGGCCGTTGATGATCATGCCGTCCATCATCAGCGACGTCTGCGCGGCGCCGAGGCCGTGGACCGTGAAGTAGGTCTGCTGCATCGCCTGCGATCCGCCGACGTCGGGCGCCGTCAGCGTCACGCCGACGACGAGCTGGCCGACGCCCTGAATCGTGTGCGCCGTCGGCACTGCGTCGAGCACGTCGCGCGGCAGCACTTGCGCCTTGCTGTTGCTCTGGACGTCGACAACGGGCGATTCGCCGGAGACGGTCACCGTCTCCTCCATCGCGCCCACCTTCAGCTCGGCGTTGATCGTCGAGGTGAAGTTCGACTGCAGCTCGATCGCCTCTTTCTTGACGCTGGAGAAACCGGGCAGGTTGAACGTGAGCGTGTAGGTGCCGGGCCGCAGGTTCTCGATCTTGTATGCGCCGTTCGCGTCGGTCGTCACCGAACGGACTTTCTCGATCAGCGCGGGGCTGCTCGCCTCGACCGTGACACCGGGCAGTACCGCACCGGTCGCGTCCTTCACGACCCCTGCAAAAGCGCTCTGCGCGCGCGCCGTCGCCGGGAGCGCCAGCCACACCAGCGCCACGACGAACAACATCGCGATTCGACTTCTCGTCATGCCGATCCCTCCTCAGTCACGCACTCGGAACTCGATGGACGTCCAGGGCACGATTTGGTCAAACCACTGCCCCGTTTGCGAGGCTACAGCGAAGCGCTGCGAGGAATCCATCGGCAAATGACGCCAATGGCGCACGGAAGCATTCGCTTACGGAATCTTGGATCCAACGCGGACGGGCGGCCGACCCGTATCAGTGACTTTTCTGATACAGGTCGGCGCGTGCGGAACTGTGAAGGGTCGGGGCCTTTACCATTTCAGCTGCATGGCGAGCCGAAGGATGCGGCCCTGCAGCACGCTCGACGGCTGCAGGTACGACGGTGAAGGCGTCGACGCCGTCGGAAAGTTGAGCGAGCGCACCGACAGCACGTCGCTCCGGTTGAGCGCGTTGAAGATATCGAACTGCCCCTGGACGCGGCTCTTCCCGATCTGGAACCACTTGGCGAGGCTCAGGTCCACCTGGTTCACGCGCTCGGCGTATTCAGTTCCCGGAGCGAGCAACGGGACATTCAGCGTCGCCGCGCTCATGTTGGGAATCACGAGCGCGCCCGGCGTGCATGGCCCCTTGCAGTCGGCCGCATACCGCGTCGTCGGGCTGATCGACCAGACGGTGCCCATTCCCGGCGGCGTAATCAGGTTCGGCAGCGCGGTCGGCGCGGGGATGTTGCACGCCGCGACGTTGCAGCCGAGCAGGTAACCCGGGATGCTCTGGAACGATCCGCTCACCGTGATGCCGTACCGCAGCGGATAGCTGCCCGACAGCTTGAGTTGTGTGCGGAACGGAATACTGCTGTTGCTCGCGTCGCAGTACAGCAGGTTGTTCGGGTTCGACTCCTCGTTGCACAGCGTCCACAACATCCGTTCCGCCGTCATCCCGCCGAAGAGCGACGCGCCGCGTGGAAGCCGCGCGTTGAACGAGACTTCGTACCCGTTGTACCACTCGCGCTGGCTGTCGTCGGTGAGGACGACGTTGTTGACGCGGGTCAGCGCGGCGCGGCTCACGTTGTAGATCGGCACCACGCTGCCGTCGAGCGGGCTGACGACGTTCACGAGCGTGTAGTCGCTGAAGCTTTGCAGCGTGTTGGTCTGACGCGGCAGGTTTCGAAACGTGCGGTGGAACCAGCCGGCGTTCACCTGGACGCCCGGCACGAGCTCGTGCTGCACGCCGAGCGTCGTTTCGATGTTGTACACGCGCTTGATGTCCGGGTTCGGCGACACGAGCGCGCGCACGCCGAAGTTCTGCGGCATCTGCGCCAGGTTGATCTCGCAGCCGGGCGAGAGATAGACGCACCCGAGCTCGCCCTGCGCGACGTCGTCGCGATTGAGATCGGTCCAGTTCAGGATCGCATTCGTCAGCACGAGCGGGTTGAACTGGTCGGCGAAGTTGATCGTCTGCGCCTGCTCGTAGCGGTTGATGCCGAACTTCACCGCCGTCTTCGCGTTGCCGAACAGGTCGTAGACGACGCCGAATCGCGGCGCGAGATCCTTCCAGACCGGCATCGGGATCTCGTCGAAGCTCCGCGTGGGCACGAAGCGGCCGGCGCCGGATGTCGACGCCGACACCTGCGAATCGAAGATCTCGAAGCGCGCGCCGACGTTCACCGTGAGGCGCTTGAGCGTCCAGGCGTCCTGCGCGTAGATCCCGAGATCGGCGTTGAGGCGATCGGTCCAGTCGATGGGCGTGTTGTACACCTGCACCGAGTCGGGGACGCCGTTGCGGTAGCGCTGAATCAGATCGGCATTCGTGATTCGCGTGCGGCGGTACGGACCCCAGTTCCACTGCGCGCCCGCCTTGAGGTTGTGGGCGCCGGTCACATACGACGCCGAGCCCTGCACGTTGTAGCGATCCGGATACTGGCCCTGGTTGGTGTCGAGCGACGCGTAATGGGTGCCGAGATTCAGATCGCGGCGGCTTGCGCCCGCATACCATGCCGCAGTGCCGCGCTCCTGATCGATCCCCGGCTGGTTGGTGATGTTGTAGCGTTCGATGTTGAAGGAGTATCCCGCTTCGATCAGCAGTTTGCTGCTCGCCACCGACGTCCATTTCACCGATCCGGTGCTGTAGTCGGGCGACGTCCAGATCTGCGACGCCGTCGCCGGATCGTCGCCGGCGTTCATGCCGTGGCCTCGATCTTTCGCGACGCGATCGTAGTAGACGCCGAGCTTGTTCTTCGGCGACATCTGCCACGTCAGGCGGAGCATCGCGCTCTTGATGTGCTGATCGTCGATGCCCTGCTCGCACTGAAGCGCGTGCGACGTGCACTGCGGATAGGTCGACGAGTAATTCGATCCGGCGGGCGTGAAGTACGTGTCGGCGATCGGCGCATCGACGCCCCACCGGCGCATCGAGGTGAAGAACCAGAGCGAATCGTTCTTCAGCGGTCCGCCGAAGGAGCCGTTGAAGTCGTAGATCTTCGAGATCTTGTCGGGCACGCTGAGGCCGCGATCCTTCAGCGACTGCGTGAGGTTGTCGCTCTGCCAGCGGCCGTCGCTCCACGCGCCGAAGAACGCGCCGCTGTACCGGTTGCCGCCCTCCTTCGGGATCATGTTCAGGCGCACGCCGCCGCCGGACACGTCGGTGCCGGCGCCCGCCGTCTGATACGCCATCTCCTGGCTCATCATGTTGTTGAAGTAGTTCTGCACCGCGCCGTCGCCGTCGAGGCCGTTGACCATCATGCCGTCCACCTGCGTCGTGACCTGCGACGAGCTGAGCCCGTGCACGGACATGTAGGTCTGCTGCATCGCGCGCGAGCCGCCGACGTCCGGCACGTTGAGCGTCACGCCGACGACGAGCTGGCCGACGCTTTGAATCGTGCGTCCGGTCGGAATGGCGTCGAGCGTCTCACGCGAGAGTACGGTCGTGCGGGCGGCGCTCTGCACGTCGACGACCGGCGACTGGCCCGACACGGTCACCGATTCCTCGATCCCGCCGACCTTCAGCTCCGCGTTGATGTTGGCGGTGAAGTTCGCGGGCAGCTCGATGCGATCGCGCTTCAGCCCGCTGAAGCCAGGCAGCGAGAACGACAGGCTGTAGATCCCGGGCCGCAGATCGACGATCGTGTACTGACCCTGACCATTGGTCACGACAGAGCGCGTCTTCTCGATGAGGACGTCGCTCGATGCCTCGACGGTCACGCCGGGAAGGACGGCGCCGGAAGCGTCTTTGACGACTCCGGCAATCGCGCTCTGCGCGAGCGCATGAGAGGGGAAGACCGCGAGCCAGAGAGCCGCCGCCAGCGCCGAGAACCAAACGCGTCTCGTCATGCCGTCCTCCTCAGTCACGAGTGTTCAGCCGACCGGGATTTGGCTGGGTGGAGGCTACTGCGGGGAAAGACAAGAATCCATAAAAAAATTGCAATCGAAGACAATTGCGATTGGCCGTCCGCAACGGCGCATTTCACAACCGCGTAGCGCGAAGGCTTTTAGCCGAGCGACAGACCCTCGCCTGAAGGCGGCTACGTCGAAATGCAGACCACTCTAGGGCTGCGGCACGCGGAGCGGTTGGCCGGACTGGAAGAGATCGACGCGTTGACGGAACTGCGCGGCGGCGGCGATCTGCCCGGCGCGCGTGGCGATGTCGAGGCCGAGGCGCGCGGTGCGGACGGCGTCCTCGTAGCGGCTGGCGGACGCGTACGCGGCCGCGAGCGCATCGAGCGTGGCGAGGTCGCGGTGATCGGTGAGGCCGTCTGCGCGTTCGCCAAGCCGCACCGCCTCATCAGCGTTGCGGATGGCGGCGTCGGCGGAAGTTGCCCGGATCCACGCGAGGCCGGCAAGCGCCTGCACATGATCCGGACGCAGCGCGAGCACGGCGCCGAAGTGGGCGGCGGCGGCGGCAAACCGGCCGCGGTTCGACAGCAACTGCGCCAGGTTGGCCTGTGCCTCGACGTTGTCGGGCCGCAAGGCGACCGCCCGCTCGAAGTGCGCCTGCGCCTCGTCGAGGCGTCCGCCCAGCTGCAGCAGGCCGCCCAGGTTGTTGTGCGCGATCGAATACTCCGGATCGATTCGGATCGCGCTCTCGAGCTCCGCGATCGCCTCTTCGCGGCGGCCGCGCGCCGACAGCGCGAACCCGAGGTTGTAATGCGTCGGCGCCGACGCGTCGTTCAGCCGCAGCGACGCCTCGAGCTCGGCGATCGCATCGTCGAACTGGCGCTCGTCGAGGTAGAGCTGGGCAACGGCATCGTGCCGCAGCGGGTTCAGCGGATCGGCGCGCAGGAGCTTCGTGTAGGCGGCGAGGTCTTCGTTGTGCGCCTTGCGGCGGAAATCGCTCATGAGCGTCGCGGCGTCGGCGGCCGATCGTGGGATCACCTGCACCCACAGATCTCCCATTTCATCCGACGTGTTCTGACCCCACACGACGCGCGAGGGCGGCGTGTGCGGGTTGCGCGGGTTCGCGGCCGAGTTGTCGTACACGTAGCGCATCGCGATCGTCGATCCCTTCGGCAGCGCGATCGGCGCCTTGTAGCGATAGACGTCCTGCCAGCGGAAATCCCAGTCGTCGATCGCGATCAGCCCGCGCGTGCTCCCGCCGGGCAGCGTCGCGTCCGCTTCCATGCGTCGCGCGAGGTTGTGCGCGTGCGGTTGGATCGCGACGACGTCGACGTCGACCGGCAGCGTGTAGGTGTCGCGGACGACGTACGCGGGCGCGCCTGGCGGAATGTCGATCGTCTCGCTGCCGAGGCGCAGGCCGACCGGCGTTCGCGTCGGCGGATCGTCCGTGAAGTAGAGGCCTGCGGAGATCTGCACCGTCTCCGGCTTGCCCGTCGGCTGCAGGTGCAGCTGCACGATCAGATCGCTCTCGGCTTCGAGGCGCCACTGCGTGCCGTCGGGGACGCGATGCGCCGCCTGCCCCGGCGTCCACCCGAGGAGCTGCCCTTCCGGGTAGCGCGCGTCGCGCTCCATTCCGCCCGCGTAGCCCGGCTCCGGATCGCGTGCGTCGAGCTGCCGCGACGATCGCGTGCGATCGACGCCGAGGTTCGCGTGATGCACGACGCGCGCGTTGCCGGGACGGAACTCGAGGGCGCGCACGTACCGCGGCGTTGTCGTCGGAATCGGGATCACGAACGTGCGAAACACGTCGGCGCCGTCCGCCGCAACGGCGTACGACTGCGGCATGTGGACGACGAGGTCGGGCGTGCCGAGCTGCCAGGCCTCGTCGCTCGACGGAGGCGTCGGAAGCCGCGACGTCGCTGTGGAGGCTCCCGACGTTTCCGTCCCCAGCGGCGCGCCGGCAGCGATCCACTGCTGCAGCGTGTCGAGCTCGCGATCGGTGAGCCGTCGTTCGTCCTGAAAGTCGCCGTTGCCCGGCAGCGGCTTCCACGGCGGCATCAGCCGGCGCGCGGTCGCCGCTCCGATCTGCGCCACGTGCCGCTTCACATCGTCGTACGTCGTGAGCTCGAAGGGTCCGATGCCGCCGGGACGATGGCACGCTGCGCAGCGTGCGGAAAGGATCGGCGCGACGTCTTTCGTAAAGGTGGGCGCCGGTTGCGCGACGGTGCGCGCCGGTGCGACGAGCGCCAGCGCGATCAGAATCCACCACGGACGACGCTGAGCTTCCATCACCGTGCTGGGCTAGCATACCAACGTTGTCCCGGAAAAACGTGCCGGCGGCCGCGTGGATCTTCCTGACGGCGCTCGCCGTGCGGCTGCTGCACGTGTGGCAGCTCCGCGCATCGCCGTTCTTCGACGTGCTGATGGGCGATTCGCGCGGCTACGACGAGTGGGCGCGACGGATTGCGGGCGGCGAGTGGATCGGCCACGACGTGTTCTACCAGGCGCCGCTGTATCCGTATGTGCTCGGCGTCATCTACGCGACCGCGGGACGCCATCTGCTCCTCGTCCGCGGCGTCCAGGCGGTGATCGGATCGGCATCGTGCGCATTGCTCGGCGCCGCGGCAGCGCGGTTGTTCTCGCCGCGCGCGGGAATCGTGGCCGGCCTGATGCTCGCCCTGTACGCGCCCGCGATCTTCTTCGACGCGCTGATCCAGAAGTCGGTGCTCGACGTGTTCTTCGTCTGCCTCGCGCTGTGGCTGATCGCGGCGACGATCGACGCGCCGCAGACGGCGCGGCCGCGCCGGTGGCTCGGTCTCGGCCTGACGATGGGCGCGCTCGCCCTGACGCGCGAGAACGCGCTCGTCTTCATCGCCGTCATCCTCGCGTGGGCGCTGTCGCCCAATCCACAATCCGCAATCAATCCGCAATCCACAATCCGCACTCCGCAACCAATCCGCAATCCGCAATCCGCAATCCGCAATCTCGCCGTGCGGCGAACGGCGCGAGCCGCGTTCTTCGCGGCGGGACTCGCCGTCGTGCTCGCGCCCGTGGCGGCGCGGAACGCGTACGTGGGCGGCGGCTTCTACATCACGACGTCGCAGTTCGGGCCGAACTTCTACATCGGCAACAACCCGCAATCAGACGGCACGTATCAGTCGCTGCGCTTCGGCCGCGGCGCGCCCGAGTACGAGCGGCAGGACGCGACCGAGCTCGCCGAGCGCGCGATGGGCCGCTCGCTCGCGCCCGGCGAGGTGTCGACGTACTGGGTCGACAGGGCGATGGACTTCATCACGTCGCAACCGGGCGCGTGGGCGAGGCTGATGGCGCGCAAGACCGCGCTGCTCTGGAACGCGACCGAGATGCTCGACACGGAGAGCCAGGAAGCACACGCCGAATGGTCGCTGCCCCTGCGGGTGCTCGCCGTCGTCGGCCATTTCGGGATCCTCGTGCCGCTCGCGGTGCTCGGCATCGTCGTCACCTGGCCGATGCGGCGGCGGATCTGGATCGTCTACGCGCTCACGCTCGCCTACGCCGCAAGCGTTGTCTTCTTTTACGTGTTCGCGCGCTACCGCTACCCACTCGTGCCGATGCTCATATTGTTCGCGGCGGCGGGCGTCGTCGAGATCAGTGGGCTAGCGCACGCCTTTAGAGCTGCCCCGGCAGCCGTTGGCAGGCCTGAAGGCCGGCGCTATCAGAGGCCGCCGGCTGACTCTGTGTACTCCGTGAGTCGTGAACCGATCCGTGTCTTCAGCGTCGTCATCGCCGCCGCTCTGTTCTGCAACTGGCCTCTCCTTTCCACGACGCTGATGCGCGCGGTGACGGAGACCAATCTCGCCGTCGCGCTGCAGGCCGAGGGCCGCCTCGACGACGCGACGTCGCACTACGAGCGCGCGATCGGCTTGCAGCCCGACTATGCGCCGGCCTACAACAATCTCGGGACCGCGCTCCGCGCGAAGGGTCGCCTCGCCGAGGCGGCAGCGGCGTATCGACACGCGATCGCGCTGCGCGGCGAATATCCGGAGGCGCACTACAACCTCGCGAACGTGCTCACCGACGAAGGAAAGGCGGCGGAGGCGGCGGAGCACTTCCGCGTCGCGCTGCGGTCGATGTCCGGATCCGCCGACGTGCACAACAACCTCGGCATCGCGCTCGTCGCCGAAGGCAAACGGGACGAAGCGATCGACGAATTCCGCGCAGCGGTGGCGGAGGATCCGGCGTCGCCGAAATCGCACCGCAACCTCGCCGACGTGCTCGCGTCCGCGGGGCGCGCCGAGGACGCGTTCATCGAGTTCCGCCGCGCGTCGCAGCTCGCGCCGGCCGACGGCGCGCTGCACTACGACTTCGGCAGCTTCCTGCTCGAGATCGGTCGCGTCGACGAGGCGATCGTCGAGTTCCGCGCGGCGCTGAAGCTCTCGCCGCGCTCGGTCGAGGCGCACAACAACCTCGGCATCGCCCTCGGCACGAAGGGGCTGATGAACGACGCGATCGATCAGTTCCGCGCGGCGCTGGCGATCGATCCGAACTTCGCGGATGCGAAACGGAACTTGGAGACGGCGCTTCGCGCGGCCGAGCGGCGGTAGAACACGGCGGCAATCTTCACCATCGTCTGCACCGCGACCCCGATGATCCTTCCCTGCACGATGCTGTTCGGCCGCGGATACGACGAGGTCGCGTAGCTCGTCGACACGTAGCTGACGATCTGATCCGGGTTCAGTGGACGCTGAAATTCGCCGGCAAGACGCAGACGCGACCGCGAAGGCGCTCAACACACTGACGAGCTCGAGCTCAACAGCGAGAAGCGCGCCATCGCCGGCACGTGGAGATCGTGAATCCGTTCGGCGGCCCCGATGCGAGCACGAAGATCGCCGCGAAAGTCGAGCAGTAGTTCGCCGTCAACGCGCGCGACGTTCAGCGCCGCCGGCGCTTGCGAAATCGAGCTGACCGCCACTGACGGCGAGAAGTCGTCGAG
>Ga0307471_100002078_pt1 | contig 11380 bp, 6 predicted proteins | sample atmos_gasesAM3C__2_FD_204566 | JGI IMG/M metagenome (GOLD analysis project Ga0307471, IMG submission 204566) | Hardwood forest soil microbial communities from Morgan-Monroe State Forest, Indiana, United States - atmos_gasesAM3C_515 | ecosystem: Environmental > Terrestrial > Soil > Temperate... | reverse complement strand
ATCGAGGCCGGACGAATAACTAACTGCCTCGGACGCACACGGATCCCGATTCAGTTTCCCCTAACCGATGACTTCCTCTACATCGTCGGCTTGTGGTTAGCAGAAGGCGGAAAGGAGCTGGATTCCCGGACGTCCACTCTGGCGCTATCCATTGGTGGAATTCCGGGAGCTGTCAAGACCTTGACCTCATTTCTCGCTCAATTCGATGTATCCGTCAGCAGATCGAGTCAAAACAACTACGACTATGCTATCCACTCATCCGTGATGGCCGCTCTGTTTCGCCACGTCGGCCTCTATGGGACCGCCAAGCGTGCGCAGAAGAAATTCCCAGGCTTCTTCTGGCGTCTATCTCAGCGTCAACGCCGGGTCCTGGTTGCCGGCCTCTGGGATGGGGATGGCAGTCACGTTCTCAAGGGGGAGGCCATCTTCGCACAGAAGTCCCACGCACTCGTGGACGGTCTGTATCACTGCCTCCTCTTGGATGGAATCTTCCCTTCTCTCAAGAAGGGCGCCCACCAACAGAAACTTCTGATTCTCAGAGGCTCTCAGGACTTTCGTCGCTTCTCCGCTCTATATCCTTTGCGACATACGTCCAAGCGCAATAGCCTGGAGCGCGCGGCAGCCCGCAAGGGTCGGGACCAAACAACTGGCTTGTGGAAGTGCCCCGGGCTCTGGGATGCCGTAGCAGCCGCCTCACTGCCACCCGGCGAGAAGACGCGAATCTACAATTCGGGTGGAAAGTACGACATCAGCTTCCGTGCGCAGCGGTCGGCGTTTCGTGCCGTCCCGGCACTCAAGGCACTGACCGACTCCCGACTGGCCTTTCTCCGAGTCATTGGCGTCCAGGAGACCGCTCTATCACATATGTACGACCTGTCGGTCGAAGGTGCCGAGAACTTCGTCGCCAACGGAATACTGGCCCATAATTCCGGCTATCCCGATTGCCGCCCGGAGTACATCGAGGCGTTCGAGCGCATGGCGAACCTGGCGACCAAGGCCGGCGTCGAAGGCACGAGCCGGCTCCGGATCCACACCCCGTTGATCCGCTTGACCAAGGGGCAGATCGTCCGACGCGGGGTCGAGCTCGGAGTGGACTTTGCATTGACCTGGTCCTGCTACGAGCCCGAGCCCGACGGGCGCGCCTGCGGCCTCTGCGACTCCTGCCTGCTGCGCCGCAAGGGCTTCGCGGAGGCGGGTCTGAGCGATCCCGTGCCCGCCGCCCACTGAGGCCACCCGGCCCGTGGCTGGATCGCCCGAGGTGCTGGGCCCCTTCCCGCGCGAGCGGACGTGGCTCCTGCCCGCCCTGCAGGCCCTGCAGCATCGCGACCGCTGGCTCTCGCCCGAGGCGCTCGCGGAGGCGGCGGATCATCTGCGCGTCCCCCGCAGCGAGGTCTACGGCGTGGCCACGCACTATCCCGAGTTCCGGCTGAGCCGGCCGGGCCGGCGGGTGGTGCGCGTGTGCGTGGGGCTCTCGTGCCGCATCCGCGGCTCGCAGGACGTCCTGGCCGCGTGCGAGCGGCGGCTCGGCGTCGCCGCGGGCGCGACGACGCCCGATGGCGCGATCACCCTCGAGCGGCTCGATTGCGCGTTCGACTGCGCGATGGCGCCGGTGGTGGAGGTGGAGGGCGAGCATCACGGACGCGTAGAGGCGGGCGCGGTGGATGTGGTGCTCAGCGCGCCCTCTCACCCTCGGCCCCCTCAGCCTGCCGGGGTGAGGGGCTCGGCCACGACCACGCTCGTCGTGGGCGCGGGCACGTGCGGCCTCTCGGTCGGCGCGGCAGACACGCTGCGCGCGCTCCGCGACGAGGCCGCGCGCCGAGGCTTGCCGGTCCGTGTGATCGCCGGCGGCTGCAACGGCCTCTGCTGGGCCGCACCCGTCGTCACGGTCCTACGCGAAGACGAGCCGCCACGCATCGTCCCGCGCGTGGCGGCCGATCGCGTGTCGTCGCTCCTGGATGCGGTGAGCGCCGGCGGCGTCACGGAAGACGCCGGCGTCATCGCCTTCCTGGCCGGCCAGCGACGTGAGCTGCTGAACCGGTGCGGCCTCACCGACCCCGGCGACATCACCGACGCCATCCGCCGCGGCTCGTACGAGGCGCTGAAGCGGGCGCTGGCGGACGGACAGCCCGGGCACGTCATCGACACCGTGAAGCGCGCGGGGCTACGGGGGCGCGGGGGCGCCTACTTCCAGGCAGCGCTCAAGTGGGAAGGCGCTCGTCATGCCGCCGGCTCGCCCACCTACCTGATCGTCAACGGCGAGGAGGGCGAGCCGGGCATCTTCAAGGACCGTCATCTCATGGAAGGCGACCCGCATCGGCTGCTGGAGGGCGCCCTCCTGGCCGCCTTCGCGGCGGGCGCCTCTCGCGTGATCCTCTACATCCATGGCGAGGCGCACCTCGCGGCGAGGCACGTCGAACGCGCGCTGGCACAGGCGCGCGAGGCGGGCCTGGTGGGCGCTCGCGTGCTGGGCAGCGCCTTCTCGGTGACCGTCGAGATCCGGCGCGGCGCGGGCGGCTTCGTGCTGGGCGAGGAGACGGCGCTGATGGAGTCGCTGGAAGGCCGGCGCGCCATGCCGCGCCCGAAGCCCCCGTTTCCAACCGAGGCGGGCGCCTGGGGCCGGCCCACCGTCATCAACAATGTGGAGACGCTGTTCGCCGTGCCGCTCATCCTCGGGCGGGGCGCGGAGTGGTGGACCGCGATCGGCGGGGGCCACGGCACCAAGGTGTTCGGCCTGTCGGGCCACGTGGCGCGGCCCGGCGTGGTCGAGGCCGCGCTCGGGCTGACGCTGCGGGATCTGCTCGAGCGCATCGGCGGGGGCCCGCCGGACGCGCGCCCGATGGCCGCGGTGGCGCTGGGTGGGCCGTCGGGCATCTTCGTCCACCCGCGGCGGTTCGACGAGCCGCTGATTCCGGGCGGCAATCCGAACCCCGGGACCGGCGGCGTCGCGGCCCTGCACGCGGGCGTCTCCGTCGCGGAGGCGGTCCGCGTGCTGCTCGACTTCAACACGCGCGAGTCCTGCGGCAAGTGCACCCCCTGCCGGGAGGGCACCGCGCGGCTGCGCGACATGCTGGACGGCCGCGCGCCGGTGAACCGCCAAGCGGTGGCCGAGCTGGCCGACGTGGTGCGCGTGGCCTCGCTCTGCGGCCTGGGTCAGGCCGCGCCGCTGTCGATCCTGTCGGCCCTCAGCGAGTTCCCCGACGAGCTGTAGAAACCACCCCTCACCCTACCCTCTCCCCTGAGGGGAGAGGGAGCGCGGGGCCAGGCCCACGTAGTCCGCGCGCGGGCGGATCAGCCGGTTGTCGGTGTATTGCTCCAGCGCGTGCGCGCACCAGCCGGCGACGCGCCCGACCGCGAAGATGGAGGTGCAAAAGTCCGGCGGGATGCCGAGGGCGTCGTAGACCACCGCCGAGAAGAAGTCCACGTTGACCGGCAGGCTCGTGCGGGCCTTCATGGCGTCGTAGAGTCGCTCGGCCACCTCGAAGAGCTTGCCGCGCCCGGTGGCTTCCGCCATCGACTTGGCCATGCCGCGCAGCACCCGCGCCCGCGCGTCGTCCACCTTGTAGACGCGATGGCCGAAGCCCGGCATGCGCGCCTTGGGGTTGGCGCGATCGCGCTTGGAGAGGGCCGCCCGGGCGCCCATCCGCACCTCCACGAAAGCCTCCGCGCGCTCCGGCTCGCCGATCTCGAGCAGCATCGCGAGCACGTCCTCGTTGGCCCCGCCGTGGCGCGGGCCCTTCAGGGTGGAGATGGCGGCGACGATCGCCGAGTGCAGGTCGGCCACGGTGGCGACCGCCACCCGCGCCGCGAACGTCGAGGCGTTGAACTCGTGGTCCGCGTGCAACGTGAGGATGACGTCGAGCACGTGGGCGACCTCGGCGGACGGCTCGCGGCCGTCGAGCATGTAGAGGAAGCTCGCCGCGTGGGAGCCCCCGGGCCGGGCGGGTACCGGCTCGCGGCCGGTGCGGATGCGCTGCCAGGCCGCCACTGTCGCGGGCACCAGGCCCATCAGGCGATAGGCCTTTTGCAGATTCGCATCGGGCTCGTCGGAGCGCACGTCGGGGTCGGAGGCGGCCGCCAGCGAAACCGCGGTGCGCAGCGCATCGAGCGGGTGGCACGCTCGCGGCAGGCGCCGCAGCAGATCGAGCACTGCCGGCGGTAGCGGCCGCGCCTCCGCGAGGCGCGTCGCGAAGGCGGCCCGCTCCGCCGCCGAGGGCAGCTCGCCGAACCAGAGCAGGTGCGTGGTGTCCTCGAAGCTCGCGGCGGAGACGAGATCGGCGATCTCGTAGCCGCGGTAGTAGAGTCGCCCCGCTTCCCCGTCCACGCGGCAGATCGCCGACCGCGCCGCGATGACGTCCTCGAGCCCGTCCTTGTACGTGGTCGTCATGGCCTGGTCCTCCCTGATTGATTATACTTGATTTACATTGATTACACTATACTAAGCCTGACAAAGCAGACCTGGCCGGTCGGGGGACTGCTAGCATGAGGCCATGCTCGTGATCAACGGCGAGGAGTACCTGACCGGGGACGAGGCGGCGGCGCTCCTCGGCGTGAAGCGGGAGACGCTCTACGCCTACGTGAGCCGGGGCATGCTGAAGAGCTACCGACAGGGCATCAAGCGCCAGCGCCTCTACCGCCGCAGCGAGATCGAGGCCCTCGTTCGCCTCGCCCCTTCCACCGCGGACCAAGCCGGCGAGCCGCGGGCGGCACGCGCGTCGCGGCCCGCCGAAGTCCCGCTCGCCGAGTCCTGGATTAGAGACTAGTCAAGCATTCCGGGCCCGCCTGGCGCTCACTCGATCAATTCGTCTGCGCGCAGCAGTAGCGACGGCGGGATCGTGAGGCCGAGCGCGGCCGCCGGCATTCACGGCTCAGCGGGTCGACCTTACACCCGGGCGGCGAGGGTCGGCTACGACTTCCCTACCCCTCAGGAGGCGCGTCCGAAGTGACCGCGCTCGCGGCCCCGATATCCTGGATCAGGGAGTAGGCCGCCGGCTCAGGCCTGGAACACGGCCAGCTCCTCCCGGAGCCGCTCGGCGTCGGGGTCTTGCCGGCTCACCGATCGCCCGAACCGCGCCCCGCACGGACATACGACCGCCAACCGGAAGGCACCTCCCGGGAGCTCCTTGGTCGCTCCCCGAAGGACCCCGCATTCGCGGTGCGTCAGGACGAAGCCCCGCAGCTCGGCGTAGAGTCCCATGGTCGCCGGCCAGAGTAACAAACCCGAGGGCCGGGGCTCCGGCCCACCGTGTAGAATAGGAGCGCATTCGGGCTGATGGGGTCCCCGATGGACACCGCGACCGTACACATCACCGTCGACGAATCGCCAGTAGAGATCCCCCTGGGCGCCTCGGTGCTGGACGCCGTGAACCGCCTCGGCATCCCGCTGCCCCAGCTCTGCAAGGACCCGGACCGCTCTCCGCTCGGTGCCTGTCGCACCTGTCTCGTCCACGTCGAGGGTCAGCGCGGCCTGCCCGCGGCCTGTCACCTGCCGGCGCGCGAGGGCATGGTCGTGCGTACCGAGCACCCCGACGCGGTCCGGGTACGCCGGGCCGTGCTCGATCTCACGCTCTCGATGCTCACCCCGTCGTCGGAGCCGGCGAATGAGCGCGACTCCTTCCAGCAGCTCGGCGCCGCCGCCATCCGTCATGGCCTGGGGCGCGCCGGCCACGCCCCGCACCACCACTTCGAGCCGGACGTCTCCAAGTCGTTCTTCGTTCTCGACCGGGAGGCGTGCATTCTCTGCGGCCGCTGCACGGTGGCCTGCGGCGACGTGCAGCGCATCGGGGCCATCTCCCTCGCGGGCCGCGGCCACGACGCGCGCGTCGGCGTCTTCGGCGACTCCACCATGGCCTCCTCGGTGTGCACCTCGTGTGGCCAGTGCGTGGCCACCTGTCCTACCGGCGCGCTCCGGCCCAAGGAGACGCCGGCGCGCATCGTTCGAGAGGTCGAGACCACCTGTCCTTACTGCGGCGTGGGCTGCGGCATCACCCTGCGCGTGCGCGAGGACGGCCGGCTGGCCACCATGGCCGACGACGTGCCGGCCAATCACTCGAGCGGGGGGACCCTCTGCGTGAAGGGACGCTTCGCCACCGGCTTCGTCCACTCAGGCGACCGCATCACCACGCCGTTGATCAAGCGCGACGGCATGTGGCGGGAGGTCTCCTGGGACGAGGCCCTGGAGGCGGCGGCCGACGGGCTGGCCCGCAACCGCGGCCACTTCGGGGCGCTCGCTTCGGCCAAGGCCACCAACGAGGACGGCTTCGTGATCCAGAAGCTCACGCGAGTGGTGATGGGCACCAACAACGTGGACCACTGCACGCGCCTCTGCCACTCGCCTTCCGTGGAAGCGATGCTGGTCTCGATGGGCTCGGGAGCCACCTCCAACTCCTATGAGGACTACGAGGAGGCGGGCTGCCTGCTCGTGGTGGGCGCGGATGCCTCCGCCAACCACCCGGTGATCGCGATCCGCTTCCGACGCGCGGTGGCGCGCGGGGCCCGGCTCATCGTGATCAACCCCAAGCGGGTGGAGCTGTGTGACCAGGCCGATCTCTGGATCCGCCAGAAGCCGGGCACCGACGTGGCCCTCTTCAACGCGATGGCGCGCGTGATGCTGGACGAGGGGCTGGCGAACCTCGACTTCGTCCGGACCCGGACCGAGGGCTTCGAGGACTGGGTGCGGTCGCTCGAGCCCTACACCCTCGACTACGCGGAGCGGGTCACCGGGGTGCCGCGCGCGGACATCGCGCAGGCCGCGCGCTGGTACGCGAGGCCGCCCTTCTCGGGCTCGTGCCTCATCTGGGGTATGGGCATCACCCAGCACATCAACGGCACCGCCAACGCGCATGCGGTGCTGAACCTGTCCCTGGCCGCGGGGCAGATGGGCTTCCCGGGCTCCGGCATCTCGCCGCTGCGCGGACAGAACAACGTGCAGGGCTGCGGCGACGCGGGCTGCATCCCGACCAACCTGCCGGGCTACGCGGGCTACGGGGAGGGCGACCTCGACCGCTTCGAGCGGGCGTGGGGCGCGCGACCCCCCGCCGAGCAGGGACTGGTCGTGACCGAGATGATGGAGGGCTGCCTCGACGGCCGCGTCCGCGCGATGTACGTCGTGGGCGAGAACCCCCTGCTCTCCGAACCCGACCTGCACCACGCCGAGAAGGCCATCCAGCAGCTCGACTTCCTGGTGGTGCAGGATCTGTTCATGCACGAGACCGCCGAGCACGCCCACGTCTTCCTGCCCGCCGCCGCCTTCGCCGAGAAGGACGGGACCTTCACCAACTCCGAGCGGCGGGTGCAGCGCGTCCGTCAGGCCATCGAGCCGGCGGGGCAGGCCCGGCCGGACTGGTGGATCGCCTGCGAGCTGGCCAAGCGGATTGCAAACCGGCTCAGTCTCCGCGTGAGGGGCTTCGACTATCACCAGCCGTCCGAGATCTTCGACGAGATGGCGAGTCTCTGGCCCAGCGTGCGCGGCATGTCCTACGCGCGCCTCGAGGGGGGCGGGCTGCAGTGGCCCTGCCCGACCCCCGAGCACCCGGGGACGCGCTACCTCTACGGTGACTCCTTTCCGCGGGGCAAGGGCCGCTTCGTGCCCGCGCTCCAGACGGCCGAGGCCGCCGAGTTGCCAGACCCGGAATACCCCTTCGTGCTCAATACCGGACGCCTTCTCTACCACTGGCACGGCGGCACGCTGACCCGCCGTGTGCAGGGCCTGCTGGAGCTGGCCCCACGCCTCGAGGTCGCGGTGAACCCGGTCGACGCCCGGCGGCTGGGCGTCGACGACGGAGGCACGCTGCGGGTCGTCTCCCGCCGAGGTGAGCTGACGGGCTACGCTCACGTGACGGACGCGGTGCGGCCGGGCGCGGTGTTCGTGCCGTTCGTGAAGCTGGGCGACTCGGCGGCCAACTTCCTGACCAACGCCGCCTACGACCCCTCTACCAAAATCCCCGAATACAAGGTCTGCGCGGTCCGCCTCGAGCGAATCTGATCAGGCGGGCGAGATGGGCTCGCTCAGGAACGTGTCCAGCGCCGTCGCGAAGGCGCCCGGCGCATCGAGCACCAGATGATGGTAGGCGCCGGGAATCTCCACGAGCCGCGCCCGCGGCAGGCGGGCGAGCATGTCCGCCGCCATCTCGCGCGGCAGGATCGGCGAGTGCTCCCCGCGCACCAGGAGCGTGGGCGCGGTGATGCGACCGAGCAGCGCCCAGCCGTCGGTGGGCTGCCGCTGGCCGTTGCAGGCCGGGTCGAAGCGATAGACGAAGCGGCCCTCGCGCTCGGCGATACCCTGCCGCGCCAGGTGCGCGAGCAGCTCCGGATCGGCGATCGTCTCCCGCGGCAGCAGCCGGAAGCTGTTGAGCGCGGACTCGAGCGTCTCGTGCCGCATCGGACCGCGATGACCCCGGCGGTGCATGTTCTGGAGGCGATCGGCCGGAATGGAGGGCCGGCTGTCGACGACGACCAGCCGTTCGACCCGCTCGGGATGCCAGGCGGAGAAGCCCATCGCGTTGTGGCCACCCATGGAGTGGCCGATCAGGGTCATGCGGGCCCAACCCATCGCGTCCATGACTCCGAGGAGGTCGCCCGCGAAGTCCTCGGTGGCGTAGGCGGGAACAGGAGCCCAATCGCTTCCGCCGTGGCCCCGCTGGTCGAGCGAGAGCACGTGGTAACGGTCGGGGAAGGACGGCACGACGGAGTCGAACCAGTGGGCGTGGGCGGAGCCGCCGTGGAGAAAGCAGAGGGCCGGCCGGCCGGGCTCACCCCACTCCAGGGCGTGGAGGGCCAGGCCGCGGACCTGGAGGGACCGCCGGCGGGCGGTCTCGCAGCTGAAACGGGTTGGACTGGTCATGCGCGGCATTGTACTGGTTGTGACCGATCCGCGTCGTCAGCTGGCGGACTTTGTCAGCCAGTGGACACCATGAGCAGGGGGGCCCGGAGGGGGGCACCGCGTTTTCAGTCACTTGCCCGAGCGGCCGTGGGGCAATCGGACTGGCAAGCGGGTTGCTCAGATTTGCGGTTGCTCCCATTTCCTTTGGCCCCACAATCCTTCTATCGGAAGATTTGAGACTGACAAATGAGCCCTAGCCCGCTCCCCCGGTCGCTCTCCTGGACCTCGCTGGTCCTGCTCACGTTGCTGGCCGCCGCCGTCGAGTCGGTGATGCTGTTCCCATCGATGCTCTTCCCGGCCACCCGCCTCGCGGCGGCGCTGTCCTCGGACGCGAGCTCCTCCAGCTCCACGGCGGAGACCCCGCACGCGGATACCTTCGGGGCCCCCGCCCCGGGCACATCGGCGTCCGACCCGCAGGCACCGACCCCCGTCGCGCCGTCTGAGCGCCGCGGCGAGCCACGGGCGGTCAGCGGGCGCGTGCTCGACGCCAGCACGGGCGCGCCGGTGCGAGGCGCCTCGATCTGGGCGGGGCCGGTGGAGATCGGCACCGACACCGAGGGCCGGTTCACCACCCCGCCGGTCGAGCCGGGCACGACGGTCTGGGTGAAGGCACCGGGCTACCAGCGCAGGAAGCTCTCCGCCGAGGCGCCGGACATCACCGTGAAGCTGGTGCCGCACGCGGTCCGGGCGGCCTACCTCACCTACTACGGGGTCGCCGACCGCGGCATTCGCCAGCGCGTGCTCGACCTGGTCGCCCGCACGGAGCTCAACGCGATCGTCATCGACATCAAGGGCGATCGCGGCCTGATCCCCTACCGCACTTCGGTCCAGGCCGCACTCGACGCGGGCGCGCAGGGCCCGGTCATCATCAAGGATTTCGACGAGTGGCTCGCGTCCTGGAAGGCGCAGGGCATCTACACCATCGCCCGCATCGTGGCCTTCAAGGACAACGTGCGCGCCAACACCCGGCCGGATCTCGCCATCATCGACACGCGCACCGGTAAGCCGTGGATCGACCGCGAGAATCTCGCGTGGGTCGATCCGTTCCGCGAGGAGAACTGGGACTACCTGATCGCGGTGGCCAAGGAAGCTGCGCTGAAGGGCTTCGACGAGATCCAGTTCGACTACGTGCGCTTCCCCACCGACGGCAAGCTCGCCGCGGCGCGCTACTCGCAGCCGAACAACCCGACGACCCGCCTGCCCGCCATCACCGGGTTCCTGGCCAAAGCGCGGCGCGAGCTGGGACCGACCGGCGTCTTCCTGGCCGCGGACATCTTCGGTTACACCGCCTTCAACACGAACGACACCGACATCGGGCAGCGGATCGAGGAGATGTCCGTGAGTCTCGATTACATCTGCCCGATGGTCTATCCCTCCGGTTATCACCTGGGCATTCCGGGCGTCCGGAACCCGGTGCAGAACCCCTACGAGATCGTGAAGGAGAGCGTGCGCCTCACGCGCCAGCGCTCCCAAAACCCGGCCGCGGTGGTGCGGCCCTGGCTGCAGGACTTCAAGGACTACGCCTTCGACAAGCGCATCTTCGGCACCGGGGAGGTGAAGGCCCAGATTCGCGGCGCCGACGACGGGGGCGCGGCCGGCTGGATGCTCTGGAACCCGAAGAACGACTACACCGGCGCTGCCCTCCGTCCCAAGACCCCCGCCCTCACCAGGTCTTCGCAGTAGCCGTGCGCGCCGCTCTCCCGGCTGTCCTCCTCGCGGTCGTCCTCGGTGCCGCCGTGCTCGCGGGCGCTCAGGCGCCCGCGCGTGAGGCCAACGAGCTCGGCCGCGTGATGATCCTCGAGTACCACAAGATCGACAACCCGGAGGGTCGCTGGACCCGCACCCCCGAGAACTTCAAGCGCGATCTCGCGCGGCTCTGGGAGCGCGGCTACCGTCTGGTGGCCCTCACCGACTACCTCGACGGCAAGATCGCGCTGCCCGCCGGCACCACGCCGGTCATCCTGACCTTCGACGACTCCTCCCCGGGCCAGTTCCGCTATGTGCAGCGCGGCAGCGAGTGGGTCATCGATCCCGAGTGCGGCCTCGGCATCCTGGAGACCTTCGCGCGCGAGCACCCGGGCTTCGGCCGCGCGGCGACCTTTTATGTGCTGCCGGGCGCCAACCCGCCCAACCGCCTCTTCAACCAGCCCGAGCTGGCCACGCGCAAGCTGCAGTACCTGGCCAGCCAGGGCTATGAGATCGGCAATCACTCGCTCTGGCACGCCGAGCTGGGACGCTACCCCGAGGCCGTCGTGCGCGATCAGCTCGCGGGCGCGCAGGAGTGGGTGCAGCGCCACGTGCCGGGCTATCGCTTCCGCACCCTTGCGCTCCCCATGGGTAGCTACCCGAAGGAGCTCGGCTGGGCCGTGTCGGGTCAGGCCAAGGGCATGGCGTACAGGCACGACGCCATCCTGATGGTGGCGGGCGGCGCCGCCCCGTCGCCCCATGCGAAGCACTTCGATCCCCTTCATCTGCCGCGCATCCAGGCGGTGGAGAAGGATC